>Ga0209755_10009750_pt1 | contig 10126 bp, 12 predicted proteins | sample TergutCo191P1_FD_187301 | JGI IMG/M metagenome (GOLD analysis project Ga0209755, IMG submission 187301) | Cornitermes sp. P1 segment gut microbial communities from Petit-Saut dam, French Guiana - Co191P1 (SPAdes) (version 2) | ecosystem: Host-associated > Arthropoda: Insects > Digestive system...
CTTGCTAAAAAGGTTTCAGATGAAGAGTTTGAATCTATATCGATGGATAAAATTGGTTTGTTTGGAAACTGGAACTACTCATTGAAACCCACATAATTTCGCAAGTTATTATTTAACTATTCCTTAGCATCTTTTTGGAAAATGGGGAATTCTCATCTTTAGGCGATAATTGGGATCTCTACAAAATTGGCAGCTCTTATGTTAACATCTCCCAAGAAGAAGCTATTGCAATTGCTAAAAAAACTGCTAATGACTATACTTTGATGATTATGTTGGATGATTGGGTAGAGGTGTCGTTTAACCTAAAAGAGGAACCCGTTACAGCAGAGTTGTTTATGTATCCGCGAGGAGATTTAACAGTATTTCCATTTTGGCGCATTGAGTTATATTTTGATAAGTATTACTATTCGACGTATGGGCTTCAAGTTGGAATCTGGGCAGACACAGGAGAAATTGCATACTGCTATGACTTAAGTGCAGGTGGCGGTCCAATTAATGAAAAAGCAGATCTACCACAGGCAAACAACACAAATATGTATATTTTAGCGGTAATAGCAACAAGCATAGCTGTAGCGTCAGTAGCCGTCATTATAATGTTGCGGAAAAAATAACCTGCTGTTTCTTTTTCACTTTTCTTTTTATGCCATTTTTTGTTACTATACAGCAGACCTTAGAAACAGTTAAACAATAATTTGTGGAAAACTATGTTGGATGATAACATCTAAAAGTGTAAAAATAGATAAACCAACTTTTGGAACTGGAAAGTATACATAGACCTCTGATGATTTCATAAGTTATTGTCTACCGAGCCTAATTATCACGTTTGAGTTGTGCATCAAAAATTAAACAACAGTGTACCATTATAAGTGCATGTTTTCAAAGTATGTTATGCAACTGGATATTGTGAAAAATGCATCAAAGGTTAGATTTGTCATCACAGGCTCACAGTGGTGTTAGAGTTTGTTTTTGTTGTTTATTGTTTGCAGGGTTTTTTCGGCTGTTGAAGCGTTGAAGAGTAAATCGTCAATGGTTGCCGTAAAGGTGGCCAGTTTTCCTTCGCAGGTAATGTTAGTTATAACTTTGCAATCGTCGTGTATGGTGGTTACTTTTAAGTTTGGGGGTACTTTAAAATTGTCAGGTGAGACAGCTTTAGCTATAGCCTCAGCTGTTTTTATATTAGCATAGTTAAGAGTTATTGTCGCCTGCAAGTGTTTCGCCTTTTAACTGTCGTCCAACCAATTCGTCTGCGGTAAAGATAAAGTCTTCAATTTTGGTTATAGGTACTTGAGCTCCGGCGGCAATGTTGTGTCCACCGCCTTTGCCGGAGTGTTTTTCAGAGGCTAAACGCATGATGTCTCCAAGGTTAACGCCTCTCTGTAGAGCAGCCTCAGTGGTGCGGGAAGAGATTTTAACAGAATCCTCACCGTCTACTTTAGCGTATGCAATAAGAGGTTTTTGATTGTTAGCTAACCCTGCAACCATAATAGACGATACGGTGCCTATAATTTTTTCGTTAATGAAATCCTCGCCATTAATAACATAGATATTATCTAATTCTCTTAGTCTATCAGGCTTCTCTGTGACCCAGCCTAGATACTTGTTGATATTTTTGCGGTAATCTTCAAGGATATTATTTGACTCCTCAAGAGCGGCTCCTCTATCGCCCATACAAATAGCAATGCCAAGGCTTGGTCTATCCATGCGACCTGTGGAATTTAATAGCACAGAGAACTCACGTGCATCGCGAAGTGCAGTGTTTGACTCCTCATTGACTAACACATAGTTGTTACCTATTAGATTAGAAACTTCAACATGTAGTCCCTGAGAGAGCATGTATTCTGCAAGTGCAGAGCATAATCGTTTTTTTTCGTCTTCATCAAGATCACTTAACGCACGGAAACGTCCGCCACGCTTGAGTTCAATATTTAGAGTTGAGAGAAAAACCAGAGCCTTATCCTCTTCACCGCTTAAACCGGGAATAAAAGGGTTAGTAGTAGTTGCTAAAGTGCGGTGAATTGGTCGGGTTTCTCTACCAAAGAAAGTTAGATCCTTCTCTACACGTATTAAACCTGCTTGAACAGCGTCTTTTAGAATTAACTCGTTTAGACCTCCAAAGCTGCGTTGATCATATTTGTCTTGCATATCGCCAAGTGCACCAACTAACGCAACGGGGGCTATATCAGCATTTTTCGGGTTTAAGGCTTTAGCTACAAAGTAGGTTACGCCTGAGCCACTAATCTCTGTTGCTCCATCGATACTGTGTTCATGAGGGTTTACTTGAACAAAGTTAGAGTTATCCACTTTAACGGTGATTTGATGATGATCCATAATAACGATTTTTGTGTCGGGTACTTTTTCGTTAAGTAGCTGTAAGTATCCGCTTCCAAAATCGGTTAACACTACGAGTTGAGGTTTGTCAGCAATTATGTCGTTTATGATTTTGTCGTCTACCCATTGCATAACGCGAACGCGGTAACGGGCATCTAGTCTATAGAGGGCCTTAGATATTATGCCAGCTGCTGCAACTCCGTCAGCGTCTAAATGGGAGAAGCAGTCAATAAAACCGTCTTGTTGCACGGTTTCAAGTATCCTTTTTGCAGCTTTATCAGCAGCTGTTAGGAAAGAGTCTATTTGAGTTTGGTCTGCCATACAGGTTCCTCAAGCGGCAATAAATAGAGCTGAGGATTTAAAGCTGGTGTATGAAAAATAATAAAAATAAAAATTAAAAACGGAAAATTGTTTAGAATATGGAGGCAACTTTTGCTTCGTATTTCCAGTTCTTAGCTAGTTTTCCTTCACGTTTATAATAACGTGAAAGTTTATGGATCTGTGCCTCAATTACTTGCATGTTACGTTTATTGTGCAAGTCTTTCCTGTTTTTCTCCATATGAACTGCTAAAGCTTGAGCCTTCTTCATCATATTACCTAGATCTTCAGGTAATGAAGGGGTCAAATTAGCATTTTTGAGAATGGCACTTATGCTTTTGCCAGTGATAGGTTTTACCAAAGGAATCGCGTATTGATCTCTAAGAATTGTGCCTATAGCGCTTAATGGATGACCTTCTTTTGCAAGTTTTATAACAAAGGCCTCTACTTCTTCAGGCTGATATTTACACCAGCTGGGAGGTCTTCGACTTACAGGCCGTATCGAGTGAGATTTTCCTTTTTCTTGTTTTGGCATCGTTACACCTTAATTATGCACCCTACAAGCACAGTATGGAGATATTTAAAAGCATCGCAAATATTTACCGCTAAAAACCCATACCGCCACTTTAACCAACAACCCGGCTATTCAATAACGTTCACCTTACGTAACTGCAAAAAATAGTTATACACTTCAAGAGCCGCAGTAATACCTTGACCCACAGCTGTACCAACTTGTTTAACGGGATGCGTTGTAACATCACCTGCAGCATAAACACCTAAAAGATTAGTTTCCTGCCTTAAATTAATCTTAATATAACCAGCAGCATCAGTTTCTACTCCAAAAGCTTTTGCTACCATACTATTAGGAACCTCACCAACTTGCACAAATAAGGCATCAACATTAAACATAGATTTCTCGCCAGTTACAGTGTTCTTTACAATTATAGCTCTTACTTGACGATCTCCTTTAATTTCTTCAACCTCAGTATTCCAAAGCACAGCCACATTAGCTTTCGATGTTACATCTAAAAATAGCCTATGCTCTGCTCTAAAAGTATCTCTACGATGAATTAAAGTAACATTACAAGTTAAACCCGAAAGATACAAAGCTGTTGCACACGCTGAATTACCACCGCCAACAACTGCAACTTTTTTACCTTTAAAAAAAGGACCATCACAAACACCACAGTAACTAACGCCTCTTCCACGAAACTCTTGCTCACCCTTAACCCCAACAGTTTTATGAAAAGCCCCCGTAGCAAAAATCACCGCTTTAGCTCTATACACAGCATTACTAGTAACTACAAGCTTTACCTCACCCTCAGACTTTAATTCTTCCACCTGTTCAAACTCTTGTATCACAGCACCAAGACTTTTACAATGAAGAGCCATTTTTTCAGATAATTCACGTCCACTAATTTCAATAAATCCAGGATAATTTTCTACTTTTGGCGCATCACCAATATTGCCTCCAGCCAACTTTTCGTCAAGTATCAGAGTTTTTAAACCACTCCTCACAGCGTAAATACCAGCAGCTAAACCTGCAGAACCAGCACCTACAATAACTACATCCCAGTTTTCCATAAACTTACCAAAAATATTGACTAAACGATCCTAAAGAAGTCTTCGCTTAAATTCAAGACATAACTTAACGTAAATAATATTAGCGTGAGCAACTAGGTGAAAGCGGTAATATCATGGTTAACCGCGGTCTCTATGTTGGCAGATTTCAACCTTTCCACCTAGGCCATCTTTACGCTATAAAAGAAGTCTTAACAAAAGTTGAAGAGCTAGTAATTGTTATTGGCAGTGCCCAGTATAGTCATAACTTAAAAAACCCATTTACAGCAGGTGAACGTTTAGCTATGACTCGCCACGCCCTACAGGAAGCACACGCAGATTTAAACAAAGTCTGGATTGTACCTGTTCCAGATGTTCATCTACATATGCTCTGGGTTTCAGCTGTAGAGGGTTACACTCCAAAATTTAGCAAACTCTACTCTAATGATCCACTAACACGTCGCTTATTTATAGAAGCAGGGTATGCTGTTGAAAATATTGAACTTTTTGAACGACAAACATATTCATCTACATTTGTGCGTGAAAAAATGCTTAAAAACGAGAATTGGACAGCTCTTGTCCCAAAAAACGTTGCCAATTTTATAAATAAAATTGACGGCGTAAATCGACTTAAAGACTTAGCACGCACAGACAAAATCTAAGAAGCCACACCATCCTGCAGAAACAGCTTTCATTTTTTTATAAATTTTAGAAACCAGCTATAACTAGATTTTGCGGTTTGATAATTTCTCGCAACAACACAGTCGCATAACATCCCCGAAGCAACATAAATGACAAAGAAACAGTTAAGCCATTGTTATCTTCAGATATTTCTATTTGTTTAAAGTTATTAACAGGCGCTAATGCTGTTCGCAGGCTACCTTTGCCACCGAGTTTTGAGTTTACAGCCACATAAAAACCATTCATGTTTACGTCTTCCTGTTGTAAAACACGCTGTTCTATCTCACCCATAATGCCGCTTGAAAGTTTTTGTTTAAATCCAACTATGGGTAAGGCAAGTCGCATTTTACCAGCAGCTATAGCCTCATTTACTCTATTTTGACTTTGAGCCGTCACTGTTTGAGACATGTTCACCATGGGCAGACCCGTGCGTTCAACACCGACGATGAGATCACCAACTTCAGCTTTATTTAGAGGTAAATCTGCTTTAACGCGTTCACTTAAAAATCGATTAAACAAGTATGATTGATAAGCCTGTACAAATAAAATTTGAAGTTTCATAGGTAAAACATTAAAGGCTTTAACAAACTCGTTAGGATTTTCGTTTAAACTTTTTAGCATTAAGCGTTCATAACGCAGCTGCTTAGGATAATGTTCCAAAGCAGCTTTAAAATCATGGGTTTGTTGAAGTTCTATACGGGCTTGTCTTGACTCACTATGTTCATCGGGACTAGGTTTTGCAAGAAATAAAAACGCGGCTTCTTCAAATTTGCCATCAATAAGGGCCTTGCCTACAAGATGAGTTATAGGACGAGTAGTACCAAAACGTTGGTGTCCATAAAAATTAGGGATTCCTCCAAATTGTGTAACTTCGTTAATTATTTGATTAACTTGTTCATTAACTGTAACACGCTTTTGAGTTATACCGGTGATTTTTATTTTAAAGTGATTACCTAGAAGATAAAAAACTGACAATGAATTACGCAGATAACCTACAGATCTCATTTGTACTCCTCGTACATTAACGTTAGCTATATCCTCGTTTGTCAAGTTTTCAATTGTAACATATTGCGCTGTGACTGCTTTAGCATCTTTTATCCCAGCGATTTGAAGACTATTTTGACCTAAACCAAGCTGGCTGGCAACGTTTTTTGCAGCTATAAAAGTGTCCCAGTTTTGCTTAACTAAAACACAAAGCAAATGCCGCTGCCGTTCCAATGTTGCCCCAAGCGCAGGCGCTTCTTTGCCTAAGGAGATAATATGCGCCTTTGAGCCGTCTACTAAAAGTTCTTCAACTTGAAAATCTTCAATTTCACCTCGAATTTTTCCACCTATACCATTGGTTTGAGTTGCATAAACATCTAAACCGAGTAATCTATCAAGCTCTGGGGGTGCAGTCGGCAACAAACATCCCCTTATAAAAGTTTAAGTTTACCTGTTAAACGGTCAATCATAGCGTTAGGTGCGGGACCGATACCAAGACAAGTTACGGAACCTTCAGGAATCTCTGTTAGGCCTCTATCTACTATTAGAGCATGTGGAAGCCCAAGGTCATCGGCGGCTTCTTCTAGTTCGCTTAATTCTTTTTCACTTGGAACTTTTAAGGCAACTTTTTTTTGGCCTTCGTATAGCCAGGTTTCCCACCATTTTTTGTGACGTGTATAAGCTTCTTGAGCTGCTGAAACCGCTGCGTGTCCGGCTTGTGCTGCGATTTTGCCTTTGCTCATCTGTAAATCACTGCGGAAAACTAGGACCTGTTTGCATTCAAATTCACCCATACATTTCGCCTTGTTAACTGTGTACTTCAATGTTTTAAGGGTTTGCAAACAAATAAAGCAACCCAAAATAGCCAAGAGCTGATATCACCGCAGGTTTAGTTGCAACATGCAGTAACATTTGACCCTGATAGTCAATCTCTTCTACATCAGCTAAGGCCTCAGCTACACCAAAACGGTTACAGAAGCGTAAAACTGAGTCTAATCGTTTATCCGAAAGTGAATTTAGAAATTGTCTAAGACGTAACATAAAAGAGATATCAAAACTTAGTGTTTTATTACAACGTTTCTGGTAAACACTAAGAGTCTTAGCTGAAACATCGCCTAACTCTATGGTAGATTTAACAACATTAGCAGCAATCTCTCCACAGGTTAAACTAAAAATAACACCGCCACCTGTTGTAGGTTTTACTTGAGAGGCAACATCACCTACAGCCAAAAACCCGTTATCATACGTTCTATCAATTGGGCCTGTCAGAGGAATAGCATGATAATTTGCTTGGACAATTTTTGCACCTTTAACCTGCCTTTTTGCTACGGGATGTTTAGTCATAAGGTATCGAAGATATGTCTGAGGGTTTCCATGGCTTACTGCTAAACCGAGTTTTGCTGTCCCGTCAGGACGGGGAATGAGCCACCCGTAGAAACCAGGTGCACTACTACCCATGTAAACTTCAACACTATGCAATTCAACATCATGAACCTTATCTATTTCTGCTTCAACAGCATAAACTAGACTCTTTTCTGTAATTCCCCTAAGTCTAGTTTGGCGGAGTAGTCTTGAACTTATACCCTCAGCATCTAGGGTTATCTTGGAAGAAACTTGAGTGCCATCTTTGAGATTTACCCCTTTAACATAGTCATGTTCTATTTGCAGTGATTGCACGGTATGACCTAAGTGGAAAACAGCCCCTGCTTGTTGCGCTTGATTTGCTATGTACTGATCAAATTTTGCTCTATTTAGAGCACAGGTCACAGGTTTTTTTAGATGAATAGAGAATTGTGTTCCCAGAGGGGAATAAAAATTAGCAGCATCAAAGGTGTTCTCTATTATACCCTTTGGAAGAGGATAGTAACCTATTTTTTTTAGACTACGGATACTTAGATGACCTGCACAGTGAGAGGGCAACCCTATTTTTGCATGTTCTTCATAAACATTTGTTTCAATGCCTAAAGTCGCTAAACGCAGTGCTGTATAGGAACCTGCAGGCCCTGCACCTATGACAATTGCATTTGGCGACTGTTGACTTTTTTGTTGCATCATTAGTAATATAGCATATTTTACTAAAAAAGGAATCGAAAAAAGTTAATAAAATGTTGGGGCGAGGAGTTTTGAGGCTACCTCTATAGTTTTTTCTTCATTATTCATAGCAGCGAGACGAATGTTTTCGACAACTGTTTGAAACAGGTTAGTTACAAGTCTACTTGTTAATTCGCTTACAATTTTTTTCTGGCTATCATCTATGGTGCCCATTCTTTTTAGAGCCTCATCTAGTTCTTTTTGACGCTTTACCTCAGCACGTGAGAGCAAATCAAATACTATATCATTTACGTCTTCCAATTTTTACACCTCAGTTATGTAAGAAGCTGTTGAGTAAACACGCGTGTTTTGTTGTGCCATATCTTCGGTAAAGCCTCTTGTTTCATCTATTTTTTGCAATAGATTTTGCAGAATTATTGCTAATTTTTGTCCATCAGGGGTTAGACTGTATGTTAAGGGTATGTTTCTTGTGAACACAAGTTTTTTTCCTTTTAAATGCCGTATATGGTTATATGTTCGACGTTGTGAGAGTCCGACAAGCTTTGCTAATTTATCAACTCCGGCGCCCTGATTAGGTATAGCTTGGTAAACTTTTAGCTCTGGCTCAGTTAATTTTTCAAGTGTAGGATCGCGTTTGGACCTGTAAAAAAAGATATAGTTTCTATCAGAGGGAGAGTTAATTAAATTAGATGTTGTTAAACGTTTGAGTATGCGAGAAATAATTATTGGCGAGATAACTTGCTGAATTTCTTGACGAGATTTAGGTCCTAAAAGTAACAGTATAAGAAGTGCTTCCTCATAACCTTCTGATTGGGCAGGTAATTTTTGGATAAAATCATAAAAGCCGTCAAGTAAATTATTTATACATACACCAAACAGGGTTGCATTGTACTTACCTAAAGACTCCGTTACTAATCCCATAGTTATTAGGGGCTGTATGTAATCAGCGCTTATAGAATACTGGCTATAGGCAACCGTGGTGTTTTTGAGTTCTTGCTGAATTTTGATAAGGGAGCATTTACCGTTTAGAATCATTTGAAAAACTTGGAATCTGGTTTGATTTTTAAGAACGTTAAAAAAGTCTGTTGCATAAACGGGGTTGTCTAGAATGTTACGAAGGTTTCTTAACTCATTTTTCAGTTTATAAAATTTACAGAGACTAATACACTGTACTGGCGTAATTGGACTACAACTTTTGCACATGTCTTCAAGATTTTTAAGGTTTTCAGAGGCTTCTTGACGACTTTGGGTTTTATGTGATAACAAGTTAACAACCATGCATATATCCCCCGTTACTTGTAAATGTTTTAACAGCATCAAAACTGTTTACTATACTAGACCATGCTGAGAGAGAAATTAAGACCGAGATCAAGACATACATTTTTCTCACCAAACACTCCAAAACATCAACCACAAAAAGCCGTAAAAAGGGTTTTCGTAAAGAAACATTAACGAGACTTAGTCAAGATTTCTTTACTAACTTTAAAGATCTAAAAAAATAAGAAAACATGTTAACGCAAGTTTTGCAGTCAATTATACCAATAAGTCATATATGCAATTATGCACAAACCTAAACAGTTTTATAATCTGTTAAATCATAAATTTGTGTTGAGGGATAAAAAACATGACAGATGTCTCTTGGGTTCCATTTGGGTTTATGGTTTTCTTTGCAATTGGCGTTATTATTTTTGCATATTTAGCTAAAAAAATCAAGAATAAATTGTACTACATGTATAGTAGTCTTTGTGTCTCTCTGATTTTTACACTTTTAACTATTGTTTTAGATCAGAAACTTTTATCTCTTGTTTTCATGGGTGCATCAGCTGTTTTTGTTGCCGTGATTCTGTTCAAGTTTGTGCAATCTCCACCGCCAAATCCCATTATTGAGAATCTAGATAAACTTGATACTTCAGGACCTCTTAGACTTAAAGATGTTTTCACATTGAATTTCACATTCAAACTTGAAAGAAAATATGGCGAATACAAAGCCATGGTAATATATGCAACAGTATACGCTGGCATGTTTAGCATTTGTTTTCTTTTTCCGCTGTGTTTGATATGTAATTTACCCTTATTGAGAGTGTTAACTAAATAACGTTTTTATGTTGGGTGTGGTGTAATGTATTGATGTTGTTATGTTATGTACAAAGTGTGGAAGCGAAAGCACCTTTAAATCAGGTTTTATAAAAGGCGAACAACGATA
>Ga0209755_10009751_pt1 | contig 10126 bp, 8 predicted proteins | sample TergutCo191P1_FD_187301 | JGI IMG/M metagenome (GOLD analysis project Ga0209755, IMG submission 187301) | Cornitermes sp. P1 segment gut microbial communities from Petit-Saut dam, French Guiana - Co191P1 (SPAdes) (version 2) | ecosystem: Host-associated > Arthropoda: Insects > Digestive system >...
ACACATTAAATAGGGAAAAGGGAAGGGACCTAAAAATAATTTCGCAATTCTGAACATTTCGTTATACTGGCGTTCGTTACAGCGACATTTTACTGTACTTTACCTAATTGTACATAAAATTACATGCTATAATTGAAATGGTAAATAAATATTAATACCCCTGTGATATAACATTGAGATGTTGAGTTGAAAATGTGTCATTTGGGACTTTTATTGTGAAATGGATGTTTTTTAATTCTTGCAAATGCACTACTGTGACCTACATGTCACACCTCTTGCAGTACGTTACGTGATTTTGAACTTGAAAAAGCAATGCTTCTACCAACAATAAACATAAGTGACACAACATTTCAGACTTATCTCTAGCACTTGATATGTGCTATTCACAACCAAATGGTGCAATGCATTGTGGTTGCGGGCAGGGTGTGTGAAAACCTGCTTTAAGCATAGGTCAGTGTAAATTAAAGCCAGTTTCTTTCACAAAGTTAAATTTAGATGTTCAGTTTATCAGGTATTGTGTTTTTTTTATTTTATTCAATATTTTTCAATAATCTCTACCTTTCATCCTAAGTATCAAGTGGTCATAGATCCATAACCATATAAAATTTGGACACATGTTCATATGAACTTTTCTGACCACAAGAACCTATGAAACCATCTCCTACATTTATGCCCACAAGTTATGAAACACTCTGTATAAATCTTACTTGGTTATGTGACACTGCCTACAACTTGCCTTTTGTGTGATAAAATCTTGCATCAGTTGTAACTCGGTAGCATCTGATATTATTTTGTCTGTGCTGTCTGTAAACTCGGAGGTTCCAGTAAGACTGAATTTGCTACCTGATGTAGGTTTCACCATATCATGCTGTGTTCGAGATGTCTTACGTTTATTCCTGCGTACTGACTGAGCTGACTGCTGCTGCTGACATGGTGTCTGTAGGATGCCTCCATTTTTGATACATTTTGTATGGCATAACTGCTTGCAGCCTAGGAACATTCAAACATTATGTCAGATTCTTGTTTGCACTATTAATGTCAGATCATTTTACATACCACAAAACAGAACATGCTAATAAAATAAGGTTTAATGCTAATGTACTATTCATTCAATACCTCCAGTAGACCTTCCCAACCTTTTCCTACATTACCAGAGGTCATACTTTTAGAAGTCCTGATCCTAGAGTACAGCAAACCTTAAAAGAATTTGTAAACAGCAAATGTAATAGATTCCCAGGTACTGAATATGCATTATACATGGGTAACTAATAGATTCAGTGCTCTTTTCACTGCCTGTCTTTTCCCTCATTTACGACAAAGGTACCACTTTCTGAATGCACAGCAGAGGAGGGTCCAGTCCACATTAACCCCACAATTCTCTACAGGCCAGCTACAAACAAGCTATGCCCACCACCAGAGCTCAATTTAAAGGCACTCCACCTCCAGATACTGGTTCCTTGAGCACCAACAACAGAGGAGTATAAAGAATGCATTAAATGGTGACATTGCTTAAAGCAACAACGTGGTTCATTCCAAATGGTCCCTTTAGAAAAGTAAAATCCAGGTTTCACTGTATTAGCATGCTAAGGACAAATGCTGAAATTACCAACACAAGCCAGTGGCTCAGGGTAAATTGTCATACTTGCTATGAATGCTTTTTTTTTTTTTTTTTTTTTTGGCAACTTTGGTCAATATTGGGCCATTAAGCATTTCATTCAGAATAGCCTGGACCTCAGAACCTTAAAACATTGTGGCAATTTTATACTACATCAACAAGTGCACTGGTAGACAGTTTTAAAGACTGAGGATCACTAATATCATGCACCATAATCCAGAGGAGACAAAGACATTTTCTCTTACCAGAACACTTGTACCCTTGTGGCATAACGGCATCAGAGCACTTGTATCCTTGTGGCATAATGGCATCCATTGGTTTATCACAGGAAACGCATCTATCTTCCTTGGAAAACCTTGCAACTTTTCTGAACCTGTGACCTGCAATTGTGACTGTAGCAGTTCCTTTCCATTCCAACACATCTGGCACTTTGGCAGAAACATCCTCTCCAGATGGCTGATCTCTGATTAACATTCCACACTTTGTGGCTGGATCACTGTTTCTTCGCTTCAACTCTAATGATGTAATTGCACCACTTCTACTCCTCTTTGTGGCCACCGAATGGATCTGAAGACCTGACTTGGTATAGGTTGAAGTATCCACATCTGGTGACCATTCTGCTTCTTGCGAAGATGACAGGCGGCCAGCATATGAACTCTCGCTGCCATCACTTGAACGTGTTTCTTTCCTTGATGTCCAGAACTATCAAATATTTTTTAAATTACTTAATGATAAGAGAATCTAAAAAATTTCATGCACTGAAAGAATGTATGAATAAACAAGATTAATGTTACATCTGAGGTCCTCAGAGTGGTGCTCATGAGGATTTAGGTCTTCTGGGTTATACTGTGTGTTGTTGGGGAGTAGCCCTGATGTTTCAAAGGAGTGAGGTGCCTTAATGTTTAGGGTAAAGCAGTCAACCAATAACACAACATCACAGCCCAAAACACCTGAAACCTCAAACAAGACTGACAACATACATATGAAATGCACAAATTTTTCAGTTTAACACAGGGCTGACAAGCTACATAGCTTAACATAGTTTGGCAGCTGTCTGTGGTTAAAGGGCTACATTAACCTTTAATCAACCTATCTTCACATATGTGAATACACATAAAAAACACCCCTGTGAATTAATGTTATTTAGTTTGGCAACAAGGAAATTTGCTTCACTATTAAGACATACTGAATAATCTCTGTTTTACTTTCCACAAAATTACATTCATTTCATCCCCCCCCCTGTTCAAACAACGAGTTTCTCATTCACCATGTGCTCAAATTTAAATATCAACCTGGTTGTTTAAAAGTTAATATACTATTTAACACGTGGGTTTTCCTAAATCATAGTAGTCACCTCTTGCTATATTTTAGAACTACACAGTAGTTAGGCTTCAAGTAGAATCTTTACAACATATAACATCTGTTTAATACTTTATCTGAGCAGCTAATACAACTGCAAGAAATCAAAGCTTTGTAAAAGATTTTCCCTTATCATTCCAGCTTTAACATTTTCCAGGTCAAGCAATGAGCAAGACACTAATAATATTTCCAATAATTAGGCATTTCCAGAAGTGAACTGGTTGAGAATTTTTAGTCACATTTGTAGAAAGAAGTTCCTGTTATCTGCCACAACATAAATTTACACTTCAAGTAATAAAAAGAAAGGCATGAAAGCATACAATAGTACATTACTGAAAAAATACTTGAAAAATCATCCCTTAATAATGTAATAATACTAAAGAAATGACAATGATGATGATTATGATTATGATGACAAAATAAACATGTGCATAAATGCATAAATAAAAGAAGGATTTGACACACCGTTCTGTTCTGTCCAGCTGAGTATCCATCTGAAGAAGTGTTTGTTTCCTGGATGGTTCTAAGGGGGTCAACACTTGGACTGTCTGTTAATTCCTCACCAACACTACGGCAGACCGCCTCTCTAGGAGCTCTCTGCCTCCGTGCCATTCTCACAGGAACCTCAGGGTCAGGATTACATGCAGAATGTCCCTCATCATGGCTTATGCTTGTTTTAAGAGGAGTCCTGCTCCACTGCTCTGTAAACAGTGATGTGGATGCAGCCTCTTGATAGTTCAACTTTGTTTCTCGTCTGATAACAGGCGCTAAAACACACATTTCTGAGCTTGAAATGCTACTTAATCTGGAATCTCGAGACATGTCTGTCAAGTCTGACTTTGTGAATGAACCTCCATCGTTCATAACAAATGCAAAGTCTGGACATTTCCTCCACACAATATGTTGTGGTTTACGATCGGTGCCTGGAAACAAGTCACTACTAGGTTTTGAAGAGATGACTGGAGGAGCTGAAGTACTGGTGGTGGGAATGGTCTCATCAACTTCACCATCACTGTGAACCTGTGGTGCATTACCACCATCCCATTTGTCTGACTTCTTACCAACACCTGCAACAGTGCACAAGAAGTTTAGGTTTTCATAACACTGTGATTGACGATCCATTTCTTCTGCAATATGACAATGTGTCAGGTTCCCAAAACTTCAAATGAACATCGTTCCTACATCTCCAATGGTCTAAAGGTCCAAAAAAAATTTTCCTCAGACCTCTAGAGCCTTGAAGATAGAGAAACTACATTCCTTCAAAATGTCAGGAACCAATTACTCAGTGAACCACCACCAAAACATGGACGATCTGTAATAAGTCTGCTATGACTAGTTCATATGACAGTTCACAACTGAGATAAAACAAGATGTTGTAGCCATAACAATGTTCATGTAATTTTAGAACATATACCATATTTCAGGAAATACAAGCGAAGTTTTCTTTTTGCCAGATTTACATCCTGTAAATCTATACAGTAGCTTACAAATGGAATGTTTTTTTATGATCCATATCATGGTTGATTAGAATATGCTGCATTACAGTTTTCAGTACAGACAATAAATGCACAGGCAGTTGTTTAGAGATAAGAAGACTAGCCCTTTTAAAAGTTTGGATTCTGATGTCCAAGTAATCTCATAAACAACATATCAAAATTTCTTGCATACTTAAATTCTCATGCATAATGTTTTTCAACCTTAGAAGTTCACACTGTCATGAACGTCTGAAAAGATTTCCATTTAAGAAGTTTCAGGGAACACTCCCCAAGCTAAATGTATTTCATGCACACACCATAAATCTCAAATCCCTTTGAACAAAAAATGCAGGTTACTAAGAACTAATAGCAGTCCATGTAACATGGTCTGACATTACCCATAAAATCATGGCACAAGAAGCCACAGTTCACATTAATCTATTAAAGCCTAGGTTATTCATTTACATGGAGACCAAAATAAATGTGTTACTTACCGATGAGAGCCTGTATCTGTCGCTTAGCCTTGTGCAGCGTATCACGAACAGGGGCACTAGAAACAGAGTCACTGCTTCGCTGAGACTCTATACTCTTCTGGGATGTTAATGAATCGCTACTTCCTTTCCTCTCAGACACAAACAGGGTGCCTCCAACTCCCAATTCTGCTACATAAGATGCTGAAGATTTTCCTGCATGTTGCATAAAACAAATTTACTTTCTTCTGCAGCTGCTGAATCTACTAAGTACATACATGGTTTCTACATGTCTGATGACAGAATTATAACTTGAGAACTAGGTACGTGACAAATAATACATACTTAAAAATCACCCTTAATGTCTTCCAGACATAACCACAAACCACTAAAATAACTGTTCCTGAACTGAGTCTTTAAAACTCCGGGCACTTACAGAAAAATACTGTACCATCATTATACATTAACTGAACTGTAAAGACTCCAGACACTTACCAAACATTACTGTACCACCCTTACATATTAACTTCACTGTTAAGACTCCGGAAATTTACAGAACATTAATGTACCTCCACTACACATTAACTTTCCTTAAGAAGCACATGAATTTTCAACTGAAGGCAGGACCAGAATATTCATACTTCCAACCCACACTCATATTAACTTTTGCTTACCACTCATTTTTTCTTCTTGATGTGCTTTAGTGTTAGCTTTAGCTTCAGTCTTTACTCCCTTACTCCTTGTCACAGTTATTTTCCTTTTTGAGTATGTAACTTCAGGACCTAGGGGTTGTTTGCTTAGCTCATTTGTCCTATAAGCAAAGAAACCACCAGCATAAACACACTGATGTATAACCTTAATACAGCAAACAAATAAACAAGCCTAATAATTAAGTACAGTGCCTAGTTGTGGCAGGGGCAGGAACTTTTTCTCTTTGTTGGTGAGTCCCAAATAGTTCTGGGACACACATGACCTCCTATCCAATGGTCACTGGAATTTTTTCAATGTAGGTAATGTGAGTATGAGAGTATGTCTGTTCGCCTCCATCAAGTAGTAAGATTATGAATGCATGGATTTTTACTCTCACTTCCCCCACATGCTTTCATGGCATGGTGTCTGAGCACAGGGGCATGACATTATTTTTCATATTTTTAAAGTATATTTGCAACTGCAATGATAACGTATGAGATAAATTAATAAATGCCAACACATGAAACACAAACTTCAGTATCATGAACAAGAGTGGGGAGGAAAAAAAAGAAGAGGCTTGATGATACAAGGACAAAATAATGAACCCAGAAATAACAAAAACAGTATTTACAGTCTGCATATGACAAGATCGCAAAAATCACAGCACAAAACTGAAAAGTTACAGACTCTAACACAGTACTTAACAACTGAACCATCAAGACAAATTAGCAATGTCAAATATGAAATTAGGAAATTAACACAAGACATAACACTTATGGCACACTCACTCTGTTACTGTCCCAGCAGATTTCTCTGAAACCTAGTAACAAATCTTGAGTCTATCATGCTGGACTGTACGTTTAAATCATAAAAATTTCATTGGCTTCAGCTTACACATCACTCAAGACAGTGAATCTGACGTTATTTTTATACTGTCAACTCTTTCCTTGCCCCAGCACACATCTAACACAGAACACAGTCTTAGTTACTTCTACATCATAAGCTGTGTCTTCAGTCTGAGACTGTACCTCACAAACAACAGTGTCGCCATTACAAAGACAAAAATCATAAATGTTAGTAGATCTTAACATGAAGTAATGGTTCCTTCTGATTTTAACTGAAATTCAATCTGACAGATGTTAGTAAAAATGCTCAATATAGAATTTCATAAATTTCCATCTAGTGGGAGCTGAGCTGCTCCATTTGGACAGTACTATTTTGTGGGCAGTACTATTTTGTGGACCAGACTAAAAAGTAACATGGAAACATGTTACACAAAAGTCACGAAATTGTATGAGGTGTGATCAAAAAATATGGTGAACATTTAAATAAAAAAAAAAATTATTACAGTAAAAGACACATTGCCATTAATACCCCTCAAAATACTCCCCATTGCTTCAAACACACTTATACCATTGTTCTTGTCACTTTCTGAAGCAGTTCTGGAAGTCCTCTTTTGTGAGTGTCTTTAGTTGCACTGTCATGGCTGCCTCAATGTCTTGAATTGATTCAAAACTTTTACCTTTCATGGTCATTTTTACTTTGGGGAAGAGCCAGAGGTCACACAGTGCCAGATCTGGCGAATAAGGTGGATGAGGACACAACGTAATATTTTTATTTGACAGAAACTGCTGTACCAGAAGTGATATGTAACATGGAACGTTGTCATGATGGAGGATGGAACCGTTTGCCCATTTATGAGGTCATTTTCTATGCACATTGTTTCTTAAACGTTCTAATAAGCCCTTATAATACTCAGAGTTCACCGTAGCATTCCTAGGTACAAACTTAGCTCACACAATTCCACCAAGGTCAAAAACACAATCATCACCACCTTGATGTTGGATCTTGATTGACATACTTTTTTTGCATGAGGAGAACTGGGTGATTTCCACTTAGAACTCTGAACCCTGGTCTCAGGATCATAACCATAGACCCAAGTTTCATCTCCCGTGATGACATTTCCTAAAAAGCTGGAATCTGAAGCGGCACGATCGTGCAACTTCAAAGAAATTGACAAATGCTGTTGTTTTTGTTCGTCCATCAAACATGTTGAACAAATTTCACACTCACTAGCCTCATGTTCAAATCTGTTGTTAAAATGTTCTGAACGGAACCATAAGAAATGTTCAGATCCTCAGAAATTTCCCTAATAGTCAATTGCCTGTTTGATCGAATTGTTTCGCTTACTCTTTCAACATTCTCTTGGGTTTCTGATGTTGAAGGATGTCCTGATCACTCCTCGTCTTGAACCGATTCACAACCATTACGAAATCACTCAAACCACTTGTAAACTGTCTTCATAGTCACTGGAGCATCACCATAAACTAATTTTAACATTTCGTGTGTTTCTTTAGCACTTTTCTGCAGTATGAAACAAAATTTCATAACGTGTTGTTCGTGAACCATGATTTACTGCACACAAAAATGCACCTCCTCTCAATCATTGCTCACAACTGACTGACCACACCAAACAAGTTGAAACTTGCTACACACTGTTACCAAGGTTCGACGCGCCACTTTCCATACTGAAGATCCCTGCCTTTCTGTTGGATCACACTCGGCAGGAGCATTCACCGTACTTTTTGATCACAGTGGCATGTCAGAAGAAGCAAACAAACAGCTGAAGAGAAAACATGCAGTGCATGCACAGATGTCCAAAATATATTATATAGAAAATGCTGTTACCTAAGAACTTTCCTATCTGTTGAAGAAACTGGTAACAGTGTGCTTGATCCCAAAGGTCTACTAACTATGGCTGCTGGTCCACTTGAAGAAGAGGGCTCAAGAAAAATGGATTCTGATTCACTGTCTTCCTGAATACCACTGCTCCTGAGAAGTGATAAACCATGTTTTAATAAATGCAACTTGGAGAGTAATTGGTCACATTGCTGGGTCCATATACTTGTGTGAAACCAATCATACATAACCAAAAACTTGGGAAGTAGTGTATATATACAGCATTTCTTGAAATGTCTATGAACTGGTACCCGAGTTCAACTCCGCCATAGCCGGTCCCAAGCCTGGTTGAGAAAGGAGGAGGGTTAATGGATGACTAGGGCCCTGTGGAGGCACTCATGCCGAGTAGGTGTCTCTGGAAATGGCAGGAAACGCCCAAGCTGACAACTGTTCAGCATGGCCATCAAATCCTACCCATCAGGAGGATGGCGGGATGAGGGCGAGTATCCGGTGCCTTAAAACCGGACCTCTCGGCTGAGGCATGGTAACCCTAACAGAAGAGTCCCTGGCCCTCCAGGTTAGGGGTTGGGCACAAGGCCAGCCACCTAGCCCCGCAAAAAATTAACTGATAAAACGTCTCAATCAAGGAAGGCCAGATGGATAAATGGATAAAGACTAAAGCAAGTTAAATGGAACACGAATCTATGGATAAATATTGGCACATGGAATGTCATGATAATGCTCAAACCAGATAAAATGAATGAAATAGCTGAACAAATGCTTAGTACCCAAATACACATCATTGCATTGCAAGAAATAAGGTGGAAAGGGCATGGACAAATAAAGAAAAATAAGTATTCTCTATATTATAGCCATTCCCACCAAAGGATAGGACAACTTGGAACTGGAATTATGGTGAGAAAAGAAGTTGAAAAGAACATTATGTCCTTTACCCCAATACATGAAAGAATATGTATACTTAGACTAAAAGGAAAATCTCATAACATAACACTAATCAACATTCACGCCCCAACCAAAAAGAAGATGGAAGAAGAATAGGATAAATTTTATGATGATCTTCAAAAAACACATAAAAGAGCACCGAAGCATGATATTGTAATGATTTTAGAAGACCTAAACATTAAAACAGGCAAGAAGAAAGCCTATGGGAGTGTAACAGGAAAGAATACACTACACGACATATCAAATCAAAATGGAGAAATGGTATGTAACTTTGCAATTGAGAGTAACTTGACAGTAATGAGTACTCAGTTCCAACACAAAACAATTCATAAAGGAACTTGGATCTCGCCTGACTTAACTACAGTAAACCCAACTGATCACATACTTATAAACACAAACAAGCAAAAAACCAGTACAGGATGTACGAACCCTAAGAGGACCCAACTGTGATTCTGACCATTTTCTTGTCAAAACTATAATAAAACAATGGCACATAATAACACCTAGAAGAAATACAGAGAATAGAAAAATTTGAATTTGGATAGCATTAGAAACCCAGTAAAATTAAAGCAATATAGACAGACGATATATGAATAGCTCCTCCAAAAAAATGGAACAAAAAGAAGTAAATCATGAATGGAAAAATATAAAAAGTACCATATTAGAATCGGCTGAAGAAATTATCAAAACACGAGGAAAGCATATCCACAGCGAGTGGTGGGTTGAAGAATGTACAGAGGTCATCGCAAAGAATGTACAGAGGCCATCGCAAAGAATGTACAGAGGCCATCGCAAAGAATGTACAGAGTCCATCGCAAAGAATGTACAGAGTCCATCGCAAAGAATGTACAGAGGCCATCGCAAAGAATGTACAC
>Ga0209755_10009752_pt1 | contig 10126 bp, 9 predicted proteins | sample TergutCo191P1_FD_187301 | JGI IMG/M metagenome (GOLD analysis project Ga0209755, IMG submission 187301) | Cornitermes sp. P1 segment gut microbial communities from Petit-Saut dam, French Guiana - Co191P1 (SPAdes) (version 2) | ecosystem: Host-associated > Arthropoda: Insects > Digestive system >...
ACCATTTTTGCACAATTTCCAGAAATCTCATACCGAGTACGGAATTGTTGATTCCTTTGTTAAAATTGGGAACTAGGGTGCTCTTTTAATGTTTACGCTTGACGAAAATTTCTGATGACAAACGCCTTCGGATTTTAAAATTTTAAAGCTGCTGAACACAACTTCAGTCTTAAAGCACCATGAGCATTTCTGATCTATTTATCACTCTATTATCAATTTAAAAAATATAAACAGCTTGGCGTGAAGATTTACGTTCATTTCTTTCATCGTGGCGGTTTCTTTCTAGAGCTACAACTCTGACGTCCAGATAATGTCACGAAACTGTCTAACCTTCATTATGCATTTCATGTTGTTACTCGCTAGTAATTTTATAACAGTATAAATGGAGAACTCCATAGCTTCGCTTCAAGGCAATATGTTGACGGTGACAAATGTTCCAGCTGACAAATTTCTACTTTCGGTTACTTCACAGTTCTGTGTTATCAGCTACTGGATTTACGTGGGACACAGTGAAAAAGAAAAGTCGTTCTACATGCCACGACGGCATATGGGGGAGTGCGGTATTAACTCCACAGAGTCCTAACTTCGCCACGAGGTGGGAGTGAGTGGTCAGTGTTACTCCCCCAGCCACTTTATACCCCCGGAATAGTCATCCATACACATTGCAGTATAGAGCAGGGGTGACCAGGTAGACGAGCTGTGGGAGCCTTACTTTCGGAGGAAACTTCGGTAGAACCATGCATTAATAAAATAAAATATAGTCTCCTTGTTTAACCTTTTGGCGCCGGAATTTTTTTTTTTAATTTTAGCACACCCTGTATGTAAAATGTGAATAATACAGGAACCAAATATGTTAGAATTATGACTAAAACTGCATTTTGAAGAGAAAAAAACGGAGAGTATATGCCATGTTTAAAATATTCAGTACCTATATTTGTTGAATAAATATATAAAATGTAACGTTTAGAGGTTAGCGGTGCGGTACGACCCCTATATGGGTCGTTAGGCGTCAAATGGTTAAGCTAGTTATTGGTCTCATTTCTTCAGGAAGTCTCTTTAAAACGCCCTTCAGCGTCAGGCTCATGGGCATGCGAGCTGCCTGAATACTTTATTTACAGGCAACTAAAGCTAGCGTCTTTGTCGCCAACCATGATACTGTATATAGAAATTTCGGTCGATTAATGTGGTTTCAGTCTTCTTATAAATGATTCTCAACACACCGAACAAAAGTCAAAATCATTCGTATTTTTCCCTCGAATCCGCTCCTTCGTATAGAGCATCTGTGTTGATTCTGTTTGTTACAGAATGCCTTGCATGTGAAACCAAGGTTTGGTTTGCAACACGGAACCACTGTCACTGTGCTGTCTTCCATTCGATTTATACCATATGCACACGCTGTTCATAGCTGAGAAAGCACATTCCACAAGTGCTGATATTCTAGGCCAACAAATGACAGCCTCTTCAACTCCCACAGGATCAAGGGGTGGAATATTCTGTTCATTGAAAATTTCAAACACTCTGAATCGTTTCTCTGCACACTAATAGCTAGCTTGATAACAAATCTCCTTACCCAGTAAAACTCATTACAACATAAAGGACCAATCAGGGGACTGCCCCCATGTTAATGAGCGGTTGCTCGAGGTTCCATTTACAGAGTTTCTTAAAATGTTCCTCCGTTCCCATATTTCAAGCAAATGAAGCAGGTTATAGAAAAAGCAGCTTCTCATATTAAATCTCTAGATTTAATCTTTGGTTACTGTCCACTTCGCCCTGGGATGTGTGGGTGTGTAGCTTCTCTTCTATCATTCAGTGAACCAGAAGGTCTTATGTCAGGGTAATTTATATGGGAGGTCCCCGTATGGCCCGCGATCGACTACTGTGGCTGACACACAAACAAAATACTTAGTTCTGGGGCTTTTCTTTATTGTATTTGTAGTAGTTCACTCTCAGTTTACAGAACTATCAAATCTTAACACATTAGATAGTGTATCTATGGCACTTGCACACACAGTTACAAGCCACTTTTTAATTGCAAATTTATATTAAAATAGCCCCAAACTGATGCAGCGACTAATTTTATGTACACACTACTCCAACTGTCAAACTAGAGTGTCTCCTCACTTGCATCTTCTACATCATCAAACCCAAAACTCCCTTATGTACTGAAATGATTCTATCGGCCAAAATTCAAATTTAGAGAAACCCCATATGCTGAATTTAACTTTTTGGAAAGCCAGATCACATTGGCTGTGCTAATTCAAGTCAGTAGACCCCAAAATTACAATATTTAGGGGTGTTGCCCACTGGAACTTCCTACTGAATGAATTATGTCCTCATAAATGTAAAAGTCTTAGGTTTCACTCCGAACACCAAGCTGCAAAACTCCTACCAACTTGAAAGTTGATGGATGTTCTGCCCTGGCTCAAACGTTTGAGTGCCTTACACACTCCTGATGTTTTCCCTTATTATGTTATTTACAGCCAAAAACGAATTTATCTCAAGGAAGTCTGTTCAGGGTTTGAATCTGAATCGCAGGTCCATTTCAGGACTTGAACCCAAAAGGCCAGTAGCACTTTTCCACTTCTTCACACAACATTCTGGCATTCCAGAAATAAACTAATTTGTCTTCTGACTGTAAAGCTTCACTAAAGTTTCCCAAGTATCCAGGTAATGTGCATTTCAATAATAATGGTTTTCATTTTCTTATGAACTGTGCGACTTAAATAAATGGAACTCAATACCGTAGGACTTTGATGATGGTCTATAATATTCAAAAACATGTTCCTTTCTTTGGACCTTGTCCATGATGTTACATAATTAGAGCACTATTTTGCAGAAGCCAGTCCTACAGCTGTCTTGAGTGATGGGGTTTGAGAAATGCAACTACTCAGGTGGACCCTGTAAAAAGAGCTACTATCCCCACTGGGCACTGTGGTCAAATCAACTGTCCAAAATATGCATATGAGACCTGGTGTCAAAATTCGTGAGAGTTTCAGTGCAAAAAATAAAAAATCACAAGGCCCAAAATTTAACTTTGGCTAGCTGTGAAACTTTCAAATTCCTCAAAATTTTGTTAATTGTGGCCTGTACCTCCATGTATGATCCTTGACCATCCTGGGCTCTATATGCCTGCCTGCAGTGAGTGGGAATCTACACTGTTGATGGAAGATGATAATGGCCTCCCTAATACGACTGAAGCTATTATTATCTACTTTAATGGGTTCATCCCATTATGTTGTGACATTTCATTATTACATAATATGCTGCCATCGAACATAAGTACCCTCCACTGCTTGTATCAATCATGCTACATGTTTCAATCCTTACGTACCATCATCAGATATATAAATACATACCTCAAACATACATTCATGTACAAATTGAATATTATTACTCTGCAGGCTCACAAATATTACTATCTAGCTATCATTTTATACTTCTTTTCAATCTCTTTATTTATAGTGATATTAATATTGTTTTCTATGGTTTGCCATATTCTGCCCCAATCATTACCTGCCTCTAAAAGTATGTGGTACAATTCATGGTTCAATTTTACTCTTTTTATATAAAGAAACTGAATTTTTAAGAATTTTATGTTGCTTGTATTTGGAACCTAGAGAAGTATTTTTAATTTTAATGTTCACAAATTTAGGAGTTAAGTTAGTGCTTATAGACTGTTGAAGTACATATTCCCATTGCATTTTAATACTCCTTTTTTTTTAAATTCTTGTTTTTAATGATGGTACAAACTTGACTGGCTTTTACAATTTTAACACAGTTCATACCGTTATATTGTGGCATTTCAATATCACTAAACATGTTGCTGTCAAAAATTACTACTCTTTGTTGTTTGCACCAATAATGCTACATGTCTCAGGCCATGTGCACAAGACTGTAAAATTTGTGAACTAACAAATTAATAACATTCAACTTGCATACACACCATGTATTAGGTATGTAGTGATGGTCCGTATGGACTGAAACATGCTGTATTATTGGTACAAGCAATCAGAGTAGTTACATGCAACATCAACATGTTTACTATGGTATCTGCCTGATATTCCTAACACTGTCACTGGTGATGGAAGAGGAAAGCTTACAACATTCTCTGCATTAGTGCACTGGTGTCAAACCCAAGAACTTCTGCATGAAAGGCCAGCACTACATCCCTGTTCTCTGACTAGTCCATTATGAAGTAGTGATTAAGACTGGGTAAAATGGAAACTATTGCACTAATCAATTATAGTTTTATTCGGAAGTGGATAGTTTTACAGGAGTAAGGAAAATAAGAGATGGTTCATTGTGGTCATATGAGTACATGGCTGCATTATTCACTCTCCTCCTTGCTCTTCTCTCGGTCTGACCTACGCGATTTCTTCTTGCGGTGACTACGGTGCCCAGGACTCCTGCTACGGCTTTTATGACGGCGTGAACGCCTTTCTGTGCTACGACTTCGTGAACGATGACGATGAGATCTGTAACCAAGTACAGTAAAATCATAAAATGTTGGGGACTGGATGTATGCTTTAGAACAAGGGTTAATCCAGATAATGTCATCCTTATGATATGACATGTTTGTTGATTAACTGTTGAACAATATACACAACAAAAAGCCTGATTGTGTCAGGACTCATAAAAATATGAAACTTCTATTTCCAGCCACTATGTAAATCCTACTTAAGATCTTCGCGCCTCTGGAATGTTATGCAGCATATATTGGTAATTGATTACCAGAATTTCAAGACAACCTATCAGTCCCATCTGCTTGACCCATGAAGATGGGACAGACAGGTTGTACCAAACGTTGGTGACTACCCATCAACACTGCGTAACAACCCAGAAAAACAAGGATCTCCTTTACACCATGGTGGGAACCTGAAATCATGCATTAATCTAACCTTTCACGATGTCGTTCGGATTTTTCAGAGCGCTCACTTCTATCCTTTGCCCGTTCCCTGGCTTCTTTTTCAGACATTCCTACTGGATCCTCCAAACCTGGTTCTTCTTTGATGGACATCCCTGACACTACCACACTTGAAAGAGTGGCTCCTGAAGAGGCTCCTGAAGCAGTAACATCATCAGAGATTTCTCGGCCCAAGCCTCTAGAACTGAATTCATCTTGGGAATCTTGGTTTGCGGTATCTATCCCAGATACAGCATTACTCTTTGATGGTGCAGGGATAACTGGTGGCAGAGGTGTCACCAAAGGCCCTGGGGTGATGATTTTCACATCTCCTGATGCTACTGGCATAGCTGTTGGTTGCCACGTCTGAAATGAGTTTTTGCATTTACAATTATGCACAGGTTGCTATTCTTTATTGTGAAACCCTCAAACTTCAACTGTAAACTGAAGAAATTCTCAGAAAACCAAGAATTGTTAGATTAAGCTCCCAAGAAAATAGATTGTTATTTCCATTCTACACTTCAATTACATGGCAGTTGCTTTACCTCAACAAGACATGGCCAACTGCAAAGAGAACTCCAGCAAATAATAATAATAATAATAAAACAATCTTAAAAGGTGTATCAACAACCCTTGAAACAATATCTTGCTCATATATGGCACAGTGTAAAAAAAACTGTGGTTTTCACTCCTGTGGTCCATTGCTGAAATATCTGAACAAATCATCTTTTCTTCCTCCTCTTTCTCTTTTCTTCTCTTCTAGAATGATAATGCTATTGCCTTGTTGTCTTACATATACAGCATAAATGCAGTATATTAGAAAGCTGCTCTAAATACGAATGTTGAATTTAAACATATCACATGAACATTTTAATAGTACAACAAAAAAGGTTAAATACCTGTCACCTATACGAAATATTTTCATAACCACTAAATTAGAAATACCAAAAATGTAATCTAAATAGTGCTATAAAGCACTCTGAGGTGACATCACATACTGTGCACATAAGGCCTGATCAGAAGGTACCCAGACCGATGCTGTGACACTAACAATACTAAATCTACCTTGATGACAGACCAATCCCCTTCAAAGCAGGCTCCTTCTGCTTAGACACACTTATTCCAGCAGCTCTTCCACTGCTGGAAGCTCCTCTCATACTCCATTGCGGGTATCTCCAAAAGTTGTATTAAGTTCATTTGCTTCCACATCTTCAAATAATTTGCCTTTTAAGGTTTTCTTAATCAGGGCAAAGAGGACAAAGTCACATGGGGCCACTTCTGGGAAGTATGGGGGGTTGACACACTTTTGGAATGTAGTGTTTGACTAAAGATTGCTACAATGGTTGGGTTGAATGCAATGGTGCACTCTCAGGATGCATTTTCCATGCACCAGACTGCTTTGTCTCGATTGTTTACAGCAAACTGCATGACAGAGTTGCATTAGTACTGCTAAATAAAAAGGCTGGCTTACAGTATGGCCATGTGGAGTGTATTCATGATGCACAGTACTGTCTGAACTCCACCTGGATACTTTTCAGTCTATCTCTTATGTACAAAACAATGTAAGCTCTCACTCCAAGCACAAAAACTGAACACATTTATGGTAACAGCAGAGTGCACAGGATCATTTATTTACCAAACTGCAGTCCAATGTTTTGTAGACATGCTCCCACAAAAAGTTCACAGTATTAAAGGCATAGCAAACACAGCAAAGGAACAGTTTATTTTTACACATGCCATTTCACACACACTAATAAAGCAAATACTCTATTTACCCAAATGCAAGATGACTCTAATCAATGATGAATCCCCACCCCCATCCCCAAGATAAAGCAAGTCTGCTAAGGGAAAATGTATTTACCTAAATCTAAGACGACCCCCAGAAATAAAATGTCTGCTAAGAAAAAACAGTTTACTACTAATCTCATACACTTAATACAGAAAGCATGTCAGATTCTGCTGACCTTTACCAGTCAGTGACACCATCTTAAAGTTCACAGTCAGTGCCTTCATCTTCCTGACATTCACTCCTAACATGCCTATCCTCTTGACTGCCATTCCACAACAAATTATCACCAGTCTCATCCACTGCATTGCATATTCAGCCCTTCTTAAAACCCTTCTCATTCACTTCTGGTGAAATGTGCTGCCATGCCATTATGACCCACACCAACTAAATGACACATTTGTGGTACTTGATTTATAAACTTAGTAGAACCCACAAAGAAAATTTACAATTTTCTCCACAGATAGTGTTAGGGGTGTTAAGAACTTTAAATATGCATGTTCTAGATTTTTGTGTTGTGTGTGTGGTCCAATCAGTCGGAGTTCATGTCTATTTTATAGTTTTTATTTGTGGATTTGTCCAGGTTTTATTTTTGAGTCTTGTAGTTAATTTTTAATTTTTCAGTAACCATTTTCCTGTCGCTACCTTGGACTAGACATGTTCTCGTATGCACATCTTAGGTTTACTGTTTCTGTGCTGCCCAATATGAGAACACTTCAATCTAAGGGGTCCACCAGATATAGGCTTAATGGACTTTGGCCATGCTGTGTACTCTCCTGTCTACACATGACGATTTGGCAATGCAGGCCTTGGTTTGGTTCTGCACAGTCTGGTTTAGAGCAATCTGATTTGGCAGTTTCCAGTCTGGCATTGCATACTTGAACTTAAGACAAACTCACATATTTAAGCACTAAATCTAGGGGAGAAACCTTTCTTGCATTCGAGTAAATATGGTAAACAATGCTGGACATACGCCCACAGATATATTAATAACATAAAAAAGTTATCAGAAGAGACATGTGACCAGGACAAATTGTTTTGTTGCCTAGTTCAGTCATCCCTACAGCATCAAGGTACTTAAATGTAGCTTACTGACATCAGTGGTATAAGGTTAACCATTTTACTGTCAACACACAATATGCTCAATGCCTCAGTAGTGTGCGCCACGCCAAACTTGTATATACTTATTTTCAGTTCAATGTGTTTCCTTCTTCATGCTATACCCAAAAGCACTGTAAATGTCTATATCTAGCACCTACTATAAAGAACACTGATAATGAAGTTATTTTATGTCACAAAAAATAAATAACCTTTGGATTCCTTTTCTAACCTTAGGCACTGCTCACTCCCCCTACACAGGGAAATGCACACTTGGAAACACTACATAAAGCAAAACATTATGAAAATACAATCACAGCTAAGACATGAAATACTGATATCAATATCTGCAGAACAGAATAAGGCTGGCTGAACTTCCAAGTGCAAGTAATAAAAACATAAATCTAAAAGTGGGAGAAATTATATTCAAACAAGTACTCACGGGGTCATTCCATTGAGAGTCCTGTGTAGGTTCATACGACTGATAGTAAGGGTCAGTCTCAGACGAATAGAACTCTGATCCGTAGGAATCTATATGTGAGGGAAAGGTGGGCGGAATCACACCGTGTGGAGGAGGTGGCAAGTCAAATGGAGGGATACCTGAAGTTGGAGGAGGCACAGACATATCAGGGAATGCAGGTTTGCGGCTGTATTCACGACGATCTGCAGTCATAACCTGGAAATAATCACCAAAAACTGGTCTTCACACAACCACTCGATTATGTATGTGTGTGTATTGCCTTTTAATTGCTAGACTGCAAAAAACCAATTAAATGACTGTACAACCTGAATGACGTTCTCTTTGGGTGGAGTTCCTTTCTCCACATTCCGCCTCGAAGCCAATCCCCCACCACCTATGACATCAATCGTGCCTCCCATTTTTCGTCCTGGAGGAGGTCCTGCCTTCTTAGGTCCCATAAATCCAGAATATTTGGAGTTGTCATTAGTAATTGCAACAGGGATAGTCCCTCGTCCAGCAGGTTGACCTCCAATCTGACCAAGCCCCACACCAGATTCATGGATACGAATTCGCTTTTGTCTCTCACAATAGGCTCGCCATGTTTCTTCATTGAAGCCATAATTGAAGTAATCTATAAAAGTTATAGGAATTAAAGACATTAGATCAACTTCTTGCCAGTATGTTTAAAAACAGTAATTAGGCACAACATATATCAGTACAGTAGCCAATGATTTGATACTCTTAACCTGTTATGTCAGCTCCTGGTTTCCTCCATGGTTTGTCTTCAAGGGAATCCAAATTAAATTCATGTGCTGGAACCCCATTGATTGTTCCGACAGCTTCAAATTCTTCAATAGAAAATTTCCCTGGTTGCTAAAAATAAAACACAATACAATAAAATTGTTAGGGTGTTACCTGCGTTGTTACATTCCATAGTAAAGTAAAATGTGGTTTATTGGGTACCTGTGGGACCAAAAGGCCGCCATATATTGCAGTTTTCTGGATAGTACAGTGTTATACCTAATGACCATCTGAATGCCCCTAGCAACCTCATGGACAGACCAAACCATTCAGTTTGTCACTTGATATTTTATCCTAATGTCCCCACCACACATCTATTTCCTGTTCATCACTACATACTATGGTATGTATGTAGTATAAAAAGGCCATCAAGACACCAAGGAACATCATGCTGTCCCTCTTTCAACCATTCACTTACTCTGTGAATAGATTTCCATGATCAACGTTTGTTTTCTTGAACTCTCAGAATCCAAGCTGGATGCTGCCAGAAGATGGAATTGTAAAATGTAATGTACCTCTGTAAGTTATCAGTCAACAGAGCTTTCAGCATCATCCAGCACTGGATAAAGCCGTATTAACTGTATGAAGGTGGTAGCTTCAGGAAAGGTTGGGTGGTGATAGTTATAATCTGCAACACGAGTTATATTCACCTTCCACCACTCACCCATGAACATGCACTATGAAGTCAGTTGTGATGCAATACATTATGGCAGACAGGGTCCCATTATTGAACTACATGGCATCACAGCCAACAAGACCATGTCATGGTAAAACCAGTCTTTGTAATACCACACGTGAATGTTAAGGAACGAAATGACAACATTGCAAGTGATATACAACACAACAAAGTGCACAGCCCTAACCAGGACAGTCCTTACTTACTTACTTACTTACTTACTTACTTACTCCATGGTGCAGAGTCCTTCTTGAGAAGCTAACTGGTTTGCAGCTAGTCAAGAAATTCCCCGCATCTCACGGAACCCGAAGGTTCATTACCGCACTCACAAGCGTCCGCCACCTGTCTCTATCCTGGGCCAGCCCAATCCAGTCCATATACCCACATCCCACCTCCTGGAGA
>Ga0209755_10009753_pt1 | contig 10125 bp, 7 predicted proteins | sample TergutCo191P1_FD_187301 | JGI IMG/M metagenome (GOLD analysis project Ga0209755, IMG submission 187301) | Cornitermes sp. P1 segment gut microbial communities from Petit-Saut dam, French Guiana - Co191P1 (SPAdes) (version 2) | ecosystem: Host-associated > Arthropoda: Insects > Digestive system >...
ATTCATGAAGTATCCTTTGACTACTTAGACTGCTTAGACTTTGATACATGCCAAATCTGTTGTATGCTGTATCAAATCAAGTACCATAGTGTACCTAGGTATGTCATGGATTGATTTAACCATTTAATTTATCACTTCGATATCCTGTCCTCTCTTCCCTGCTGCATTTTCTGTTTCCTTTTCATCACTGCATTGGAAATGTGGAATGTGCATAACTTGAAAAACCAACAAGACACCAATAATTAATGGCCAGACTCTTGGAATCATTCTGGTTGCTACTGATTGTTGGATAATGGAGTGTAATTGGTCTCTTACTTAGTTTCTAGATGATAGAGCTTCCCAGATCATCCAGTTCTGGATATCGCAGCTTTTAAAATTGTACTGTTTGACACCAGGAAATATGCAGGATCCATTTAAGTCAAGTTCACACCATCACTGTTTCTCTAAGATCCATTTTAACATTCTTCTTTCATCTACATCTGGAATGTCTGGTGTGCGTTCTTTTGATGTTTTCCAACCGTACCACTCAGAACATCCACCATGTTCTTGTGTGCTCTACTTGTCCAACCTATCTGGTCCTCGCTTGATCTAACGACACTAATGGTATTGTATGTAATGTAAAAGTTATTGGGATACACATTATGTAATTTAAGTGGGTGTTTTGTTACTGCATCTCTGAGGCTTGCACACCTTTTTCAGTACATTATATGGGGCAACACCATGTAATTGGTCGGACAATAAAGTTCGTGAACTCATTGCAGTAAAAGTGCTACATACCTCATTGCTGAATACCACCATGGTCACCTTCAAATTACACCCTTTGGGAAGCTATGCACCGATGCCAGCGACTAGTCCACCCTTCAAAACAGTTTTCGAACTGGTTTTGTGGAATGGCCTTCAGAGCTGCCATTGTACTACTCCTGATGTCATCAATGCCATCAAAATGCCTTCCTTTCAATATTTCCTTTATCTTCGGGAACAGAAAAAAGTCACTGGGGGCTAGATCCGGTGAATAGGCAGGGTGTTCCAACACAGTTATTTGTTTAGTAGCTAAAAACTCCCTCACAGACAGTGCCGAGTGAGCAGGTGCATTATCGTGATGCAAGATCCACGAGTTGTTGGCAGAAAGTTCGGGTCGTTTCCGTCTAACCTTTTCACGCAGCCTTTCCAGTACTTCCAGATAGTAAACTTGATTGAATGTGCAGTTGGTACAAATTCATGATGAACAGGCCCTCTAATATCAAAAAAAGTCAGCGACATTGTTGTGACTTTTGATTTGGACCAACGGAATTTTATTGCTCGTGGGGAATTGGCAGTCTTCCATTGTGCACTATGCTGCTTCGTTAATGGTCGTATTGGTAGGCCCACGTTTCGTCACCTGTGATGACATGGCCCAAAATGTCATCTTGCCTCTCCAAAAGGTCTCGGGGAAATTGTGACTCTTCTTTGTTTTTGTTCTTCGGTGATCTCCTTTGGGACCATTTTTGCACACACCTTCCTCATGTCGAGATCTTCAGTTACGATTTTCCTAACTGTTTCTCTGTCGACGTTCACTTGCTATGCTATGCCCCTGACAGTCAGCTGACGACTTTCACGCACAATTTGATGAATTTTTGCAATGTTTTCTTCAGTTCTGCTTGTTGCTGGCCGTCCTGATCTCTCTTCGTCAGTGACACTTTCTCTTTCCTCAGAAAAACGTTTCAACCACTTGTAAACTGCTGTTTTCTTCATAGCATTATCCCCGTAAACTTGCAGTAGCATCTCTCTGATTTTGTTTCCACTCTTTCCAATTTTAACAAGAAATTTTATGTTTGTTTGCTGCTCTAATTCAAGATCCGACATTCTAGTGGCAGCACACCAAAACACATGCAGACAGTAATAGGTACCACTCAGAAAGAGACTGCTATAGATCAACAACAACAACACATCTGTGAAACGCTGATATGTTAACGTCATCAAACCATACTAAGGCTTTTGTCCGGTGCTGCTACGGCAAGCACATGCTGGCGAGTTCACGAAATTAATTGTCCCACCATGTACTTGTATGCATTGTGATCAAGTTACTGTCTGCTGGGCTGAAGTAACTGTGTAATGTTCCTCAGTTTTCAGGCAGGTGTTTTAAGTAAACCGTGGATTAATTATTATGTAGTCTGTCTTGCGACAGCCTCTTCTAAAGCGAGTTCTCCACAGAGTGCAATCTAGTACTTCCTCTTTTAAGTTTCAGTATCTTCTGTATTCTTTAAGGTCATCCATTAGCTTCTTGTCTTCTTTCTTGTCTTTCCATCTCTTTCATCTGCCCTACAATAATGTATTTTAGCAGGCAGTTCTGATGCAGGATGTGACCAATGCAGTCAGCCTTTGTGCATTTTATTGTACGTAGGATGTTCCTTTTCTCCTTGCTGCATGTAATACTTCTTCATTTTGCACATGATCAGTCCAACTGATCTTTCCCAACATTCTTCAGCATCAAATTCAAAACTCTTAATGTGTGTATGATCTGTTTTCTGAAACTTCGAAGTTTCAGCACTTTCAGCATTTTTTAGTTTCTTCCTTAAATTTAAATCCAGTTTGCTGGCGAAAAGAGTCTTCTTTTTGAATGCTGCTTTTACCATGGCAATCCTGGGTTTAATTTCATGTGTTCATCCTGCATCATTTATTATGAGGCCACCCACATAGATGAAATAGTCCACATTTTCCAGACGTTCCTGATCAGTGATAATGGATACTGGGGATAAATGTTTTGAGATAACTTAGTTTTCTCCACATTTGTATTCTTTCCATAGCATCTTCCAACTTCAGTCAGTGTATCCTCCTGTCCTGTAGTTCCCTTTCTTCCTTAGCCTGTAGTCCAAGGGTATCTGCACATTTCACAGTATGAATTACTTGTCCTATTCTGAAGTGTCCAAACCCTTGAAGAGTTTCCTTGGTAATGTACTTGCTGTGTGAAGTTGAATAGAATTGGTGACAGACAGCATCCTTGTCTGACTCCTCTTCCAGTCTTCACACTTCTTGTGTTCTGTTGGTCCAGTTGTACTTTACAATTTGCTGATCAGTCTTGTTGTGCCAGTTGTTACCAGTGTTTAAGTGTTCCTCTAAGTATCCTCACTACCATCTTTGCTGTGTGTTCTGTGAGGCTGATTGTATGATACTTACTGCATTTTGTAGCTCTTTTCTGCTTCTTTAAGGCAGTCATTATAGCATCAATGAAATCCATGGACCACTCCTAGTTTCGTGTATATTGATCACTTGTGATTTTAGTGTTAGAGCATCCTTTCCCAACATTTTGTGTACATCTGCAGGTACATAATAATGTGTTGTGGCCTTTTGTGTGTGTCTTCTCCATGATAAATTTTTTCCACATCACTGTGAAAGCTGGCTTTCTGGTCTCTGTTTACTTTCTTTTTTTGTCTGACTTTCAGGTTTTCTGGTCAGTGTGCTCGATCACAGAACTCTGCCTCCGTTAAATTTATTTCCTCTTGCTATTAATGGTCGCCTTCCCATCTCATTTGTGGCTTTACCTCTGTAAATGAAATGCATGTAAATTACCTCAGAATTCATCGGTCTGCCAACAAAATTTTCTCAGAATGAGGATTGAGCAAGTTGTACAGACTTATATAACTGAAATAAAAGAAAGTTGTATGTCTAGTTGTCATATATTAATAGAGCTTGACTTTAAAGAGCCAAATGTTTGTACTCAATACTGAATAATGCATACAGAATTACATTGTATTGTAAACAGCAAATGTTGATGCAGTTGCTGATATTACTTGTTTTTTCCCCAGGTATTGGAGTTTGTCGACAGTCGAGAACATGACCAACAAGATTCTACTCGAAGAGTGTCAGTCACCTGCAAGTCACAAGCAAGAGCAGGCAGTCTTAATCTTGGCAAGGAAAGTCAGTGGTATCGAGAGAAGCTGCAGAGTGAACTACGCAGAGGTGACTGTTGTGTTGTTTGTTTTTGTCTCAGTTGCTTTATTTTATCAAAGTACTGAAATAAATCATCCTTTATAGTGTTTATGCCACATGAAGCTAAATGTTGTGCATTACAGCTATCATATGGGGTGGCTTTCTATAGTGAGGTGTAAATATCTTAAAGATGCAGTAAATAATAGAAATATTAGATTATGGGCTTCAGTTTTCTATCATTCTTAAAAGTATGTATAATTTCAAGAACAGAAAGAAAAATGGCTAAGGACTAATGCAGCCTTTTGGTTTAATGAATTATGCAGAAACCCATGAGCGGACACCCAAATATATTAATGGTAAATGGTAATAATGAACAAAGTCGGAACACTGAATCATGGACGCTATTTAGACATCTGCTGAATATAAATTCCATGAATGAGACTGCGTAAAATAACCTTGATAGAAAGCTGGATAACTTACGTAATATGTAACATCTGTGAGTGTTTTATGTTCTTAATATTTGCAATTTGTTGAGTGTAAATATTTTTATGGCGTGAGACATTGTATGTAAATAAATGAATACTGTGTTTTAGTGACTTTAAGGATAATAGCATCTGCAATCTTAAAGCATAAGGCCACCTAAATATCAAACCACCTTTACAGGAAACATGTTAATGTTGAACCTAAATTGTAACAGAAAATTATCAGTTGCTTCTTACATCTGTTTGTTTAATTTCCTATGCTCTTCCAGCGTGCTTATTCATGTTAGTGTTTATACATTTTGTTGCATCGAAACCAATGTTGTGAATTATGGAAATAAACATAAACTGTTTTGTCTGTTACATTACGAAGTGTAGTATTGTAACAGTGCTGCTGAATTTTTAGTGGTTTGTGGCAATGGTTGACTCATTGCACTACAAATACTTTGGAAATTGTCCTTTGTCTGATGTGTATTTAACATACAAATTTGTTTGGGGATTAGTTCTGCTCTTGATATTGGGGCACTGCTTGTCACCGTACTGAAAGATAGCTTGTTAGTTTTATTTTGGGTTCCATGGAAGTTGTCAGGTTTGAACCATTTCAGTGCCACTAGTAGTTGGTTTGCAAGTTTAGTGTTCAGAGGATACAGAGTTTTGAGTCCTTACACTTGTTGCCAGTCTAAAAAATAACAGGTGTATATGGATCTTTTTTTTTTTTTAACACAAATAACATGTCTCTTGAAGGAGAAAGTTGAACTGTGTGTGTATGCAATACTTATCTCAGGCATTGGATATTTTCTGACACAACTACAGTGTGACATTTCGGTTATTATGTGATGCAGATGTGACAGTGTACCGTGACAAATCAGGCTCATCGGAGCTAATGGGAAGTCAGGACTCCAGTAGCACTCTGGCATCACAGCCTGATAGTGACCATGAAGATGGTGAATCCACCCCACGAAACAGGTAGATTGAGTTTTCCATAAAATGTGACCAATTAATATGAAAGTTGGTGTGAGCGTCATACCGTCTGAGGTCCCACAAGTCACAATTTGGATATTCATACAATATACTATACCAGAACAAATATATAATATATATTTTGCAGTTGAGTGGTTAGCATTCTTGCGTTGTATTTGGAATTCATCAGATTCAAATTCTGGTCTGGATCCACACTGAAGTCTCAGCCTATGAGGGCAGCTATCCTGAGGATTGTGGTTGACTGAAGTCCTTCCACACACGTCAGAATAGTACTGCAAATTGTGTCACGAATTCTTCCTGTCATGTTCCTTCCAGTTTACTGTCTGCTTGTCATATTATATAATCTGAGCACTTTAACTGCCATTAAATGAGCAATGAATAAGTAAAATTTCCAAAGAGTATACATACCTCCCAGGTTATAAAATAAAATGTTTGGAAATGTGTAGATACGATCATTTGTACCTTTGAAACTAAGCTTGTATGCATTACATTATTTACTTGAAATTTCTTACTTGTTGCTGTGGAACTTCTTTAAGCACATGATGATCTTAGTTATAATGTTATATGATTTGTAATTTTTTAACCAACATTTGATTATGTACATTTCAGATGCTTTATTATGTGCTGTCATAGAATTGGGACTTAACTCAGTGCTGATATAGCAACTGTAGATTTTGCTGGTTGATCAAGGCATGTGTGATTATATTGCAGATCTGTTGTGGTGAGGTGGCATAGCTTTCAGCGAGGGTCATCCCGGCCAGATTCTTACCTATTTCGTGCGGTTGAGTCTGGCAGGGGTGTAGTGCAGGGCTGTAGACCAATGGCCTCATTGTCTTGTGGCCAACTGCTGGTGCTCCGTAAATTGGCACTGCTCAAACTTACGGCCTGCATGGAGCGGTACTGCCCCACACACCGCACTGGCTGGAACTGGGAACTGCCAAAGTTCATCCGCAAGATTAAAACTCCTGATTACAAAGGTGAGCTCCTGAGGGAAACATTGTTCTGTATCAGGATGTGTTTTATGTAAATAGCTTTGTCATGTGACTGTAGCTGTCTTTTTCACAACTTGAACTTTTGGCATAACAGATGTGTTATTTTGAAAAGGTAATATTCATCAGCATGTGTATAAACAACTGAAATTAGATTACATCATGATTGTGTTAAGGCTGAAAATGATAACTGTGCTAATAGGCATGTGTGGCACCAGTGAATCACAGTAGATACCCCACCAGATGATAACTGTGTAGTGAAAACACGATTCCAATGAGAGTTGATGGCATTAAGTAATTGCTTACATGCTCTAACTTTTTTTTTTTTTTTGTGAACAGTTGAATTGAAGAAACTTCCTTTAAAGCATATTTATTTGAGTGATCTATGAGGACCAAACGATATACACATTTAACTAAGATGTCCCCCCCACCACCCCTTTTTACCATCTACTACAAACCAGACTTAAGTATGTTCCATTTACCCTTGAACAGTGCTGTGCTACTCTGTGTTCCAGACAAGACAGTATTTGGTGTGCCACTGTTGCTGTCCTTGCAAAGAAATGGCCAAGCATTACCAAAGTGTATTCAAGCAGCATTACGTTGGATGCGAGTCAACTCTCTGGATCAAGTTGGCTTGTTCCGCAAGTCAGGTGTGCGGTCAAGGATCCAGAAGCTGAAACTGATGGCAGAAATGCAGGGAGAAACTATCAGCTTTGATGGCCAGCAAGCATATGATGTGGCTGATATGGTGAAGCAGTACTTCAGAGAGTTACCAGAGGCACTTCTTACAAACAAACTTTCTGAAACTTTCATTGCGATCTTCCAGCGTAAGAAATGTTCAGCACATATGTTACAAGGATATACAGTATTTATTATGGATAAAAGTTAATTGAAAAATTAATACAGCCTTTGTTGTAAAAAAATTGTTGGAAATTGCAAAAGATGTGTATCACTGGTAAAAGTAATGTTTTATACAAAAACCACGAGGTATATCACAGGTAAAATTGTGTGGAGGCTGGAATGCTGTGTATTTACCCACATACAAATGTCACCTTTGTGTATGCAACACACCCATACATATGATTGTATCAGGGCTCCTTAATTTAAGGGATGCCAATACTGATAACATAATGCACACATTTCACATGGTATTCTTAGAACTGAAGGAAGGATGAAGTTTGTATATATGTAGCTTGCATGGGGCGAACAAGAAATTCACCCAAGTTTTGGTTAGAATACGTCATCATAAGAGACATTTTGGCAATATGCATGGACTGTTTAAAAAGTATCCAACCAAGGGCCAGGAAAGTAAACTAACTAACTAACCTGTGGTGTTACAGTACTAATCCCCTTCAAAGTAGTTTCCTTCAGACATTACACACTTGTTCCAGCAGCCTTTCATTTTCCAAAACACTTTTGGAACTGACTCTATGGAATATCTAACAGCTGCATTGTTGTGTTTGTTATATCTCCTCCATGTCTTGAAACCTATTACCCTTCAACAGCATTTTCACCTTTTGGAATAGAAGAAAGTCCCACAGAGCTATGTCCGGTGCATAGGGGGGCTGTGGCACTTGTGGGATCCGATGTTAAACCAAGAAATTCTGGACAAAGTGGGACGAGTGGGCAGGAGTATTGTCGTGGTGCAGCTGACAGAGAACTTTGGCATAGTACTCCCCATTATCAGTTTGACCATCTAGTGTGTACTTTGGTGAACAACACCATTGTGATTGAAGACAGCTGTCAGTATCACTTTCACCTTGCTCTGAACTTGGCATGCCATTTTTGGCCTCGGCTTTTTTTTCTGGATTATACCCATAGACCCAAGATTTATCACCAGTGATTAATGTCTTCATGAAGTTTGCATCTTAATCAGCACAATGCAACCAATCTCTGGCTACTGCAAGGTGAGTCTCTGCTGGACTGTCAGCACTTTTGGAACAAATTTCACTGAGACGCATTTCATGCCCATATCTTTGGTCAGAATGGACTGTATTGATCCAAATGAAAGCCCCAATTCATCAGAGAGCTCTCTAATTGTTATTTGCTGGTTATCCAGCGTGGCAGAATGTGCTTTGTCAATTATCATTTGGTTCCTGCTTGTGGAGGCCTTCCAGAATGTTCATCACTCTTGATCAACATCTATCCCTCTTTGAATTGCTTAAACCACTCCTTAACTTGCATACAGCCCATTGTCTCATTCCCACAAGCTTTCTGAATCATATCATAGTTTTCTGAGCATGAGTGCCCAAGTTGCTGACAAACCTAATGCAGATGTGCTACTCAACTTTCTTGGTCATTGTCAATGTGACATGCACAACACGCACAACAGGTTTTGGCTGATTGCCGGGGACTGAGGAATCTGAATAGGAGGCAGTAATTCATGCATGCACATGGAGGTCCAAAGTCATACATGCCCCACTCCCAGTCCTAAGTGCCTTCGTGTAAAAAAAAAAAAAAAAACAAAAAAATGTATATAGTCGGATACTTTTTGATCAGGCCACGTAGCCATAAATGGGTGAGATTAAACTAAAACTTAAAGAAGAATTTTTTGAAGATTTGACTTGAAACAAATAGGTTCAAAGATAAGTTTAATTACACAACTTCTTGAATATGTGATGTATGTTTTAATAAAAAAAATAAAGTGAATGAACATCAGTCACAATGATTTTCATTCTAAGACTGATATGGTGAGAGTAACTTCATTTCCAAGAGCTGTTTGAGAACTGTTTTTTACATGGCACAAGAACTGCTTGGGGATGTGTAGCTGCATGAGAGCTGACTTGTCTTTGGATGACATCAACTTTTCTATTTCAGATGTTCCAAATAACTTACGAGCAGATGCAGTTCAATGTGTGTTGCTCCTTCTACCTGATGAGCACCGTGAGGCACTGCAAACTCTTCTAGAGTTCCTGTGTCAGGTGTCAGCACGATCTGCCTGCAACCAGATGACAGCAAGTAATCTGGCTGTCTGCTTGGCCCCTTCTGTGTTCCATTTACATCATGTCCCATCCTCTTTGAGTTCAAGTCGTTCCTCATCTGCATCCCCACGGCGCCGAAAGACTGTTGGTGTTCCAGACCAGCGGGAACTGGGGGAGAACCGTGCAGCACATGATTGTCTTCTATACCTTATCAAGGAGCATAAAGATCTCTTCATGGTGTGTTACTTTCACTGCCTTGTATGGGTTGCTTCTTATATACTAAGCAATTAAGAACTGTGACTTTTGTTTGTGGCATAAAGTTGGAAAAGAAATCTGTGGTAAGTTTTGTACTTAAAAAGCAGCACTACAGATTTGTAGTGATGCAAAATTCCACTCACCTAACTATAGGATAAATTTAAAAATTGGGGAGGGAATGAATAGCTTATAAGGCATTATTTGAGCAGAAACATTAAAAAACTGATAATATTTATGTTTTTATCAACGGGTTATGTATTTTGTCCTTATAAGAAAGTTTCAATAGAACAAATTGATGGAAATCAGGGCTTAATGTAAACCTTTCTGAGGAGATTGCTGGTTTTGTAAGTTACGGGTGTTGGAATACCATATATGGAGTTTGGTTGTTATGCATCTTTCAGCCTCTGACAGAGGTATGCATTGGTCAGTGATTCTGTTGATAGTTGGATGCAGAAATGCGGTAGGCTATGAGCAGTTGTTTTTACTAGCATTGTACAGTTCTGCTTTTGAGATGTCAAGTGAGATGCAAGTGACAGTGCTTATGGTAACTTTGCATGACTGGGCCATACAGATGTCCAGTAATTTTCCTCAAGC
>Ga0209755_10009755_pt1 | contig 10124 bp, 6 predicted proteins | sample TergutCo191P1_FD_187301 | JGI IMG/M metagenome (GOLD analysis project Ga0209755, IMG submission 187301) | Cornitermes sp. P1 segment gut microbial communities from Petit-Saut dam, French Guiana - Co191P1 (SPAdes) (version 2) | ecosystem: Host-associated > Arthropoda: Insects > Digestive system >...
GTGAGACTGCACACTAACAGCTTCTAGATGCTTGATAAGTTGCCTTACTGAAAGATTGGTATGAAATGTGCAAAGCAGTGGATATTGTCTGTTATGTATGTGTATTCACATTTCAGCCAGTGGTGAATGCCTTGGTCCAGCTTTTTGTGTCCTACCAGACAATTAGGATTGGGTCGCTATAAGAATGTTTTTATTCTGTAGATAAGGATTTGATACTTTGCTTTGAATAATCTATGTAGGTTTATGCTACAATGTTAGCTCTATACTTGACAGCCCAGAGAAACAGACAAATACTCTGCTTGATTGTGGGCCTAGAACTGTACTGTTGTGCATCCATTGTCTGGACAGTGTGTGAGAGTGTGTGTGGGGTTATTAGCACTGCCATGCTATGCTTGTTGCATTTCTTCAGAAATTCAACAAGTGTAACATGGCAGTGCTGATGTGACCTGACTGTAGATCAGGGTTCACTTTTGGTTCTTGTTTTGCAGTCCATCTGTATGCTGTAATGGCACCTTAACAGATTGTGGTCATTTTCTCCTGCTTTCAATCTCATACATCACTTGTAATCATTCTCATCTATCTTCCAAAGGATGCGGATTGGATAAGGTCTACACTAGTTTTGGATCACAGATATTTTTACCATGTTTATCCACCCTGATGTTTACATTTGAAGTTTCAAACCAGTCTATGCAGATAGATATCCACTGTTGCAAAGTTTGTCACACTATAGATAATGCACTGCATTTCATTTTTCCATATATTTTGTTAAATATTTATCAAATTGAAAAGCTAGACAAAAGTTAGAGGTCTTAAAAAATATATTTATGTTTCTTCACATGTTGCAGACCTTTGTATGGTGGGTTATTTTTTGTATTATGTCAGTAAACATAAACATATGAGATTGCGTGATGTGGAAAATTGGTTTGTGACCTTCTGAGAGATGGCACTGTGTAGCATTACAGCTTTTTACCTACCTTGTGGAGGAAGAAGGGCAAGAGGTGCTCCACAGTGGTAATAATTACTACTAATAATTACCTGGTGTCATCACTGAGAAGACTACAATCCAAAAATCTAGACATGTTTATAGCAAATTATGATTATGCAAATTGTGCAGAGTATTACATACAGAGTGACCGACGGGAACCGGACGTTTTTGAAATGATCAGTACTCGTATTTTAACGAAAAAGCGATTTTATTACAGAAAAATTTTCGTAATTACATGCCATTTGAATTGCCATTATGAATGAAAGATAATGTCAGGCAGGTGGTGTCCACTTTCTTGAATGCAGTTTTCAAGCCTTCACTGAAAATCGGCATATACGCGTTCCAGCATCTCACGATCAATTGTTGCCACTTCTTCCCTGATTGCCTCCTTCAGATCGGACAAGATGCGAGGTTTGTAGGTATAGACATGTGATTTGAGGTATCCCCACAAAAAAAAAAAGGTCACAAGTGGTCAAATCAGGGGACCTTGGGGGCCACGGGATGTCGCTGAAACGTGAAATGACCCTTCCTGGAAACATGCGACGAACCACGTCCATTGACAATCGTGCAGTGTGTGGGGGTGGCACCATCCTGTTGAAAATAAACATTTTGCATGTTGTGTAGGCGTTGTCTTTTCATTTGTGGACGCACGAAAGTGTTAAGCATGTGAATGTAATATTCAGCGTTGACTGTCACAGTGGCACCATTTTCATCTTCAAAAAAATATGGGCCAATGATACCGAAAATGCCAGTCGCACACCACACTGTTACACGCTCTGAGTGGAGAGGTTTTTCGTGAATGTTAAGAGGATTCTCACTGGTCCAGTAACGTAAATTTTGCTTATTGACCTCCCAACTCAAATGAAAATGAGCCTCATCACTCATGATGATTATTGCATTTTCATTTTCTTCAAGCAGCACTTGCATTCGAATGGCGAAGTCCTCTCATTGCTCATAATCTGTTGCCCTTAGCTCTTGAACAGCACACATCTTGTATGGATGAAATTTTAAATTTTTCTGCAAAATTGTGCGCACTGATTCACGACTTAACCTCATTTCACACGCTTGTCTTCATGCAGACCGCCCTGGGCTCCGAATCAGCGCTTGTCTCACTCTCTCGATGTTTTCTGGCATCCTTACAGTCTTATTGGGACCAGGTGGCTTCTTCTTTACAATACTTCCTGTTGTCCTGAGACTGTGAATCCACCTGAGAATCGTATTGCGGCAGGGAACAGTGTCCCGTCGTCCAAGGTTGAAATGAACGCGAAAAAGCCGCTGCACTACTGTGACAGACTCACCGTTTTGCACATACGCATCATAAGCAAATATGCGGTGCTCAACCGTCCACTGCTCCATAGCTACTGAAATGGCATTGTATAGCGAGGCCAATGACCGCTGGTTCCCAAACTACCTCACATAGTAGCCGCCTACTAGCCATTTCAAAAACGTCCGGTTCCCGTCGGTCACCCTGTACATGAGTGTGACAACTATTGTTAATTTACTTTATTGTAGTTTTGTATTTCTGGTGTAGCTTGTGTTATGTTTCCAAGTGTTGGTAGCGAACTGATGACTTTGTCCTGTGTCCTCATGCAACATATTTGTACTTACATTGCAGAAGCAGATCCAAGTGGAGGAACATCTTAGTCTGCTGGAGTCAAAGCTGAAAGAACAGTTTCAGGATAGTGAGCAACTGCTGCAGCAGCTCAGAAACGTCATCAACGAACAGCGTGAGTTTCCAGCATTAACTGATTTGATCACTTCCATTTCGGTTTGTGGCTCTTACCTTCCCTCTGATATCATGTTGAGTGTGTAGTACTGCTTCATTCATAATGTGATGTGAATTAATATTCTGTCGTCTGGTAGGTGGGTTACAATGTTTAGTAGAAGTGCATTGTCTTCATCTTCAGGAGCTACACATGCAGCATGTTGTCATGTTCTAGAAAACCATGCTATGAATTCTCACCACCCCAAAAATTACTGTATACTCCTTTTTATTCACTATGTCCCAAGTTCATATCAGTACCCAGAAACTGGATATCCTGTATTTTTTGTGTTTTTTGTCACTCACTCCAGGCATTTATTAGGATGGTACTTCAAATCTGAATGTGATTACTTCTTTGTTTTTGCTTCTCATTATTTAATTGTCTGATTATTTTGTGCCACTAATGACATAAATAAATACAGTTGTGTATTTTTGAGTGACAGCTTTGTCTTATATTAATTAACTTCACAGAGTAGGGTCCTTCAGGAGAAATGAATGGTATCCTCTTTGAGTCAAGAAATATCCTGTGTTTTATGTAACTTGTAGGTTTATTACTATGCTCACAAGACCCTGCCACTTGTCCATATCCTCAGCCAGATGAATCCAGTCCATGACCTCCTATCCAGTTTCTTGAAGATAAATTTTAATATTATCCTCCCATCCACACCTTTGCCTTAAAAGTGGTCTCTTTCTTTGGGGTTTTCCCACAAAGCTGTGTTTGTGTTTCTGTTGTCCATATGTGTCAGATGGCCCTTACATCTCATCCACCTTGGTTTCATCACCTGAATAATATTCCTTACATCCATATACAAGTGCAGATATGAGTAATTTTAACTTTTACCATTTATCTTCCTCAAAGAGTTACACAAATGATTAATTTGACTTTCTTATGTAAGGAACAAAAGCTGGATGTTATTGGACGTGTTGTGGTTCAGGTGGTTAGTTAACTAGTGAATGTAAAGTTGTGCACATTTGTGCCATGGCATTGGGTCAGCTTGTGCTTTGGATGTTGTAGTCATCGCAAAAAGAGTTTTGTCTGTCACATGCATAATAATGTATTGGTATCCAGAGTTCCTCTGTACATAGTGATGAATGTTGTATTCATTCCATGATTTAAAATGAAGCTCACATACAAGGAATACATTTGCTGAAACATCTGCTGAAGGCGCTTGCCATGTGGGTGAACAGTCTCTTTCCAGAAAACTATTTTTATCTGCCGTATGTACATGGAACACTGCAGTTAAATTTGGATCTGTAGAATGTATAACAGAGGCTGTCTGGAGAAACTAGTAGTACCATATCTGGTCAAGAAATTTCCCACCTTTGATGGCACCAGAAGTTTTATCACCATTACCGAGATCACAAGAAACTACTCTCTACTTTTTGTCTGTTGTATAGTTTCCTTTTGTTATAATCTTGCCTGACATTGGCCCATTTCATATACTAGATGATTTCATTGTACACCCTTGTGTTGTGCTTAGCTATTTTACAGTTGTACTTTCAGCGTGTAAGGTGCACTGGCAGTTTACATGGAACTGACATCATTTCAAACTTTGTGGGACATCAGCTGTCAAACTAATGCATGATGTGCTAGCAACCAGTTTTCATGGAACTCACAGTCTTGTGACTTCACACCTAGCAACACAGCAGCTCTTGTATTTTTGCGCCATATAAACAATTAATGTAAAGGTAAAGGAGAAATTGTCACTTGCTTTTACACAGGCAGAGAGTTTTGGAAATTATGCAGGGAAGGAGTAAAAATTGATTTTAATATAACCCAATTTTTATTGTCATCTTTACTGAAATTATTGCTTTTAGAAAACACTGATGTTTGGTTTTTCAGAGCTGTCTGCGAAGGTCAGTAAGGACAGAGGGGAGGAAAGAGGTGTCATAGAAGAGGAATTGCCAGGGAGACAGAGGAACAATGAGGAGGATGAACAGGTAAGTAGTTCTGTTGTGAAGGTGATGATCGTTGTGTTTGATAGGATTTTGCAAGTCTGTATGTAACCATGTCATACTGTGTAGGTAAATAGAATGCGGTCATTTGCTGAGAAAATCCTGCCTGATGGAGGACCTGTGATAGCTGTACTGGTGTTTGCATGCAACCGGGTTACTGTCAACAAATGCATAGATCAGTTGCTCAAGTATCGACCCTCACGTGAGCAGTTCCCCATCATCGTGAGTCAAGACTGTGGCCACCGCCCCACAGCAGATGTCATTGAGTTGTATGGTGATGAGATCACACGCATTGAGGTGAGCTCGTGTGTTGTGACTTAGAGAGTTTTGCAGCTTGTGATTTTCATCTTAATTTCTAGGTCCTGTAAAGAAGTATATGCTGTGCACATGCACATGTGTGTGTTCATGTGTGTGTCCATGTGCATGCATATGTGCTTGAGGGTGAGGGGACTGCAAGCAAATGTGTAAAGAAATATACTTTCTGTTCATATAATTTTTGAGAATATGTGGAACAACATAGTGACTTTCCATAATGCTGTTTTACTTCAGATTGTTGAGAAATCTTTTGAAATGTTGCAGGAAGAGTTGTTAACTTTGGTACAGATGAAATTTTTCATTTACTTTTTATGAAACTTTGCTCTTTATAAAAATACAAAAAAAAAAAAATTTGTTATCTTGTTATCGGGGAACTGGACAGGTGCTGAATTATCGAATATCTTACAGCTAATTTTTTGTTACTGCTCCTATAGGGGGCCGTACGAGGAGTATTCTATGTGAATTTCTCCTTCATCAGCTGGTTTGGGGTCATCAGGGTACTCTTCTGTTTTCTGGAGTTTTTGTAGCTGAAGAAGTTGCTGAAGTAGGACAAAGGGGGTCAGGAGATATCGTAATGATTGATGCATTGACACATGTGGAGACCTTTTTGAATCTATTCCTGAGATTTGCCTGTGTCATTGATGAAGCTTTTTTCTGGTTTTGGGACTACTTGTCTGGAGTGCCATGTTATCAGGACTTCCAAATTATCAGATGTCGGAGTGTAGGAATTGTGGTGTACTTGTAAAATAGCAGCTACAGGTCCCATTTTTTATAAATCAGGCTTTAAGATGGGCCTTTAATACTTTTTTTTTTTCTCTCAAAGACAGATCATATGTGGTCAAACAATTATTTGGTTTGGGGCTGTTGTACATGTATGGCTATTAGCTAGTATGATGACTTATGTCTGGTCAGACAAAAATGCAAAGGTAAATCATTCCATAACTTGTGTATATAGAAATAATTATGTTGCTTGCTATATGTTATTTGTTATATGTAATTATGTCATTATTTTAGTCTTTTGACATGTTCTATATCCTTTGGTTGTTATGGCCTTGTATGGATTTATGGAGTGAAAATAAACAAATACAAATACGAATGACTAGTGACAAGTTCTGTACCAACTTTCAAAAGTGCAGTATACGTAAAGACTAGTCCCTGGCGGTGGTGAAATAATTTGATACTTGTAATCAAATGCACCTCTAACAATTCACTAGTGTTCACTTTTGTTGTAGTCACTCGGCATGATCAAATTCGAAGAAACTGTCTTCTACGATATTACTTTCTGTCGTTGGGCAAATACTTCCCCGTGTTTCGAACCAACGTAGTGACTTCACCTTCGGGGTAAAAAGTGCAAGAAGCAGGGGTGTATGTAAGATTTATGAACTGCATATGCTCGGCATTTCGAGATCTATAGGAAGTCGACTTAACATGGGGAACGTTTGTTTTAAAATGTGAATAACAGGTATGAGTTCTTGAGTTACTACCAGAGCTGCAAAATAAAATGTGAACCTGAAATGTCGAAACACATAACATGGTAAACCTTTACAGACCTCCGAGGTATAGGCAATGACAAAAGACACAAATAGGAATAAAGACTACAAATGACTGGAAAACGAAAATACCACCATGTCTTTCTCACACACACACACACTCGCTCTCTCACTCTCACACACAATGCCGATGTTTTGAATGAACATGGTGACTTAAATTCGAGGTCAAGAAGCATAGGTTAATGAAGATTTATTTGTTGCACATGCTCTGCAATTGAATGTACAGGAACTCGGCCTAATGAAGGGAGTGTTTTTCAAACTCTGATATGTAAAAGGAAAAATGTTGTATTGAACTGATAAAAGCACTGGACAGCAAGGAAACAATTTACATAAGACTTATAATTCCATAAGTTCTTGGTGCTGTTGTTCTGCCCTGTTCAGCAGCCTCAACCACTAGCACCCTTATAAATTTCTCCACCCTGCTATGGACATCCTCATAGTGACATTGCTGGGGACATGACATTATTCAGGCCTTGGTGTAAGGCTGAGCATACAATATTATCAAGCAGCCATGCATTCAAGTTGACATCCTTCTCCTTTAAAATAAGGTAAGCCCTCCATCATGAAACATGTACCTGTCTCAAATGTGATCCAGTTGATGATGGCCCAATCAGAATCAAACAGCTAACCAGCCACATACAGGTGAACTTCCAGAAACTATCAGACAATCCCATCCAGTTCATGCCTGGTGTGGTGAATCTTGCTCTTGGAATACACAGAAACTGGTGCATTATGTACATACTGTTGGTAGCTAGGGGGAAGATGTGGTTGTGACAATGTAGGAAGTAGTGATGTTACTCTGGTTCCTGCATTGCAAGGAGAAGGAATGACAGCTTAACAGCTTAGCTTTCTGTATTCAAAGATTTTCAATCTATGAACACACTGCAGAGTAGCTGCCTCATTGAGGTGTACAGCATGAGTTGAGGTTGCTAAAGATTCAAGTCTTGTGAGATGGTATGCTATCAAGAGGTAAACAGAATAATGGTGTCTTCATGAATATTTTAACTGTGTGACAAGCATCCCAGCCAGTACACTGAGGCACTGTCCAGTGCATTATCACTACCAACTCCACTAGCTCACAAACCATTCTGTCCTTACACTACCATCAATATCCATGCTTTCTCTGCTTGGCCTCCTTAACTCTAAAGGTGAAGGCACTAAAACCTTCTAAATGTCAGGAACTACTTCCTGAATGACACACGATAACCTCCAAGACAACCTGAATCTTCAGCAACATCACAGAGAGAACCTAAAACCACAAAATTAAATCCTTCCATGATAAAACATATACAACTGACTTTTATTTTGGTCATCATCTATTAGGGGAAGGCCGGGCAAAGTGAACAACTTAACTTTAGGAGAGTATGACTCTAAGAAATGAACAAATAATTACAGGTGTTCTTATTGGATATGTTACTGTGACACACCTAAATGATTAGACTTTAGTAGGTATTAAAGAAGGCACCACTTTAACTGGCGTACCTGGGTAAAGTGAAGTTCTGATCTGGGAAACATGAATACAAATAAACAGAAAAAATTTAATCAAAATCTTCATAACAGATATAGGATCCATGTCCACTGTAACTTGTACACAACACATGACTTCACAAAGAACACTGTGAGCGCCAGTTCTCCTTGGGCGGTTCAGTGTAGGGATCTTCATACACCTGACAAGAAAACAGCTCAGCTTGTAAGTACTTTGTGTTTTCTTGGAAGAACAATTTTCATAAAAGCCCTTTGCATGGTTTGAGGCAGAATTTTACACCTTTTGTTTTCCTTTCTTGTAAAATTCTTCTCTTTGCCGCTTCTTTGCTGGAGTACTAGTTACGACTTCAGCTCGTCAGCATTTCCTTTTCCAACTGATGTTAGCACTTTTCTGAGCAGCTGGACAAGGTTGAATGTCATGTGGACTGTTAACTGGTAGATGGTACTGGTTTTGACTCATCAGAGTGAGTCACTGAATCAGTGCTAAAACCTGTCAAAGTACTGGAAAGTGAAACTTTGTATGCACGTAACTGAGGGAGTTCAAGTAGTGGGGGATGGGTGGGAGAAGCTGGAGTACTATCATTATATGGACAATCAGTGATAGAAACTGAAGCATAACAAGTAAGGCCTAATTCCTGAAGACTGAAAACCACTTATTGCATTTTGAGGCATTGCCACTCTCAAATATGCAGATGCTAACAGTTTGGCAACATCATATTGATTCACTATACAACCAGCACCATTTTACCAAGAGTGTAAATTTCTTCCTCAAAACATGGCTATAATGGCCCATATATAGCAACATCTGAAGCCTGCATTTTGAGCATCGTATGAGATGCAAATGACAGGAAACAGCACACTATTTTCTGCAGCAAGGCTTCAGATTATGGCATTTGTGGTTGTCTAGAATCAGTAGAACCTTCCTGGTTGCAGCTGGAAGAACTTGTTCAACAAAGAACTGCAGCCACTGAAGAAATGTTTCTCCATTAACCCTCCATTGGCTTTACAAGAAGCTTAGGATTCTGTAGGAGCACCATCAAAATGCCTACATGCATTATCATGCCAATTTGATACTATGTAGGTATTGCGTTCTGTGCATTTCTTTTGAGATGGCCCTCGTACATGGTGGTATGAATGAACCAGCTGCTTCAAGTAGTAAATGACAGATGTAAGTTGTCTTTGTTCTGCATTAGAAATTATGCCTATATGTTTTTAAACTGTTTTGGATAGAATTTTGTGTTGTCCCTTCACTGAAGTGGGTACACCAGTTTCACCCACACTGTGAGACATGAAGCTTCTCATTCCCACAGGCAGTGTAGAATAAGTCACATGTGGACAACTGAATCCAGTAGATCTGGCAGATGAAGTGGGTTCTGGCAAACACAAAGTTATATATGGATGTCTAATATATCCCATCAACCAACCATCCCCTGTTGCTCAGTTCTTTAAGGGTGTACAATTCTATTCTTAGCTACAAAATAGTACACAAGTTTCTTGAATTCTTGTCTGGTTAAACCATAAATAAAATGAACACTAATTGTAAGTACTAGATGAAGTGTTTTTCTTGCTTCTTGTTTAAAACAGTTTGAATCGCCTTAACCTATTTCAGCCATCCTACTTTTCCCATGTCTGTACAGCATTGCATATGGAATACCATGCTTCAAGACTGCAGCATTTAAAGATACTAAAGCAGCTTCCTTAATTACTTTCCCAATATCCTTTTCATTTCAACTTCCTTCGTTAGTTTTTCTTACATATTTGTACAGCATCTAAAATTATTTTAAGTTTTGATTATTCAAAAATATAGGCCAATAAAGTAATAAACAGCAAGACAATATAAACAATCAGCTGACCTTTACACCAATGCTTTGAATAATCTAAGTAAAGAGAATAATTATCCACTGTACCTGGTATATTGCAGGTTCCTGTGACCATGCATCGTGAGCAAAGTATGAAGAGAGAAGACCAACAAGATGCAACAATTAGATGTTTATTATTAACTTCTGTCTCAACATGTTTCGGGCAACATTATGCCCATCTTCAGGAGAACAAAGGCCCCGTTACTGCATTT
>Ga0209755_10009756_pt1 | contig 10124 bp, 3 predicted proteins | sample TergutCo191P1_FD_187301 | JGI IMG/M metagenome (GOLD analysis project Ga0209755, IMG submission 187301) | Cornitermes sp. P1 segment gut microbial communities from Petit-Saut dam, French Guiana - Co191P1 (SPAdes) (version 2) | ecosystem: Host-associated > Arthropoda: Insects > Digestive system >...
ACTAAGCTCATCCGTTTGCGTTAAATATAAAAACTTCATGCGATACTTGTTCCGCTTATTGAGTGAATTCCATGTTCGTGATTTGGATCATGAACATAGTAACCTCTGCATGTACCGCAATTCTTTCTTTAAAAGTAAATAGACCTACATGGATTAAACTTAAACTGGTGTGAAATAGGAAAACGTACCGCTCGCTAAATATTCCCTTATACTCAAATTTGAGTGTCTCAATTCTTGAGGCGTTTTAAAAGACCGTCTGACACAACAGATTTGTGCAATATTTTTATTTTGCAACCATTAACTACGCTACATGTTTCGACCCTATAATTTGTGTACATCACACACCGAAAGCCACGTCACAATTTCAACAGAGACCCGACGCCTCTCAACGTCCGCAAGTATACGGCAACCGGGACCAATGGGGACCGTGACAGCAAGTACAACACGAGATCCACCAGGACACCCGCACGAAACTGGACCCGCCCGACGCCACACGCACCTTCCAACGATACCAGCCAACAGTGAGTCACAACTTCAATACGTGTACCATATAACCCCACGAAACCACTAACGGAACACTACGCAACACCACACACCCTTAAATACGCCGTTCTTCGACTGACCCCCCCCCTAACGTGCATCCACAAACGAAGCACCAACCAACCGACCAACCAACAACTGCGATACTACCCCGTACGCACACTTCACACACCGAATCGTAGACGTACAACACAACACAACAATATCTTACATTAATTTTATGTAATTTTAATCATATGGTGCATTTTAATATACGCTATAAACTGTAAACAACGGGATCCGGTAGGTGGCAACAACACCTGTACCTTGACCGACACCATTGTTTATATAGCCTGATGGTGGCCCTTATAGGGTCGAAACATGTAGCGTAGTTAATGGTTGCAAAATAAAAACATAGCACAAAACTGTCGTGTCAGACGGTCTGTTAAAACGCCTCATTATGTTAACACAAAGGGATGGAAAACCCAATATTTAGCCTCAATTCTTTCTAAGGGCAGTCAAATTAAAAGAATTCTCTATCGAACTTTTTTCGTCACTGGCTTAATATTTGTCCACACACATATAAGATGGTAAAGAGAAAATAATTGCAAAGGAATTAAGCATAAGGTATTTCAACACATCATTTAGGACCTTTTTTGCAAATCACTTGAATGTGTGGCTCCATCGTTGGGAGGTATGGAAACTTTGGATTCTTTTCGGTTTCTTATAATGTAAAAAAGCAGCGTGAAGGCGGCGTGAGAACAATATCAAGTTTCGATCTGATGACGGTAAGTGATAATCTAGCTAGGCATTTTTTTATGTTTTGCTGACCGTGCATCTCAGTATAATCTTAGTAACTGGCCAACTTAATGCACACATTTTTGTTTTATAATAAGTTTATTGTATTCCTCTACATGTTTCGAGCACTGTTGTGCTCATCATCAGGAGGTCAAATTGTATTATACAGCATCTGGTATCGTCACACTCTGTAGGTGGCCATCCGGTGCGCAACGTGCGCACCGGATGGCCACCTACACCCTGTAGAGGAATACAATAAACTTATTATAAAACAAGAATTTGTGCATTAAGTTGGTCAATTATTAGGACTAGCTAGACACGTCAAACTAGGTAGAGGGATAGGCTGTAAGTCTACTTGACATTTCTGCAGGTAACATTTGTTTTTTACACGTTAATAACTAAATGGAGACAATGGTTAACTGAAACCTTACATTTGGTAAATTTACACTAGGTAGAAAATCTGCGAACAGAAAATATTCAAATAAAGGGGCCACTGCGCTCTGTAATTTTAGGCTTGTTCGCAAAATTGCGAAAAGCGACTATTAGATTTGTCATGCCTGATTTTAAAGGTGTCCATTCCGTGCATTTTTTTTACGTCAAAGTTCAGTGGGTATTACGTATAAAAGGTGTACTTCGTCATGTCTGTCTGCCCATCTGTCCGTCCACATGGAACAACTCGTCTCCTACTAGACGGGTTTTCATGAAATTTAATCTACGAGTGTTTTACGAAAATCTTTGAAGAAAGTTCAAGTTTAATTAAATCTGACAAGCATAACGGGTCCTTCACATGAAAACCAATGTACACTTATGATCAATATCTCTCTGAATTCGTCTTAGAATGAAAAAATTTCACACAAAATTGTGGAGAAACTCAAAAACACACCTTCTTTTCCCCTGAAAATCATTCCGTTTATGTGGTGATTTGGAAAAATATGTTAGAGCCGGAATAGGCCACATATGGCCATACGACGCATGGATACGTAAGGCTACAAACACGCTTGCGGAATATGTATCACTTACTGATTTTCCACTGCAACAATGGTTGCATGAACGCGCATCGGTTTAACGTTGTACTTACGTTGCCTGTATTGTTGTATTTATAATTCTGTACATCCTCCACCCCTTCCGCCCCTTATATATGTAAAAATACGGAGGAAGGAAAAATTCAGTAGTTCTTAGAACTTTTCTTTACACTGGTGGTTGAAGACTGACGCTTTGCTTGTGTGCTTGCAACACTTTATGCATTTCGTGCCAAGTAATCACAGATTAGCCTGGGACAGAAAATTGCGGAAGAGATTAAACATCTTACTGCAGTACATATTAAGCTCATTCACATCTGTGAAACAAAGTACTTCTTCACAAGCTGATAATCACATAACTTGCCAGTGAACTCTCCTATGTTTTTGGAGCTCGCACTTTCGTTACCGCGTTTGCAAGAATTCGCCACTGGTCTTAATCTTGTGCCAGATAAAGCTAGTCGAAACCCTCACATACTACTTCTAAACAAGACATTTTCATTTGGCCCTAATTGATACAGCTGTTGTTACTTAGGTTCTTGGAACTTTGACACACACGGGCTAAATCATTATGGACTGTGTGTACCTCTTCTGTACCCTTGTTAAGTGCCACGCCCTTTATGTATACCGTGATTTAATCATCCTAATCAAATATAGGAGAGATTTTGAAGTGCCATATTCAAGTACGTCGTCAATTACGAAGGTTATACATCGTCGGTGATAGAAGAATGAAAGAGTGTGGAGGGTTGGTACAACGATCCTGGTGGGAGAATACCGAAGAACTCAGACACGAATCTACTCCAATGGTCCCATTTTTCCGCAACAACTCCCTGGGATTGAACCCAAGCGTCCGCGGTGAGGAACCAGCAAAGAGTACGACTTACGAAACTTATAATTAAGCAGATTTCTGCCTGTCGCTATTACTTTCTGTCATACTTGTGTGCTCATGGGAGTCGGAATAGTTCGGAAAGTATAGTGCCTAGGTTATAGGTTGGACGATATGCAGTTCGAATCCCAGCAGGAGCAAGAGTTTCATCTCTCTTCTTAAACATCCAGACCGGCTGTGAGACCCACCCGGCCTCTTGTTTAATGGGTTTCGGGTGATCTTTCCACGTGTGTAAAGAGGCCAGAGCGTGAGGCTGAATACTTAACTCCGTCTAGTGCCGAGGTTAAGAATGAATGGAGCTATACTTCCATTCCTTGTTTGCCTTTATAGTGTTAATAGGGACAAATTTCTCTTTTTAAATTTTCGTAATTTTTAGCGATGAACTTGAACGCTGCAGCGGGCTCTTGCAAGGGTTGTTTGCAACTGCCAATACAAAACTCGTTTCCTTATAGTTATCGCGAACAAATAGCGAAGGCGTATCCAGCAGACACTTCAGCTGGTTGGTTCTGTCTGCATTTGTACACCAGATAGGCCTAGGTCTGCCAGATCGCTGGAACAGACTGTGTTACGGCATGTGTGACTGACTCATGTCACTTTCCGTGCTTGTTCTTACAATTAAGGCTGCTGTTCACCGTGTGTCCCAAGCAGTTCATACAGCGAACCAAAAGAAGCCCCTCCTACTTCCGCCGGCAACTGTACGCGATCGTCCCGTCTCTGAAAGCTGTAGATATCTGAGTCAACATGGTTGAAACAATTACGTCTTCCGTGGCAAAATTTCCAGCAACAAAATTTAGAATTTGTTTAGTTTCAGTATTTAGTATTTAGTGAAATCTCATGAAATTAATAGTTCTATCGAATATTTGGTTTCCAAATTTTTTCGGCAAATTATCGTGAAATTTATTATTTGCATTTTAACTGACACTTGTAATAACGGTTTAATTTTGTTCAATATTTATGCAAAACGCACGCATAATTAGACAATGAACATCAGTCCCTTTTCATTCTTCACCTTCGAAATTCTTAAAGGTGCAATTTGCTGAAGTTTTTACACGAATAGTTGTATCTCCAGTTACCTTTTGTTATGTGTCGGTATCTGTTGGTATGTGTCGGTCTGAGCAAGCGTACTCACGTAGAATGTAATAGGGTATAACACCTACAGGAATAGGCGGTGGCGCTACAAGACGGAAGGTTTCGGGTTCGATTTCCGATGGGGCCATTAGGCTTTTTCATCAACTTATCCTTCCGACTGCACTGTTGCACTGAGGTCAACTCAACGTCTAACAGAAATGAGTGCCAGGAATATCTCCTGGAGAGTAAAGGCGACCCATGATTATGACTGACATTACCACGTTCATGTGTCGATTTCCTGGGAACTCTGGGAGCCTCAGCCTCCTGGAGCCCTAAGGGCCTGTCCAGGCCTGCAATGGGATTGCTTTATAATGACTACAACTTCTATTAGAAAAATTTCCGATGTAACATAGAATACTGCGTATAAATAAATGCAAACAGGAACATTTTTGACTTTACTTAATGGCGTGTTTAATTTTTAAACTGTGAATGCTGCTGAACATCGAGGAGAGTAAGGCAGGTAGAAGTGTTAAGAACTCATTCTAAAATTGTGTGTATACTTCAGACCGAGTTTCACCTTTCTACTCTCGTTACACAAGTCTTTGGAACTGTCATGTTGAGCGCCTTTAGTTCGATATCAATATATATATATATGTACATAATGCTTCAGTTTTGATCACATTTTGCTTTTATCAAAACACCGTCCTGAAGGTGAATTACATGTGTGTCACCATATTATCGTCAATCTTCAAGGCTTTCTTACCAATGACACCTTCCGACGTGTTTCAATGAGACATATCATGTACTTAAGTGCACTTTCTGTGCAGTACTTACTGGAGAAAGTTCTCAGTGAATTGACGTTGTGTAAAGTATTGGCAGAGAAAGGGACAGAACTGTTTTCTAAAGAATGTCTGTTCATAATGGAAGTGTCGGGTGCCAGGCGTGGAGATACCTTAACAGGTGTGTGATATCGTGACAATTGAACTCACCTTCCACGTTAACAGGTGTGCGATGTCGTGACAAGTGAACTCTCCGTCCACGTCTAAATGTTACGTATTTCAGGCACGCCCTTTTTGGATATAATAGGTGAAGCGCGAGCTGCATATGCTGGCATGAGTCTACGATTTTACGCTGTGGGACGTAACATTCCCTGGTTTTAATTAACGCTGTGGTACAGAAGCTGTAAGAACTGATTTCTATCACGTGATCAATAGTTTCTACGTTCATAGAATTCAAAATTTGTAATCGTATTTATAAAGGCACCTCATTAGATCAAAGCTGGTCTAGTTACATCATTTTCCTGTGTTTACATGCCATTTCTTGAAGATCCATTTCAATATTACTTTCAGTTTATGTATGTATGTTTTTTGGTGCCTTTGGGGAGTCTCCGTCCACGTTTGATGATGTGTATTTCAGGCGTTCCGTGTATTCAGCCCAATTAATTTTTCGTCATTACCTTCTAGTTTTTCATCCCGTTGTACATTGATACATAAACACCAACAATAACTGTCCTGTGTAACTTGTTTATTTAAAAACCTGAGCCACGTCCTTCGGCGTGTTACTGTGTCTATATGCCACCACCGTTTTGTACGGTAATTTGAAGATTTAATGTACGACACGTGGAAAATAAAATTCAAGTGTGAGATCTCAACTTGTTACAGATTTTATAGTGACTGAATCGTCATTAGATCACGGTATTAATTAATCTATACAAATTGTAACATTTATGATTATAAAAGTTATGGCAAGTCGTAACACAGGCTGCTTTAATTAAATTCCCTTTTACGACGGAATGATCATTTTTTCTTTGTCTGACGTCAGTATATAAATATTAAACATTCCTGTAGATGAAATACATATAAAGAAACACTTGATACTGGATATTACAGTGGATAGTAGAGAGCAAGAAGCAGAAGTTTTTTTTTTTAGAAAATTTAGTTGTCTGGTTTCTTATTTTATTTTTTATAGCCGTCAGTGAGTTTGCACGCACAAAATGTGAATGTTATCACGTGTTTGTAAGTGTAAAAGACTTGAATGCTACTGTAAGAAATCTTAGCCGTCATTTCTGTCAGAAAATGAAAAAGGATGTTGAAGCTAAGAAATTGATAGCATCCACAATATGAGCACCGTAGGGGAAAGGAAATTTTTAAAGAACAAAACTGTGAAATAAGGACTGTGTTTTCTCCTTCACAATACATCTCTCTTCTCTTACTTTTTATGATTTTCAGAAAAAGTTTGATGTAACTCAGGCAGCCTGCAACGAGGAAAAAACGCTTCTTAAAATTCCACAAATTTATAATATCTTAGGAATAAAAACAAAGTAGATGCCACTTATTATTTTATTGTACTTCTTGTAGGCTCAACATGTTTCGGGCACTACTATGCCCATCATCAGAAGCTCGCGACTATAATGTTGATTACCACATTAGTCGTTTCGTTCTTGGTTTGCTGTAGGTTGGAGGTTAGGTGCGGTTAGGCTGGAGTAGTGTCCAGGCTGCAGGCTAAAGCACGACAAGTCGTGTTTTAGCCTTCAGCCCGACATATATTTGGTTTTTATTCTTCGGTTATCACAATAATGCACTGTCAAACAAACATCAAATTTATTATTTATTATCGCACGTTATTCAGAAGCCTAACAAACAAAATGCAGAACATCACAGCACCGTGGACCGACAATGACACATAACTTAAGGGAGTAAACAGAAATAGCCTTTGTGCTGCACATTCGTAAGACTCCATTTGCCCGCAGTAAGAAATAGGCTTAATATAGGTACAGTATATTATATGTACATAGACCTATGCAGGCGTTTAAGTTTAAACTAGTATCGATGAGATGTATAGTCAATATGAAATTACTTTATGGCAGGTAATTTGCCTGATTCCAACCGTCACTAAGTATCGATTAGGTTGTTCTTTCGAAGACAGTACAATCTACCCCAGCCCCGCCCCGCACCCCGCACCCCTCAACCCCAACCACAACCCCAACCATCAAACCTCGCACAGCTACACACTTCATTTTCTATAGTCAGCGGACACTTAATATTTCCACAGTAAAAAAAAGTCAAGCTACTTGTCTCCCTTGCCTTGTTTTTTTCTTTGTTCCTTCCATCATTTCTTTCTTTTTCGTTCAACTTTTCCTTTTTTTATGGCTTCTACATCAGTTCCTTCTTTTCGTTGTATTTATTTTCTACCTTCTTACAATCTTTCTTTCTTTCCTTCTGGATGAATTTTATAATATTACTCCGAAGTGAAAAGCAATTCCAGGGACATAAAAATTCCGAGCATAGAAACGTGTTCCTCCATACAAGAGAATAAATCTGAACGTACACACATAATCTGAAGACGACATTCAGTTGTGTTCAGGGCAAATAATACAAATAAGACAATATGCTGTCAGTCATGACTATTATTTGTTAGACAGATCCTTTTTTTAATATTAAAAGTTACAGTTCAGTAACAAGCAAGATGGTTTTGAAGAATCGTGCCTTCTTGGATGAAGCCGTGCAGTCTGACGGAATTTACCAGCTTTTCGGGGAACCTACTGCAACCGTGTTTCCTGTACAGAAGAGAAAACCTAGATCCTGAGGACAGAAGTTGTGTGTTTTCGGACACAGGGGGAGAAAACTTGCAGTTAATTGAGCATCACACTGCGAACGAAATTTTCCAGACTCTGCAGAAGGTACGTCTCAGAATGCGTGTTTGACGCCGAGCACCGCGAAGGCAGACGTCTGTGTCTGGGTTGTAGTTACGTATGAAGCCAGAGGGGCTGGATATCGATTTGGGTCCGGCCGACAAGATAGTTGCTCCCTGCTTCCCGCATGAACGTGGCATACTGGCGGACGGACTGGTGGCTGGCCCTCGGGCTGGCTCACTGACTGATTGACTTTTCGACTGACTGGTTGGCTGGATGTTTGACTGATTTTCTGTCTCACTAACCGACATGGTTTTCTATGCTTAAATTGTCAGCACCTTAACTTTACTTTTAATCCAATCTATGACTTCAGTTTGGTAGAAGTAATAAAATGTAAATAGATTGAGGTTTACATTTCTCTGCCGACTTCGAAAGTAGCAAAAGTAACGTGTTAAGTTGGTGAAAATAATGACATAAATACGAGACCTGCAGCAAATATATGAACATTTATTTGTATTAAATACACATCAGAGTAGTTACTACGTTATTCTGATTTGTCTATCTGCCACATTTAATTCGACCTTCAAAACGCAGTCGGTTATTCAGATGTCGCTCTATACACTACCATTTTTTTTTCCGAAAAACAATAATAAATACTTACGTTTTCAGACACAGTACTATTTTATTATTCAACTTAATGGCAACAAGTTTCGGTCACAAACCACGATCAGGCCATCATTACATAAAATTTAAAACAGGTTACATGTAATGCACATTAGTTTAATGTCGTATGGGATCCCATAAAATTTACACCAATGTTAAAAATCTGTTACAACCTTGAGTTATACCGCCTGTGATGTAACATAATAACCGTTTTGTGGAGATCTGTAATAAAAATTAGTTTAAAAACTGATACACAATAATATATCGTTTAGTTAGGCAGTGTTAAAACTAAAAGATATATATAAATTGTCTCTAGTCACAAATTGTGATATATGCTGCTAGGCACAGCGTTTGTATTTTCATTTTTATTTTTGTTTTTCTCTCGTGTAAGTCCAGTACTTGGTGGTGCGCATTCCCGCTGGGCAGCAACAACAATGGATACACTCCGGCTTCACTAGCAAATATAACCTCACAACCCAAGGAAGAATTACATGCAACGGGACCTGTTTTTAACCATTAGACACCAATACACTATTTTTGAAAAGAATTTTAAAAGTATTTTAAACACTTAGTTACACATTTCGCACGTCTGCTTTCCTAGACAAATGATCTGGCTTGTGTATTTCACTGATGTAAACACACTGGAAAAATTTGACATGCTAAAAATTCTCGACAAAAGAATGAAAGGCCGATAATACGAAGACAACCTACACGAGTTAAACGGATAAGAAAGGACACGATTTGTGTGGGGACTTGTAACATAATTATAATGCTGCAAGCAGGACAAATTAATGAAATAGCCGATGAAAAGTTAAAAACACAGTTGCAAATAATAGTTTTACAAGAACTAAGATGGTAGGGAGTCGGGCAAATTAATAAAGCTAAATATACACTCTACTATAACTGTAACCTAGAAAAAACTGGCCAGCTTGGAACTGGATTCATGATTCGAAACGAAATTAAGAAGAACATACTAAGTTTTGAACCATATAATGAAAGACTATGCAAATTACGAATTAAAGGCAGATTTAATACCCCATCTACAATAAGTGCACATCCTTCTACTGAAGAGAAAACTGATGAAGAAAAAGAAAAATTCTATGAAGATTTACAAACAATCCATAACAGAATTCCCAAACATGACATAGTTATAATTTTGGGAGATATGAACTCCAAAATTGGAGAGGAAGATGTATACGAAACTTTGCAGGTAAACATACACTCCATGATTTCACAAATAGGAATGGTGAGTGGGTCTGTGAGCACGCAATTGCAAACAACATGAAGATAATAAGTACTTACTGTCAACATGAAAGAATACGTAAAGGAACATGAATATCACCAGATGGCAACACGCTGAATCAAATAGTCCATGTAATTATAGATGCAAATAAAAAAGGAGTGGTAGAGGATGTTAGAACGATGCGAGGATTGAATTGCGACTCTGACCATTTTTTAGTGAAAACTATAATAAAGCAGAAATTGATCGGAACGCAAATGAAAACAATTAAGCAAACAAAATGGAATCAAAGTAATTTACAGG
>Ga0209755_10009757_pt1 | contig 10124 bp, 4 predicted proteins | sample TergutCo191P1_FD_187301 | JGI IMG/M metagenome (GOLD analysis project Ga0209755, IMG submission 187301) | Cornitermes sp. P1 segment gut microbial communities from Petit-Saut dam, French Guiana - Co191P1 (SPAdes) (version 2) | ecosystem: Host-associated > Arthropoda: Insects > Digestive system >...
TCCTTTTTTTGGACATTACAGCACTTGTCAGTAATTCATTCAGTTTATCAAGGCAACTTATTATGTGTAATTTCTTTTAAATACTGATGGTCTTTTGCCGATTTTCACTTGGATTGCACTAGGTGATGTAGATTTACATTTCTCATTTTGGTAACATAAGCCAATGCTGTTGAAGGGGGAACTATATCAGCCTCATAATTATATCACCATGAAATCAATCCATACATGTGAATGATATCACTTTCTGCTAGCCTCCAACGTTTGACAAATGTAGCCATGGATTGTCTATACCAAACTGTGTTAAACTGAAAATTATTGCGTAAATTCTAAAAGTTGTGTGAATTTTCAAGTCACATTAAAGCAAAACTGTGTAATAAGAGATCATGAACAATGAGACCTACCTGTATATCCATTTATAATAGATATTTCATTGCAACATAGGTGGCATATAATGCATGTATTATTTGTCCCCTGACATCCACCTTTGTAATGGGCTTGCATTGGTCTTTTTGTACACATTTCAAACGACAAGAGGTCTTACACCATGCATTTACCATTGTTGGGATTGGTGGTTTTACAGTGAACTCTTCAACAGTGCAATATAATATTGCAATAGCTTTAACCATCTTGACTTACTATGATATCTTAATACAGTTCTGTTCATTAGTGCCATTGACGTCATTTTTTGTAGCTTGTTGGTGGCTTGGCGTGGCACTTCCGCTTACCATATGTATGTGTGGGGAACGATCGTAAACTTTGCTTCTGGAAAGTTGCTACCAAGTGAGAGAAGGAATTACAGAGCCAATGATGAAAAGTATGTTCCTGGTCATAAACAAACTTGCAAACTTACAATCATAACACCTAAAACGAGCAGAAACTGAACCAGGCTCCAGAGTTCAACAGCAGAAAATTTGGAAGTACCAAATGTTTGGAATATTTATGACTCTAATTCAGTACTGTATCTGTATATTATTTAATCCTTTGAGTTCCAAGTTTTTCATTGTAGACCAAACAATACTGAGTCGAACCCAGGGCCATAGTGTGATCGGAAGGATTTTATGTCAATGAAAAATTCCAATGCAACCAGCTGGGATCAAACCAGCAACCTTCCAATTTGTAGCACAGCACCTTAAACACTGTGCCACCACGGTCCCCCACAAAGTTAAATACATTTTGTATATTTGTATGTATTTTCATGAAAGCTGAAGACTGTGAATAGGGGTTGTCTTATGTGGAAGGCCATCTTATATTTGGGTGAATACTTTAAATATAAGACTTGGTCTGGGCTGAATCTAGTGTTGGTTGTTGATGAAAAATTAAGAAGAGCACACCAAGTCCTGCAGACAATGAAGGAAATTTGAAAAGTCACAGTAAATCCAGATCAGGACCTTGAAGGATTACCTGTATGCAGTTAATGAGGAATGATATTTTACAGATAGCAAGTGGAATTTGTAGGTGGAATTGAAATGTTTTCTTTAAAACTTTTGAATTCCTGATTAATTCATGCTACAAAATAAGAGTTTTGGTTAGGCACAGATACATTTCCCTACATTACATGTATCTTCTATACAAAATTCAATTTATATCCTTCAGTTCATTATCTCACTTGTTTAATTCTGCAAATATTACTGTTTCTGATTATCTGTGCTGTTAATGAGATGCAAGCAAACATTTCATTCATACCCTTGGTGAAGCAGTTACAATTGATGTGTGAATTAAAGTTAAGTTTGCATTAGACACTTCATTGTATAGACATTCCATTTTCAGTTGCTTCTTATACATAAGTGATTACAGAAGCAAAACAGTGGTAGGACATATGAACATGTCCTCCCAATTTTGCCCACCTTTAAAGAAGTGACTACAATGAACTCGTCAAATGTGAAGGTGTTAGTTATACTTTGTAAGAAATTCATGTAACTGACATGTGTGGGTTCTCATCCATGTTTTTATGTACAAGATTAAAAAGGATTAAATATTTACTGAGTAAAATATATCTGTAACATCATGTCCCATCTCCTCATTTTTCTGTCTTCTATCCTCTGATTTGTCTGGGTTTAAGACCATGCTAATTCATACAATGATCTACGTCTATCACTGTTTCAATATATGATTCAATACATAGAGCAGTTACACAGCAGCACCACTGTGATAAATTACATAACAGATGAATATAAAAGATGTATAAAGTCACATAACATGATAACCAAGTGTTAGGTTGCTTTGAATGTACTAGTTGTTGTGTGTTAGTTAAGATGTTGCACCCTGTTACTGACTTTCTTTCTAAGTATATTAACACTTTGAGTGTCAGCCTTTTAAGGTTTGGTCAGGACCAGAAACCCAGACATTTTTTAAATATATTTAAATTCTAACTATCATGAGTATGATAGGTATATTGTAATATCCTTACCATATTCTGAGAGATAAAGATTCATACTTTAATTTGAATATAAATATGAACACAGTATTCCTGTAGAAGCATATAAAAAAATGATTGAAACAAAAATGAAAATTTACAGAAAAAAAAGTCTGTGCCAAACACATTTCCTATATTTACAAATAATTTAGCATTGTGTGGTACAATTTTAAACACTGGCATGCAGAGTGGCACTTTACAATCAGGATACCAACAAACAGTTTTTTTTTTAACCTCTAAAATCAAGACAAACAACACCTACAACACGAACTGCAGACCATAATGTGACTGTGAACAGCTGATTGTTTTCCTTTTTTTAGAAATAGTGCAACAAAACGTCCTCAGATTGCAGCACTAAATAGGGCACTGTTCCGTGAAAGCACCCGTGCAACCCAAATCCGAGTTCAACTCGTATGTTATAGTACATACACGCATGTATAGGCATGAGCTGCACTTGGACGTGGGCCATGGCTAGTTTAAAGAGACTGAGCCTCACTTGGGCTTGGGCTTCAAAGTGTTAACCCTTATCCTATCATGGTTGGTATTTAAATTTTTGTGCATAGTTTGTGAAAAACATTACATGAACAGAAAAAGATAAAATTTTGAGATAAACAGCAATTTGTGGAAAATAAAAAAGACATTATAGAGCATGTATTAAATATGCAGTAAATTTCTTTGTTGCCTAAGTTTATAAAATTAATTTTCTGGGGTGTTTTCCTATGTGCATTTGCAAATGAAAACTCATTTCTTTAAAAAGTTAAAAATTTGGACAGAAGATTATGCTGATACAAAAAGACTGCATATACTGCACACAAAGAGGGGCTCAGGATGATGCAACAAATAAGTTTCTTTTGTCAATAGATGAAGGTAAAAATGTAATGTAATGGATATCTTTTTAAATAGTTGTATAACTTGCCTGATGATGGTCAATTTTTGACCAAAACATGTAGCTATTGTAATAAACATAGTTGTGTTTGACCACTGCAAGTGTTACTGCTCATCACATGTACACAGCTGGAATGTTACCATCTGTCAGATGGCTCCCTGCAGAGTACTGTTGTTATTGTCACTGTTGCATGTTAGTCCAGTATGTGTGCTCACTAGATAGCTTGACATGCCTTCTTTTAGATTCAGAGTCCAAAGATGTTACACTTCAAGGACTTGTTCGCATTTAGCCTTTTACAATTCAAATGAATTTGGACCAATATAGGCAGGAATCCTTAGTCTGCTAAATTATATGGTATTTCACTGAAGTTGTTGGGAAGAAATAAGTGGTATGCTCACTTTTTCCAATCAATGTTTCAGCTTTCTCCTTCCTTTCTCAGGTGACAATAAGGAAAGCAGTCCTACTCTGTTTGGCCCCATGGCACAGAAAATTTCAAATAATCCAAGGTATGATGGAATCAGGAACCTTAACTCTACTCAACCCCTTGGTAGTGATACTCTCAAACAATGGAGGATTTGAGACTTTCTACCAAGGGAGTCCTATGGAGTAACAATCCTTACTTTATCCCATCACCACAAGCAGAAAAAAAAAACATTTCTGAGCAGAACGGGTTCATGCACAATAAAGTAAAAGAAAACAGCCCACTATACAGATCAGTCAAGGGGCCACATCACGCTCAGAACCATTCTGGATAATGTAGCAAAGAGAACAAATACCACTCCAGCAATCAGTCTTAACAAGGTTTTTATGGATTTTATCCTATGGAAATCTGGCCCAGATGTTCCAAATATACAAACAGTATACTTCACTTATCCAGAACAATAATATTTACAGCATCAATCACTCATAAAACATCACACTTCACCAGCAAAGGACAGAAGGAACACCAACAGGAAAAATATATAATCCACAACAAATCAAAATATAATTTAATCAGTGTAATTGGGTGATAAATTATAAGATAATACAAGAAGTCTTCATGCAACAAAATAATGAAATGAGATTACATCAATACATAATGCACTCTGGTAAGGAATCAGATCTCACTCCATCAAATTTATGCATGACACCTTTATATTTATAAATTTTAGATTTTGCATTTTTATGCCCAATGAAGTAGCCTGAACATGACAAAGTCAAAACATGTTGCAAAAGTAATTCAGTTGTCTTATCAATAATAACATTATATTGATGGTGTAATAGCCTCCCATAAAATGGGTACCAAGTCTTTTCCAGGGGTAAAGTGCAGCTGGGGCATCCTGCTGAACACTCACCCCCTTCTAGTGCCGCAGACATGGAAGAGTAGAGCTATACCTCTACCCACACCGGGCCTGCAACAGGATCACTCTTTACCTTTTTTCTTATTGATGGTGTAATACAACTTACCCTCAGTTGGTACTTCACATTAATTGGTCCATCATCTCCCATGGTGGCAAAAGCTCATTCTCATTAATGGTTAGGACCTACAAGAAAAATATTGCCATTATCTCCACTGCCAATATACAAAAGCCTTTCTGACCAAACCAAAAATGGTGTCTGCACTGTGTCTCATAATGGGTAAGTCTGGCCACATAGATCCAGTTCTCACCAACTAATGGCCAGTAGCGTAGCTACATCAAAACATTGTGGATAAAATACATAAATAAATTTGTCACTGTATTATAAACATTCACCTTAGATTGACCATTATGTTGAGGTCTTTTCCAGTTCAGTGAATTACAGGACAGACAACTAAACAAGAAGGAACTGTGTATTTAAAAAATCAAGGTAAAAATTAAGATATACAAGTCTACTGAAGCTAAATAAACCTAAGCAAATCTGACTGTGTGTGATCAACAAGGAAGGATGCACAGTAAGAAAATGTTTTGTAAGACCATTACAACAACTCGGTAACAGCACAACCAGTTTCCATCCTCTGTACATGTAACATTATACTGATCTTTATTTAGCTGTAACTTTTTTCCCTGTTCCAATATATTACCATCACAGGATAGACAGGATAGTCTTATGACATTATATTCACTTACCTCCAACATGTTTCAGCATAACAGTGCTATCTTTAGGAATACATACCAAGCTGAACGCTGTGTTTAGTTAAGTGGACTACATCTATGAAATTCACAAACTTCTATGAACTCTGCAGCCAATACCAGTTTGTACATGGATAAAATATGTGAATTTTCTATTATACTATGGACATATACATGAGTCCTCTATTGTATGATGGACATATATGACATAATGTAAAACATCTGAATACAAAATATTCAAGACATAAAATATAATGAAAGACAATATTCTTCTAACTTGTGGCAGTGTATATTCAAATACCCACAGCAATTCTTGATCCAGTGTGGACTGTGTCCCTGTATGATGTGATGTGGTGTTTAAAACCAACTGTGTTCCAGGAACTTATGAAATACAAGCAGTAGCAGTATAAAATAACCTCAAATGGCACAGGAGTTTATTTTGATAACAATAGATACAAAGCAGCACTTGTATGTGGGAGTTGTGCAGCAATGAAGCCATCAGCATCGTTTAATGAAAGACAGAGCTTGAATGGGCTGAGTGATTTACACAACAGCATATAATCGTTATATGGAGTTGAAGTCCTTTATTAGGTGTCAATATTATAATTTGGTATATAGGACAGATTTGTTTAAAATTAGTAATTTAGTTTAAGGTGGAAGGGAAATAGTAACGAGTCGGTATAGCATCTTAGAGAGACAGAGACAGTATATGGCGGATATAGTGAACTAGCAGGTTCGCCGTTTGTCAGTGTCGAAATTGATGGCTTAGGGAACTTTTTGGAACAATTAGTGTAAACTTTGACAGCTTTTGGACATCTTACATCTTGCTAGGAAAGGTACATTATTAGTCACACTTGCACATTAAGAGAAAACAGTAGGATGCATGAAGGAGTTCACATGGGTTACGACACTGGAAACAATGTTACATAAATGGGAGCCAAATGGAATTAAAGGATTCAAAATTTTGACTTTTGGGCCTATTAGGAAGTAGTGAAATTTAACATTTAGCCAATCAGGAACAGTAAGAATATTTAAGGGGAGATGAATTTGGAACTGTGCAAGTTTTGAGAAGGTAACTCAATCAAGTAGTCTGTTTTCTACCCAGGATGTGACAAGTTGTGTACGTGATACCGAGGCTAGTAGTGCATTCATTTTTCAAAGGTGCATCCATACATGCAAACATCTGTAAAGTCTAATAATCGTGAAATAATACAAAGAATATTAATAGTGTTCAATTATTTATAAAATTACCGTTTCTGCTACTTAGAACACTTAGATTCCCTGAGATTAGGACATGGGAAACGACTAATGAACTGGGGTGGGTTATAAGCAGAACAATGGGGGAAGCTGACTTGCCGTTGACATTGTCTCCAAATCTGTCAGAACCAGTCACAGATGGTTGAAGTAATGGATCTAAAATAAGTAAAAGATTATAATCCTAAATGCCAAGATTCACACACTCATTTATTTATTCATTTATTCATTCATTCATTTATTATTTATTTATTTATAGTATTCCAAAATCCATATACAGGAGTTCGTCCAATGGATACAGGAACAGTCAAAAAATAAGTAATTTCGCGCTATGTAACAGAGAGCCTGTCACTAAGACAGGCAGCCCAGAATAATTAATATAATGGTACAAATTTAGAATAGAATTTCAAATTAAGTAAGTAAACACAAATAATTACAAATTTACAAACACAAATTCAAAATAAGGTAAAATATAATATACACACTTATGAGCTAACTAAAACACATACGAACTGCAGTATAAAAGTTTATTAATTGAAGAAGTAAAGGAGCAATGGATACTGAATAAGTATAGAGAAATTTAATGTAATTGTACAATGTAAGAATATAGGACAAATAAACACAGTAAGAGTTAAATATTACTGATTGGTAAAAAATTTATCTAAACTGTAAAATGAATGTGTTAGCAAATAGTGCTTTGGAGCAATTTTAAACTTTTTAGGCTTGCTGGAGATGTCCTTAATTACCTTGGGAAGACTGTTAAAAATTTTAATGCCTGAATAATAAACTCCCTTTCATTACATGGCCAGACATACCTGACGCAAGTGTAAATTAATGGTATGATATAAACTATTTGAAACAAAGTAATTCGTATTATTAAAAATGAACAATAACAAAGAGAATATATACTGTGATGAGAGTGTTAATATTTTTAATTCCTTGAATAATTCTCTACAAGATTCCCTATAACCATATCCCATTGTTATACTACTGATCCTTTTCTGCATTTTAAAAATTACAGAGCTATATGATGAGTTTCCCCAGAACATTATACCATAAGACATAATTGAGTGAAAAAAGGAATGACAAATTATCTTCAGAGTAGAAATAGACAAATATGGTTTAATATTTCAAATTAAGTAACATGTCGAGCTTAGTTTTTTTTTGTCAGCGAATCAATATGGTTTATCCATGTTAGTGAACAATCAACAGTTAAACTGAGAAATTTTGTATAGTTATTTGTAGGAATAAATTTATTATTACAATTAATATTTATTTCAATTTGGTTATTATTTTTAGTTATAAAACTAGTAAATTTTGTTTTGGTAAAATTTAAAGAAAATAGGTTTTTTTTAAACAATCACTTAAAATTTTAAACACAGTGTTAATATTGTTATTTAATTCAGCAGGATTTGAATGGGATTGTGGAGACAACCACACTGTAGCTCTTCTTTCTCCGTCCAGTTCTCCTCCAGACAGCACAGTAACACACACACTGTCTCTCTCCTATCCTTCTCTTTCGGCAACCTGTCTCCGTTCACAGCTCCAAACCGAGCGCAGTTTCCCATCACGGCACCTCAACAAGAGTATTCATTCTACTTGCCACGCCTACCAAATCTGCCAGCTAACCAATGGCAGGGCAGGTCGAACAGCGAGAAGTCTGTATAAAAAAGGCCACGTTTTCAACCGGAGATCATTCAACGCCTACACCAAGAAGAAGGCACATCAACAAAGACCAGCAGCTCCATTATCAAAGACTAGCCAGCTGCCACATCAAGAAGAACTAGGCAGCTCGGTGCATCAAGAAGGGCCAGTCTGTCCCGATACAACAAGAACGGACAGCCAGCCCCGATACTACAAGGAGTAATTTGTCCGTGACAACCCAAAAGGAGTAGGATTGTCGGCGACAATCCAGAAGGGAGTAAACGTCGTTTGACACCCACATCACGACACCTAGCGAGCGGACAGGGGCCTGGTGTACTGCCCGCTAACATCGCTCCACCACGGACCTCCGACCGCCACGCAACCTGCGAACGATCTGCTACACAATTCGCTGCCCACTGACACAGCGGATAATCTGTGGACCGGACCGTGCTGCTACTTGCCTGGGTTCCACACCGCACAACCGCACTGCGCACTTACAGCCGAGCCGTCACGCAGTGCAGTGCTCCGGAGCGAGGCTAAACTGACAATCATACGACTATAAGTGGCAACTCAAACTCTCTGTACGAGCCTAATACAAAATAAATAACATTATGTGTGTTCTGCTGCGATTGTCATTGTAACAATCCTACAGTATTCCACATATATTGGTTACCCCGAAGAGAGACACGACTGCACTTTACAGCATGATGGACACAACTGACAAGACTGTCAGCTCAGCGGTGTACAGTCGCTGTGCGCTTGCCGCCCTTCTGGCCCGACCGACCGGCCGTCGGTTTCACTCAAGCTGAGGCGCAGTTCGAGTTGGCATCCATCACACGTCAGCGAACCAAGTACAATTATGTGGTGTCACAACTCAACCAGCAGCAAGCGGCTGAGGTGGAAGACATCATCACTTCACCACCGGAGCAGGAGCCCTACGATCGACTTAAGGTAGAAATGGTGCACCGGTTGACCACTTCACGCGAACAGCGCGTGAGACAGCTACCCTCACATGAGGAAATGGCGACCCGAAGCCATCACAGTTTCTCCGGCACCTCAAGAGCCTAGCTCCAGACGTCCCGGACGATTTTCTTCGCACCATCTGGGCCAGCCGCCTCCCACTGCACGTGCAAGCCATTCTTACCGGTCAGACTGAGGGCAGTCTCGACTCAGCCTCCCATGCCCAGACAGAATTTGCGAGGTTACTCCCCTGCCTACCACAGCCAGCGTCGACCCTTCGACGCCCGACAACACGGCCGGGCAACTAGAGCGGACCTAGGAGCTCTCGCGTTAGTTTACTTCACTGCGAGTATCCCAAACACACAGCCGCGCATTCCAGAGTCCGCCACCGCTCGCAATCCAGAGATCGCCGCAGCAGCACCACCAACAAATCACTGCAGCCACACGACGCCTGCTGCTACCACTGGCAGTGCGGGGAAGAAGCCCGAAAATACTCCCCACGGTACTCCCACGAGCAGAGAGACTCCCGACAGCAGAGAGATCCTGCCAAAAGGAAAAATCCACCGGCGGACGTTAATGGAGGCCAACGTCTGCACCACCAGCTCCGGCCGCCTCTTCGTTATGGACCGCAACACGAAACAGAGATACCTAGTGGACACTGGGTCCGATCTTTGCGTCTTCCCAACTAGGCTCCTGCCGAAGAGCAGGGAGCGCACAGACTACACCCTATACGCTGCAAATGTGACCACCATCTCCACCTATGGATGGGGCTCAAGGAGCATGAACCTCGAACTACGCCGCGACTTCACATGGCGTTTCGTTATTGCGGACATGGAAATACCCATCATCGGGGTGAACCTGGTCTCCCACTATGGAC
>Ga0209755_10009758_pt1 | contig 10124 bp, 7 predicted proteins | sample TergutCo191P1_FD_187301 | JGI IMG/M metagenome (GOLD analysis project Ga0209755, IMG submission 187301) | Cornitermes sp. P1 segment gut microbial communities from Petit-Saut dam, French Guiana - Co191P1 (SPAdes) (version 2) | ecosystem: Host-associated > Arthropoda: Insects > Digestive system >...
AACATTTTACAGTTGCAACAACTTCCTGCTCTAAAATTTCATGATGATCAATGTCTCTGTCATTAAATTTGTCAAGGCAGTTTATGTGAATTGAAGCAGTAGCAGCAGCAGTAACAGTAGTAGTAGTAGTAGTAATGATGGTGGTGGTGTTCATGGTAGTAATGGTGACGATGGTGATGGTGGTGGTAGTAGCAGCAGTAAAAATAACATTTACTGAGTTCAGTTTTTGAAACATGGTTCAAAGAGTATATTCCCCCCTTCCCCCATTTTAACAAACGTCAGCTTACAGCACAATTGAGGTTGTTACACAGCAGACCCTTTAAATTATCTGTATTAACAAAATGGGCCCCATTCATCATGAACTCTGACCACACACTGAAGTATGGTGGCTCTCATGTGGGAAGATGTTACGCCACGTACTTGATCTTCAAAGATGACATCAGAGTTTTACAATATTCCACAGATAGAAAATGGCATACAATTCTTACAGTCTTATGGAAATCTCTGAAAAATTGAAGTAACTCAACTTGTGTCTTCATGGTCATAATATTAACCTTTTGGCGCCGGAACTATTTTTTTTAATTTTAGCACACCTTGTATATAAAATGTGAATAACACAGGAACCAAACAAGTTAGAATTATGAAACAAACTGCAATTTGAAGAGAAAAAAAAATGGAGAGTATACACCATGTTTAAAATATTCGGTACCTATATTTGTTGAATAAATATATAAAATGCAACTTTGGAGGTTAGCGGTGCGGTACGCCAACTATAGTTGACATTAGGCGTCTAAAGGTTAACATCTTAATCCTCAGTAACATGTAAAAGTTATCACCCCAAAAATACATATGTGGGAAAAACAAACCTGTCAGTGCGAATTATAAAATGTTCCCTTGTTACAGTCAATTTGCTGATCAAAATGCCATGGACTCTGGACAAGTTAAGAATATGGTCATTACACACCTCATGAATCTGCAGACTAACCTTTTCTCAGTTTCCTAAATTCCATGAAAATGAAATAAGGTGGGTATTCAAAAACCCTTTTCATTTAAGATAAATAAAATACAGCCAGAAGGGACATTCTAACAAATATTCTCAGATGAAACTCCATGCACCAGCACAAGAAACCTGACAGTAAAAATTCTGGATTTATATGCATCAAGAATTCCCCATATTGTCACAAAGAGTACTGCTTTCTCTTCTTCCTCTTAATCAACATACATGTGTGAAACAGCCTGTTCAGGCCTCACCATGATAAAAACAAGGCATCATTCCAGACTTGATGTTATAGCAGATCTTAAAATTGGCAAATACACACACCAGTCCAAGAACGGACATTATATCATTCAAGATCCAAGCCAAGTGTTTCATTGAATCAGTTACTAATTTTACTTTTTTTACCTGAGGAATTTAAATAATAGCAACTTTTCAAAATGTTCATAACTACTTAGGGAAAAATAACATCTCAGATCAAAGTGCAAGTTTCACACCAATGTTCTATATTTTTTTTGTGTCGCAGGCATAAAAGATTCTATTTGTTAAAAACTTCTGTGCTTATAATACTGGAGAACTTAAGTTTCAGGAGAACAAAATGAAGGCACTATAAACCTTTGATATTACTGCAACCAATCACCCCAAAAACAAACAGTCACATTCCAAAAGACCTAAGTCAACTAATGTGAACATATAAGCCTCTACAAAATGCATGCATTATAAGACTTACCTTGAATCATCTTGCAAGGCATCAGTTATCTCCTTAATATCATCCTGTGTGATTGTGCCTTCTGGAGCAATGCTCTTAAAGTGGTAGAAAAGATCTGCATGCTCCAGCAATAATTCCTGTACACAGATAACAATAGTTCAACATAATTTAAAATTTTACATTCGAGGGTCTGTGCATCATGAAATATATGCCAATAATTGTCCAACAAGATGCGACAATATACAATTTATTTATATCTGTAAACCGCTCTACATGTTTTGGGTGGTATCTCCATCCATCATCAGGAGCTCATGTCACTGTATTCACAGCATCTGACATTATTGAGACCATTACTGCTACCTGTCATGAACGTAACTGGACGGGAACTGATTAGTTCCCGTCCAGTTACGTTCATGACAGGTAGCAGTAATAGTCTCAATAATGTCAGATGCTGTGAATACAGTGACATGAGCTCCTGATGATGGATGGAGATACCACCCAAAACATGTACAGCGGTTTACAGATATAAATAAATTGTATATTGTTGCATCTTGTTGGACAATTACTGGCATCTTTTAAAATATTCTTTCTCAATATGCGACCCAAGCTCAAAACCAAGGTTCAGCAAAAAATTAAGCTGATAATCTATGTTCCACAACTATTTGAATAATATAAATTAGGTGGAAATGTTTAAAGTACATCAGCACGGACAAATCAATAAGATGGTCGTTAACAAAAAAAAAAAAATGCACATTCAGTTTCTTTGTTGGGGTAATGTGCTCCTGCAGTAATGGTCTCCATCTTTGACAAAATAATATCTACCGCACGTTCTTGTATGTCTGTGTTTATTTTTTCTCATCATCGAATTTTAGTGTACGTGTTCAAGTACAACAGCTGATGCTCCAAATGTTATGTGCAAGATTGGGCAGTCACTTAAAGGGTTACAGACAGACAAAGTAGAACTGAATACCGCAGATTTAAAATGTGTTCTAACATATGCACATGCAGATCTTACAGCAAACCAACACACATTATGTGTGAGTGGCAGCAGTCAAACTCTTAGCGGGTTTCAACACTGCTGACACAACAGCGATAGTGTACTCCTAATGGCAGTCAGTAGATGGACGTGAGTGAACAGGTTCACAGCCTAGCTGCTATGCCATAAGGGAAACAGCTACCGGTACCCACTACACTGGAGGCCAAAGACCTACTCTGGAGATTTTGGACAAGAGGAAAATCTCTTGCGCTGGAAGGAATCAAACCACTATTCCTCAGTCATCCAGCCTACAGCCTTGTCTCTATAATGACTTCTACAGTATAAGTACTCTCAATAACCTAAAGTAAATAATTATTAGGATGCAAATGGTACTTAACACACAACAAACCTGAAAATTATGCTTTGCCTTCTCTATTATTTCCTTCTGATGTTGGTCATAAATGTGCTGACAGTCCATTTCTGACAATGCTTCAAAACACTCTCTCCCCATGAAGAGAACCCGGACTTCTGACAAAGCCTTGCCGGGAGTTACATACCCTGTATCTTCCAAAAGTTGTTTGAACTGCTTTTTCCACCTGAATTGAAAGTGAAAATAAGTATTAAAATTATGATTTGCATGAAGCATCCTTCTCAATTAAATGTGCCTGAAAAAAAGAGAGCATTCTACCTACCTGAACGTCTTTTCAACACGTCACAGAGATGTTAAACACTCCTATGTAGAAAAATGTAATTTGAATTACTTATTTCAATATCGCAGATTTTTAGGCTGTCTCTATGAGGTAAATTGAGAACGCCTTATGTGGAGACCATGACCATCCGCCAATCCCTCTGTCTATAGCAGCTGACAGGTTTGTCACTTTTTCATAAAATCTGGTATAACAGGAGCTGTTTAGAAACAGCTGCCCAGCACATGCTAGTTTCGATGACAGTCATCTGTTGCATGAGGGCATGTATGAACTTCTATCCATACTTACCTCATTTCTTGACTGATCAGGTGATATGTTGTACAGCAGATCATCAAGTAACGCTGCCAAACAACTGTTTCGTGTGTCAGTGCCGAGAAAGCTACACTTTCAGTGAAGGTATAAACAAAATTTTCCCCCCTTTTTTTTACATTTTCCATCAAATGTGGATAAAATTTGGTACATGAAATGCCCACAAAAATTCATTAATGTAAATTTCATGAAAACCAGATTGGCAAAAGCCACATTCACATGGATGAGTAAATGACATTACATTTGACATTTATTGTCAACTGTGGATGAAATTCAGTAGAACATATCTGCAGGTAATGATGCTTAGCAATTAGAAATACTGTGAAAATAGGAGAAGAAAGGCCGTAAATTTCTTTTGGACATCAACAAAATTGTATTTAATTGTACGAGGGTGAGTCAACAATTATCCGCAATGCAGCTGCATCTGTGTTTCTGTTCACAACATTGTCGTTTGCGCGCGCAACGCTAGGTGTGGTTTTTTTCTCACCACTGCTGCGCAGGTTTGAAGTTGCTAGATCAGTTCCTTTGTCGCAACCATAACGTTAACCACGGCCACTCTGCTTTCCAATTGCACCAAGGAAGAGCAGCATTCAGTTACCCGTTTTTTTGTGGTCCGAAGGTGTATCAGGGGCCGAAATCCATTGAAGACTTTCAGCACAATATGGGAACAGTGTTTGCCACAACAGAGTGTCTACGAATGGATAGAAAAGTTCAAAAATGGTCACACAAGTGTTAACGCATGAAGGAGCTGGACGCCCATTCAGAGCCACAACTGACGACATTAAGCACGTACGTGACTTGGTTCTGTTAGACGACTGACTATTGATGAAGTGGCAAATTGTCTGCAAATTAGTCATGTTTCTTCCTATGAAATCATCCACAATATACTTGGCTTTCATAAAGTTTGTGCAAGATGCATCCCAAAACAACTCACAATGCTGAATAAACAAATGCGCTTGGACATCTGCCAACAAAATTTGGATCGTTATGATAAACAAGGTGATGCCTTCTTGGAGAGAATCATCACTTGTGACGAAACATGGGTCCACCATTATGAGCTGGAGTGTAAATGGCATATTATGGAATGGAAACATCCACAATAGCCCATCAGGAAAAAGTTCAAAAGCCAACCATCAGCAACAAAATTGACGCTTACAGTATTTTTGGGACTCACAAGGCCCCACACTGGAACATAATCAGGAGAGGGGGTTCATCAATAAACAGTGCTCGTTAGAATGAGATGCTTATTGACACACATACACAAAGTCGGTGTGGCATGGTATGTCAGTAAATTTCATGGAACATTACACATTCTAATTCTGCAGAAATTAAGTGCCAGTAGGTACCTGTTCGAAAATAATTTTTACTTGTGTTTGGAAGTTGTACATAGATGCTGGTCTTTTGAGAAAGAATGCTTCTACACAGGCACTTAAAAATACATTTAGTACTATTCTCAGAGCAAATAGCAGTCAGTATACTGAAAGACAATAAGAAACATGATACAGGTAGAGACATCCCCATACACACCAAGCATATGGGGAGTGAGGTACAGCTCCATTCATTTTCAACTTCAACACTAGATGGAGATAAGGGGTCAGGTTCATGGCCTAGGCATGTCATCTCCACAGAAAAAGCCCTGGACAATTAGGAGAAGAGAAAAATCTCTTTCCCCGCCAGGAATTGAACAATTCCTCCGACGTCCAACCCACAGCCTAGTCACTATGAGCTATTCTGGATTCTCAATAAATGTTATATGGGAAACTATATAACAAGGCGTAAAAGTGGTTGTAGGACAAGATTACAGCCATAATTCATTACATTCATGATACAATATATTATTGAAATAATTTATTTATACAGAATTTGTCTGGGGCCAAAAATAGACTATTTGTGGACATAAATATTCAGTGGGAACATCAGTAATGGATTTCACAGTGCAACTCATGTAGAAATTGAACTACCGAAGGAAATTTCAAGACAATAAATACAGTTCTGACAGGACTCAAAGGACCTGATACAACTACAGTCAAAAAAGTACACATTCACAACATCTAAGAACATTTTTAACTGTACTTACCTTTGAGGTAATCTGCAGCAAAGAGGGAAATAAGATGTACAGCTGTTAATTTATGTACTGACATACTACATACGCTACTACAGACACACCCAACATACACAGTAGTTACATTCTGCAAGTTCTTGGCACAAGACAAATTTTGTGCAAAGTGGAATTCAGTATACATATATATATATGGTCAACACTATGTGTATACACAAGGGGGTCCAGTTGAAATCCAACTCCAATACAGTGGAACCTGACCGAACACAACATAACTGCCCTGCTGCCGGTGTTATTGCCCAACAACATTTTCTGCCACCTTTGTCGCTTTCATTCCCACAAGGAAAAATTCCGCATGCATTTCAAAAATGTTATTTATTTATTATTATTATTATTATTATTATTATTATTATTATTATGTGTCTTTAAACTTCTTTAAAAACTGCGCAAGTCCAAAATTACATAACTTGATATCACATCAGTTGGGGGGGGGGCATCTGTAATTCCAACACAGAAATAACACTCTTGTAGCCTATTTAAGTTACAAAGGCACAGAGAAACGCTAATGATTCATTCACCATAACATTACTGCAGTGAACATTTCATCACTAACAATGGTTTATGACCAAATAATTTTACGTTAAACTGATTTCTTGCAAATCCACAGATATGAGTACCACCAAAAAGGTCGAGAGAAGGTACAGAACATTTTATGTGACATTCATTGTCAGAATATCATTCAATGGTGCAACTTACTCCAATCTCTTCTGTTCCTGCTGCAAACCACTAACATAATTTCTATAGGTCTTTTCTGCTTCACTTGTATCCAAAACTTCATACGGAATTCTTGCTTCATTCCCTTCAAGATCGTATTCTGTCCACGGCACATCCTCGGGACACTCAAAGAAGAGCTGGTTGAACTCTGGGTGATCTTTGATACGCAACTGAACTGACTGCCAATCTCTGAAACACGTGATTAAAATTAACGTTAATATTAAATAAATTATAATGGTCCACAAGATCTATGACTAGTGGATATAAAAATTAGGATGGAAATATTTATGTTCATGGAAATTTAAACAAAACTTCTATATCATACATTCCTTTCAGATTCAGCATACAGCGTGTAAGTGAAAGAACGTTAGACATTAGCTGTATTTGATGAAAAACACGTAGTAAATGGTATTAAACAATCAAACAACATAATGCAGAAGTATATTAACAAAACAGAAAACCTACAAAAATGTGCACAATCACAAGAAAAAGCAAGAGAACTTACAAATCCCTGAGTGCTATTACATCCGGGAACATCTCCTGAAGAGCATCAGGAAGCATATCCATATAACCTCGAATTTTCTTAGCAAAATGTTCGTCCTGCAGTTTCTTCAGGTGCCTCTTGAACAGCCGCTGCGAGCTGTCCATTCCGAACAATTCCACAAAGTGCATGAACTCTTTATGCTGGAATAATTTCTTTGATGTCAGACTCCATGTTGCTCTGTAATCAGACACTTGAGACCTTATCAGCGACTGCAATGCTTCTGTTGATTGGTCCAAAATTTCTTTCCTGATCCTTGCTGCTTCAATGAATGGCATGACCCTTGCTCTTCCTCTTGAACGATCAATTAACTGTGCCAGCATTATAAATGCTACATCAACATTAATGTTCTCATGGGCAGAGGTTTCCACCAGCACTAACCCTCCTTTGTACTCTTTCTTACTGACTAGTTTTTCAGCTTCTTTTACATATGTTTCATTTGCATCATCATTTTTGGTAGTGACAAGAACAACTGGTTTCTTGGTCTTTGTTAGATTGTTCAGTATGGTTGAGACTGCTTCCACCTGTTTCTCTATAGTTCTAGAAGGTACTGAACTGACATCAAAAACACACAGAAATCCATCAATGCTTATCTTCCCATCTGGCAAGAGTTTCTGTTCATATTCTCTTTCAATACCTGGAATAATTATGACAAATATTCACTTACAAAAAACAACACCCCTCTACAATAATCAATACAGTACAATTGCTATATTTATGTTGCACTGTAATGACTATCACCACCACTTCATTTCAGGAACATACTTTGCATCATTCTTGGTCAGAACTGATACACCTCTGGAGGTGTTCTTCAGTTTGTCCAAATTAACAATGAGATATAACTTTCTAATCAAGCAATGACAATCCCACTCCCTGTACCTCAAAAGTCATAATTTAACTCCAAATATATCTTCATTCAATCTCTCATTCTATGTTACCTAACCTACGCAGCTGAATGAATATCCTCCTCATTCAAATAGTTTCAAAAGTATGTTTTACAATATTAATCACAAACTTTACTTCCACACTCTCATACAACTCTACTCTGTGTACTATCTGGAATGGTCATCGAGTCTCATTTCAGGTTCTGAAAAATTATTCTGCTATCATCCGGCAAAGTTTTACAAGCACTGGTAATTTACAATACACTTTTTTATTTTTAAAATATCATAATGTTCGATTAAAACTCTCTACAGCTGTCATACAGACAAATACATGGGTAGTTTTGGTACACCATTAAATGTTAAAAACACTTTACAGTTCTTCACTGCCACTTGTATCACACACTCACTTAGCTGCTAGGTGAGGTGGCAGACTGCTGTGGCAGTTTCGGAACCTGGCTTACAAAGTTCTTGTCTTCTACCAAGCCATTTATGAATGTAGCGTTCTGAAGTTCTACTGGTCTATTTCTTTTTCTCTCTTTCCACTCACTGTAGATCTATCATCAGAGACTGGTATCTGGTATATGGTATAGAAAAGAAGCAGTCAACCACCTCACCTAACACCTGCATGAAAGTGTCATTTTAACAAATGGACACACAAGGAAAAAAAAAAAGAGAACTTATGTCCATCCCCCTGGCAGTATACTGGTTATTGAAACTCTTCTGACAACTGATGAACCAACACAGAGATAATTACTTACCAAGTTGATTTTTACAGATGTACATAAGTTTTTCTGCTGAAGTAATCTTTGTAGCACTACATCTTTTTGCATATGGTTCCATTTTACTACCTGTAACAAACAATGGCAAGTATGTACAAATGCTGATACTGATTTTAAAGAACGGGCCGAGTGGCCAAGAGAAGTATTGTCATCACTAAACAAGCTGAAGAAAACAGTAACTCCAGTGAATTTATTCCACTCAATCCATCTGTAATATGTACTGTGAGAGATTTGAGGTTTTTCCCAGTGGAGCTGCTCAAGATTGAGGCCAGCTGACTGGTACAAACAGCAGTTACTGATGTTTCAAAGGCTAGCTGTGCCATCGTCTTCAGGGTCAAGCAGTCCTCTTCTCAGCCTGTGGGATCCTACATAAGGCAGCACTACAATCCACTGAAAGGTTGATAACTATATACTAGTCAATGTGGTGTAACGTCAGAGATGACTTGGATACTTACCAACATCACAATTTGAGCCTCAAATACTGTACAATATTAACATTTATATAAAAATAACACTGGTGGAAAAAATATCAAACACAAACCTTTAAAAGGCTGAAATGTTGCATCATCTATAAATTCTGTTTGCTCTATTACTTGGAACAGAAACTCAATCCCATCTTCTGATGTCTTTGTAACTTCACCCCAGTACAAGAAGTGGTCATTATTCACAACCCTTCCACTGAAATCCGTCTGAAAGAAAAAAATTAGGGTTTAGACCACATAAACATATTGTTTCTGCTGTGACTCTCTAAAACATCGCTTCTTACCTGACTCAGAACAGATATATGATCGACGCTGTAGTCATCAGCAAGAGCTGCCATGAATCGATTGCAAAGACAGGACTTTCCAACCCCTGCTTGCCCCTTATCCTTCTCCGTGCCTGACAGCCCCACCACCGCCACATTAAAGGAACGCATTTTACCACTTTTTCTTGCCATGTTTCACCCCATTTCATGTCATTCTTCTAAGAAATAAACACTCCTTTCCTTGTTGTAACAACAGCATGTTCAAGTGCCTAAATTCAAGCCACCTGGAATGAACAAAGTATACACAATCCATAAAAATTACCCCAGAACTGTCCAACAGCAGAAACACAATAAAGATTAAGTTCATCTGAACATACAGAATTTTGTAGTTGAATAAACAGTGACAGACTATAAAGATTCCAAATCCTGCCACCTTATACACTCAACACCCTGTTGATATCAGGTTACATTCTCACGGTCCACATCCCTGTGGGACATTCCATGCCAAATCAACACAGTTTAGGGACAAAATTTTCATGACCATTTCTGGATCTCGTAACACTTTGCAAGTTTCTTGCAGACAACCTGGTGGTCTAGGTGTAAGGCAATGAGAGCTCCTCTTAGCAAAAGATTTTGAGTTTCGGACC
>Ga0209755_10009759_pt1 | contig 10124 bp, 6 predicted proteins | sample TergutCo191P1_FD_187301 | JGI IMG/M metagenome (GOLD analysis project Ga0209755, IMG submission 187301) | Cornitermes sp. P1 segment gut microbial communities from Petit-Saut dam, French Guiana - Co191P1 (SPAdes) (version 2) | ecosystem: Host-associated > Arthropoda: Insects > Digestive system >...
AATGTAGTTTGTTTCATAGTTCTAACGTATTTGGTTCCTGTATTATTCACCTTTTATATACAGGATGTGCTAAAATTAAAAAAATAATTCCGGCGCCAAAAGGTTAATAAGTGGTGATCCGTATTTCACAACACTTGAAAATTCCGTAATTAGCAATATCAAGGCGGCGGTCGTGGAAACTTATATTGTGAGAACAGTAAAACCATAACGTTTGGCAAGAGACGTGACCAATTACCGACGATTTTTTAAAGAAGTTAAAAATAATATGCTAACACAAAATACCTTCATGTGACAAGACACCTTAACTGTACGTATGAAATACGCACCATGACATGTTTGTGAACCTATTCGTTGGTAGCAGGTGGGGTATTAAACGCACAGAGCCTAGTGCTGAAAACTCTACCTGCCAAGCAAATTAACTTTTCTTACTTGTTATTCCTCCTTCCCAGCAGAGTTAAAATAAATGCATAAAGTGAAGGCCACGGAGAGTATTTCTTCCATTACTGAACGTACTGCATGAATTACGACAACATTTGATATTGGAGTCATATAACAAAACTAGTAAAACGAAAATCTGGTGCGTGGCAGTGAATTACAGCCCTACGAAACACAAAGCACAGTACAGACTTACTAAGATTCTAGAAAACAGCTAATCGTATGAAACATCATAATAGACCTGCTACTTAAAATATTAACCCCAGCAAGATTTACAGTACAGTTTTATTTTAAACCGACATAAAGTCCGCAGAAATTTCAACGGGAAATTGAGCAGCATTTATTCTGCTGAAAGAGTTTTCTGTGAGTGCCTCTTAGTTTCAGCATACAAAAGAAACTGCTCTTAAACCATTGTAATAGAAAATATACAATACGATGTGGTGTGATGTACGTCTATACTGAGCTACTAAATACCAAAACGCCGTAGATAATTGTATAAAAATAGCTGTTTTCCACCATATCTGGTCCTGTTCATAACAAGAGACTAAATTGGTTATAACGACAAGAAATGGAATGAGTACTTTGTGCCGTTATAAAAGTGCGTTGTTCTAACCGAGGAATATAGTGTTATGGTTAACAGTGAGTGATTAACTGGTACCATAGAATATCTGATGCAAAATGCGAGGTGCCGCATAAACCGATGTCGTTATACCCAGGTTCGACTGCGCTTGTTACACACATACATAATGACACTGGAAAAAGTGAAGGCTGTTGTGTGTGTGGCTAGGCACACTGCTCCAGTCTGGCGAATGTTAGTAAAATACAACATAAATAATTTATGATTCTTTAATATCTGTAGTTTTAATACATTTGAACGAATATATGCGATAACTAAAGTTCAGAGCAATAGGCCATTCAAAAGGAAGAAGAGAGGAAACCTTTTGTCACACGCTGTGTTACAACAAGCATGTCCCTGCGTTGTGAAACGCTCAAACAAGTGACGTGGCTGGATTACTACAGATAGGAATAAGAACTTGTCACTAACCGTTAATGTAACGGAATAAATCATGATCTGCGGGGAAAGGAGTGGGGTAGCTTCGCCTATTATCATAGCAGGCTAACAGATATGTCGTGCAACACTTCAGTATTGTCAGCAATCGGGCTCACCGCATGGAGAACACAGCTGAGAGAAATGATGCAAGTCTTGGGTATTATGACGACACTGTTTCAGCTGTAGGAGTAAAGTAGCGTTGACAGTGATGGAGGAAAACTGTGAACGGTGTGAATGCACATGCCAAGGTGACAGTGTAGACTAGACTGACGTGGAACATGACAAGGTGACAGTGTAGACTAGACTGACGTGGAACATGACAAGCTAACAGAGTGGACTAAACTGACATGGCACATTACACGGTCCTGTGTTGGTCTTGTACGGACACGATAATGATCATTTTATCAAAAAATCCACAGACTCTTGACCAGAAGTGTAGGTTTAATATTCCAGTACTACTGAGTAGTCACAGATGCACACACACTACTACACGTGCAGTACCGACTTAACGAATATGTTTAGAAAGTCACAGTAGAAAGCACAAAATGTCCACGCAAACTTCAAAATCACACAGGCAGATAAAAATAATCTTGTTCCACTGTCAACCGAAAGTCACTTAGCGATAAATAATACGCAAAACACTCATATCGTACTAATGACGATCTTCCACAAAATATGGAAAATAGGGAGGCTTGCGGACACTATAAGAACAAACGCACAAAAGAGTGGTTACCCAACACCAGTTTTCATTAATCAATAACTACGTTGATGAGTTTCATAACATTAAAATATAAATTTCCAACTGCGGGCACCTAGCCACTAAGAGGTAATCGGCAATTACGTTGCCCAATTCAGTGCACACTTGAATGTTTTGCCTCCTAAGGATATTTAGCCGATATATTCAGCAAGTGGGAATATCAATAATTTTTATCTATACAGCTTCACCGAATGCGTCGGTTTAACCTGAGTATTGTACATCATTCTCTTTCTTCATAAATTGAAAGACCAAAATCCCAGCTGAAACTTTTCTTTGAAAATCCCATTAATTAAGCTGAAACTTTCAGTTAGTCTTTATATTTTTCAACAGAAACTTAAGCATGTTTGTTTGTTTTTGTTTGTTTACTTTATCTAGGTACGAGAAGAATTATCTCTAGGAACAGTGAAATTCCTGAAATCGGAGAACAGCATCACTGAAAGACCTTGTAAGACTGACCACATCTCAAGCGAACTACAAGAAACACAATACTACGATTTCATATTCTGTAGAATATAGAAAGCTAGTTTCATCTATGCAAAAATAAATACATAAAATAAAAAATAAAGTAAAATTATGTAAGAAGGACAAGTAAACTTGCGTAACCTGAAGAGATGGAAACTCATTACAAGTTATGCCTAGGATGAGTATTTGCGAATAACGTTCGATAATCTCTGCCCTCAAAAATACTAATCCTCACGTAAAGTGGCAGTGACTAGAAACCATTTCATCTTCAACCACAAAAAATAGAGCCCCCTGACTGGTGTCGGCCGAGTGCAGCTACGTGGCTGGTCCTGTCTGCCTCACGATCAAAAAAAGTCTCTATCACACTCTTTAATAAAATCCTTCTGCGAGGTCACAGAAAGCAGTATTATGAAAAGTCGAGGTGAATGCCTTCGAAGATTCCTCTGTAATGTTTACTGTCCTTGCAGCTCCCGCTGCCCTTACCAGCCAGTCTAAATCGATTGTCGCTAATGAAAGTCACGACGTGGTTATCATTATCAACATTCGTGTGAACAGAATGGCTGGATAACTGCAGTGGTGAGCGCAATAAATGGAGATGTGCAGGGTGCCAATCTATTTGTATGGAAACGGGTAACAAACTTGGTTGGCATTCCAGAGTCGCTCTTTTAAGCAAATATATGCTTTTATACTATCCGAAAATTCAATGTCCTGTTCTTTATAACTCACTCTTCGGACGTACGCTGAACCAGTCGAATCCAGTCCACACATCCACAGCAGATTTCTATAACATTACTTTAACGCCCATAAAACCATTTGGCCTCTCCACGCTCTCAGCCTCAAAGAGGTATCCCAATAAAAATTCTCTCATCATTTCTTGTTCTCCCCAGTCCTACGATATCCACCCTTTTTTCACTGCTTTAATGATAGTCGATCACCCCTCCCAACCACGAAGTTTCCCTTAATGTAATGCCCACAAATTGCCCATATACATGCACCTTTTCAAGTACACATATTTTTTCCAGCTCTCTGTTGTCAAAGGTAAGACAAGGGTTTTCCTATGCTTAGTCTGTAACCACGCTATTCCAACACACGGGAGAACGAAGCCATTCCTCAATGAATTCTTAAAGTCGGCTGCTGTTGTTAGGGAGCGGTCAGCTTCACGTTGGGCCGCTTTACCGCTGGGAAAATATAGCCGGTACCCACTGGACATCCGGCTGGGTAGGTCACGGGGATTGGCTAAGCGTTGTGATGAAAAATATCTGTGTCCCTTTCCGAAAACTCATTACCAAGCATTTGTATTGTACTGTATGTTACTGCCTCACAACAAGAGGTTTTGGGGTTTGTTAATAGTCATGTTTTTACATTTTCAAAATGGCTGTCTTCTGTGTTGTGTCTACCCTGATGATAGGTACAGAACGATCTGCTGAAACGTCCGTCAACTTTGCATGTCAAGCGACAGTAATCATCCTAGTCACGACCGTGAGAAAATAAAATGTCACTTTTACTTTCGGTTAGCGATTTCTGCACGATGGACACATGTGTCCCAAGGGCACGACACTATTGCTTTACTTCATAGTTTCAGATAACACATTACGCTCATTCCACTGCTTGCTTTTAATGACGAAACACTCGTCGACAGGCTTCAGTACCAAAACCGCTGTTACGGTCAAGTGTCTCCTGATCATCATTCCGTCTGACAGCTGCTATGTCGAAGGTGGTCGCTCTGATACACGACACGATAATGTCAATCGTGGTGGTTCCTTTCGCCAGTCTTGCTTCACTGACAGCAGAGCTCCGGATGTTCCAAAACTACATCCGACATCTCGACCAGCCTGAATTGATATTCGTATTTCATACACCCGGGCTGAAAGTGTGACAGGAATAGATAAGGACGACCGCATAATGACGGGTTGACTGCTTGACTGGCTGACTGACTGACTGACCGACTGCTGGCTGTATTACAAGAAACTGATTAACTGACTGGGTTGCTGACTGGCTTACTGACTTGATTCACGAAATACTTTTAATCGCTGACTGATATCATGAGTGGCTACTGAATGACTGACTGGCTTAACAGTTGGTTTGTTGATTTGACGAATGCCATTATGTGTTACTAAATGCCTGACTGACTTGATGAGTGGTTGAATGACTGATGGGCTGACTGACTCAATGAGTGAACATACGGCCGAGGTAGGCTAATTTTCCAGCAACTGTGCCATCAATTGCCTTCTGTCATGTAACTTGGGGTTGAGTTACGGTCATTTCATAAGCTAACCACTTAAACCTATCTTAAAGCAGTTCATTGCAGATCAAAGCCTTCGAAACTTCGTATTTTTTTTATACAACTGTCCCAATTAAGCGCTGTATTTGCAAACCCAACAGCAGTAACAGCAGTAAATTTTCGTTGCCAAGGCGCAAATATGACGTACAAGTGGAACTCAGTGTATATGAGAATTAGCAGCCTCCAAAGCCCGATGAGCGTTTGAAGTGAAGGCCAAGAAGAAAGTCCAATTTATCTGCTTCGAAATGAAATATCAGCCTTCCAAACTCTTTAAACTGGGCTAACGCCGCTGTTTTTAGCCGTTTTCACGCTGCACACGAGTTAGTAGATCTAAGAACACTGGCTCTTACAGACTGGATGTATTTGATAAGTGAAAGAAATTCCTTTGACAGTTGGAAGTAATTTGTGGTTCTTCAAGTATTTTAATAACATTTCATAGTATTCGACACGAATCCACGAGCTTAGCGTCTGTAGTGTGTGTGTGTGTGTGTAGGTATGTTCCAGCGTGCGCGATTAGTCAACAGTGGATTTCTTTTTATGTTATGCATACGGTGCATGTTCTTACATCAATACATCATCCATCAAATGCACTCTGTCATAAACGGTGTATCACGGAGTGCATCTGTTGGATGATGTATTGATAGTACACAGTGGGTTAGAGCCTGTCAAGGTAAGTGCGGAGCTCTGCTTAGCTCAAAGCAGTAAATGACAGAGTGATATGCTCAATGTTTTCAGACAAGACAGTTTGTGAAACAGTATGTAGTGAAGATCAACGCTCCCGGACTGCGCACACTTACACCATAGTCATAATCTCAGGTACTGACTGTACAGGAAACCGGAATGGAAGTATAACTGCGTATGAAGTATTCTCACATGTACTTCCGTTTTAAAATTAAATTTTTCTGAGATGTGATGCCGTGCAGACAGACAGACGTGTCAGAAGAATGGGCTGCCACCATCTTAATGGTAGAAATTTTATGCCCTGAAGATTTAGACAGCAAGGTCCCCGAAACATCGTCATGACTACCAAGCCAAATGGCATCACATCTCCGAAGACAGAAACCTTCACAGTCAGAGCCATGTGAGCCTCATATCTCGCATGGTGAGTTGTAATCTACACATTTCGAGAAGAATGTTCTTTGAAATTACTGATGGCCAAAACACGAGATTTGCAATAAGACTGGCGTGATAGTAGATGTCGACAGTAGAACCATTAGAGCGTTTTTAAAGCAACATGCATTGATACCACCGAAAAAAAGGATCAGGCCAATCAGTGTTTGAAACCAAACGAATATCCCTTCTGGCGTCATGACCTATATTATGGAAGGGAACGGCAGCTAACTACGAGCTCGGGCTACAGTGCCACACAAAAACTTGAATATATTCATGATGCTTTATTTTCTGAAGGTGGCAGTTAATCACAGAGTCCATTTCGGCTCCCCAGTACATTAACATCGGACAGGGAAAACAAAAGCCAGAAGAAAGAAGGTGGTTCCATCTGCTGTGCATTAAATAAAGAGGGCATGTAGTAAGAAAGAATGGAATCCTTTCACCTTTATGTTTCTATAGTAACTGGACATCCGGGAATAAGAAATTATAACATATAGGGCCCGCAAATCGCCAGCAGGTTCACGCAGCACTCATGTCCATGACAATGTAAATAATGCGTCTGTTATGGAAAAAGTGATGCTCTTCTGCGTGTTTTTCCAATATTAGGTTGAAATAACTGAATGCAATTATTTGCTACATAATGCGCCCTATTATGTCAAGAGCTTCGAGGATTAATGTAAGGAGTAAAGCAGGAAAAATTTAAGGGAGGATGCAAATAAACAAAAGTACAGATAATGATCCCCGGCGAACAAATTAATAATACTCTACAAGAAGCACTGGACTACCTGTTATTCTTTTCGTGTAAATCCAGGTGCGTGGTAATTTTTAGCCCTGTAATATCTGTGCCAACACGAGTGGAGAAGATATTCCTAGGCTTCCTCTCCAGCAAAGTTCTCCAATTCTCACGGTTTAGGTCATAAGACAGGAAAAGATGACTTGGAGCGGGAAGGCAGCGACTCCGGGAAATGGTGTCTTGGAAGGACAAAGAGGGACTGAAGGATTCCGTGTCCGGGAAAAACAGGGCGAGGAATACAGGAAACGGTTTCTTAGAAAGAATGAACAACAAATGCACGGCATGGTGTCTGGGAAAGAAAGAACGGTATCTGCAAAAAATGGTATCTTGGATATGCTGGACAGCGACTACAGGAAATCGCTAGACGGTGCTTTCAGCTCTGACAAAATACACACCGTAAGCTGATGTTGCCAATGCATCTCGCAATGTCTTTATATTTGCGGAACACTCCCCTGACGAAAGAGGTTAACCATGTACGCATTTCCAAGTTTTAATGATTCTCACAATCAACATTCATTATTTCTGTATACAGCGTTAATAGACTGGTTTATGATATGGAAATAGAATGCATATTAAATCCCTATTCCACAAACTTAAACTAAAATTACTTTTATTAATTCATTTTCAGCACGCCATTCACAAAGAACCTAGCCCCAGAACATATGACAGGGACAGCATTTAAAAACCAAGCGAAAACCAGGGAAGTTTTCGAGAATTCAGGGTACTAGATTTGGCTGTAAACCAATTCTGTACCTGAGAAGCAGAACATCATTTTTCGTAAATCTTAATGTCACTTACTGCTGTTTAATTCTTGGTTCAGCTACACTGGAACAATGTTTGGACTTACAACCACCTGCATCTTAAAGAGCTAAAAATTAAAAAAAAAAAAGCATTATCTCGAATATGATAAAACTGGACTCACACCCTTCTGCTTCCCTTGTCCAGAATTAATTATATGCACAATAATGAAATAGATAGGAGCTTTATGAACATGATGCGTAGTGCTGTCCAATTTCGAATGTTTACACAAGAGCAAAATCTGAAATTCATTAAAAACTAAAGAGAATTAATTAAATTCGGGATTGTTAGTTACAATTCAGTATCGAATATCTAAAAGACTAACAATTAAAATAATAACATATACTGAATAATTCTACTTGTTTATTGACATGAATGTGAAACTCACTCTCTCACATTACGGGATGAATGTTTACTAAGAGTATTTAAGAAAAGACTGCCGAGAAAAACATTTCAACCTAAGGAATAGGAAGTAGCTCAACATGAGGGGGGTGTAGAATTATACACAATGTACATTTAATCATCTCCCCTAGCAGAAGTAAATAAGAGTACGGTAAAGCAAGGCGACCTGCCTGAATATTACGAGATTTCAAGCAGGCTACAAACTGAATCTGTATCCCATGTTTGTCATGTCTCTCGTACAAAGGTCACTGCGTTAGAAAAACGCGTTTTGTTAAGCAAAGTGTGTACATGTCACTGCTTTTGCAAAGTGCGTGTCAGGAAAAAATTTCGCCAACGTTAGTGAGAACTGTACTTCCTAAACAGTGCCGTAAAAAAGAACAACTCACATAATCCTGAAAAAATTTCGAACGAACGCTTCAGTGCTGGACAAAACAAAATACGAACCTATATTTTTCTGAACGATGCATGGTTTGCAAGTAAGGGCACATACAGCCAAAATAGTAGATAGTCGTGATAAGAAAATCCCCATTCAGTTCGTCGGGTTTTCTGCGCCTGACATTAAAATGGTATGAGTGGGTCCGCGCAAAATCATGTCTTGTGTTTTAAGAGGAAACAAATCCCAACGGTTACATTAAATTTATATTTACAAATTTGTTCATGGAATTAACAGAAGAAGAGAAAATGTAGGCCAGGTCTCATTCTTTTCTTGAACTGAAAAACAAGTTTTGAAGAGAGACTGCTAACATTTCAATAAAAGAGCCCCATCGTGTTTCAATCAATAATTCGATATGGTGTAAAGCCTGCTTATGAGCTAAGGGTCAGCCTTTTAAGAATCCTCTGTGAAATTATGTGTAAACTGCAAGGATAAAACGGACTATATATACCCAGCGGATGCAACCTTCATTTGAGATGAAGCTGTCGTGCTGAGATCAGACGTTAGTGACTCGCTCTGTAATACAATAATAAGGTGCACATATAGTATTGTTCACCAGATTTTCTGTTGTAATTACATCAAAGATGATGACATGCACAGGACATACATAGCGCACACGGAATATAAGCAATCGAGTCTAAGTTTAAAAGCCAGAAGGGTAGTGTGGTGAGATTGAAGGTTTTGAACTGCAAGAAAAACCAAAGTCAGTGAAATTAAACAGAGAACATACCCACCATATATGCGTATGAAATTTAAATTTAACCTGTGGGAGAATGTTACACAAGTAACAAAACTGTGCCACACAAAAAAAACCGCAAATGTGAAGTAAAAATCAGGACATTGTGACACAGGAAGGTGCACACATGAAATTAAATCCACACAAAATAGCATTCACCAAGAAGAAGACTTTTTTCACCAGCCAACTGGACTCAGATTTAAGTAAGAAACTAGCAAAATTGTACCCTTTGCGCATAGCCTTTTATGCTGCTGAAAACTGGACGCTTCGGAAAGAATATCAGGAGTACCTTGAACTTTTGAAGTGCTGTGTTGGAGAAGGATGCAGAAAATCAGTTGGACCAATCGCGTGAAAGAAGTTTCACGTGGGGTGAAAGGGGAAAGAAACACACTACATACAATTAAGAGGAGGAGGCTAACTGGACTGGTCATATCTTGCGTAGTGACTGCTTTCTAAAACACGTTATTTAAGGGCAGATATATCGAAGCACAGAAGTGACGGCAGGACGAGGAAAAAGAAGCAAACAGCTACTGAATAACCTTAAAGAAAGACGAAAATACTTAAAACTAAAATATGAAGCACTGGATCGCACTGTGTGGAGAACTCTATTTGAAAAGGTTATTTATTTATTATTAATTTACCTAAGAATCCTGCGCCCTCTGAGAAACTGTCAGGGATCCCAGCACCACCACACCCCACTCAGGGACAGTGCTCTTAGTGTCTAAGCATTGTACCACCTACCAACATCCCGTTCTCAGTGATCTGACCACTACACCATATTTGAGATCTTGTTATTGGCGATCAGAGTATCACACTACCCACTATGATAACATTCTTGGTGATCAACCACGCCATCCTATAAGAAA
>Ga0209755_10009760_pt1 | contig 10124 bp, 8 predicted proteins | sample TergutCo191P1_FD_187301 | JGI IMG/M metagenome (GOLD analysis project Ga0209755, IMG submission 187301) | Cornitermes sp. P1 segment gut microbial communities from Petit-Saut dam, French Guiana - Co191P1 (SPAdes) (version 2) | ecosystem: Host-associated > Arthropoda: Insects > Digestive system >...
CCCCCCCCACGTCGGTTTGCCACTGTCTATTGTAGGTTTTGTGTAATAGATATTAGAATATAAGAGAGTAGCAAGAACATACGTTTGTATGGTGTACATTTTGTAACTAAAGGTTGTGATTATATCAGGGGATTTCGTTGGCAAGCGATATTATCATTATCCTGCAGTGACAAGCTGGCAGGTAATGGTAAAGTTCACCTTAGAAGAGACCATGAAGGCCCGGAGGGAAAGTAGCTGTACTTTCTCTATAAACCTCGTTTCTAGAAGGGGGTGGGTGGTCAACACCACGCCCCGACCGTCTTATCCCCGAGAAAGAGACTCAGTACGGATAGCACAGAAGGCTGAGAGGGACAGAGGGCCGGTCTAGACGGGTGTGGAAAATCTCGCCCCCACCGAGATTTGATCCCCGGACCGTCGAGACGTAGTGAGTCTTTATACCGACTGCGCTATCCCGGCCTCCCAGTGATATCTTCAAACTCCTTTGTAATTTGGATATTGCACTTGTATATTCGTCCTTTTCTTATCAATCAGGTTTACACCCACGAAGAGGGATTTATTAAACATGATATTTGCCCTAAGAAGATAATTTCGTGCGTTGCTTCTGATTAACCATACTCAAGTTCATATCCGCTCTGGCCTCCCCATTCCAAACATTTAACTTACATTCATCATGGTTTCGTTGGACACCGGAACAAATTTCCCAGCTGTCATTGTGAACTCCTTGTTGGCTGCAGCAATGATAAAAACCAAGTAGCGCTGAAAAGAGACAGGAGTTCCTACCCAGTCGCAGCCCCATGCTGCGTCTCTCACACTTTCAGCCTGGAATAATACACACGTAATTAGAAATAAAATGTTAATTAATTATGAATCACACATATTAAAAGCTCTTCTTGTTATAGCATCAGTTATTCTTACCTCTGCGGATAGCTCATTTCCAAGCCAACAGGTTAAAATCAGAATGCAGGACCATTGTACAAACACGAGAATGGCCTGGACTATATCAACGGTGTCTCCCCAACTCTGTTAAAAAGCAAGAACGTAGTTTTAGTGATGAGAATTCCGTGATCTTGTATTACAGAATTACGCACCATAACTTGCCTAGACTTGTTTTGCAGATAGGATTTATCTATGTTGAATTGAAGCTGTCAGTTAATTTGATTGTTGTGTGTGTGGGTGAGCAGTTAACTGACAGCGACACTGGCGAAATGTAAGTACACAGTAAATTTGAAAGCCAATATAATGCAGTTCCGATTGTTTGAGGTTCCATTTCGCCGATGCACTGCAGTGTAGGTATTTTCTATGCTGGGTGCAGCATTTAGTTCAAGAGTGTGTCTTTGATTGTTCACGTGTCTTTCAGGCATTACTGTACTTCCCCGTATTTGTGTATTCTTGTACATTGTTATGTGATTGAAACGTGTATTTTAAAGTTCCCTAACAATGAGTGCTGAAAGCAAGAGGAATTTGTCGTAATCCCTGTAGTCCGAGTTCTTCGGTAATTCGTGAAAACCTCCGTTCCGTTCATCTGGAACTGTCGAGGTTCTGCTGTATGTTTTATTTATTTTGTTAATATCCGTAATTTTTGAATACATTAAAGAATATTAAGGATGTATGTCATTGATAAAGAGCTGTGTGTTGAATGTGGCAGCAAGGATTTCATGACGTAGAAATATTAAAGCATCAGAAAGGTTGATACGTTGAAGGTCATGTAAAATGTCGCTTTCTTTAATCACATTTAAGTTTTAAATCTTGAAATACGAGGCTAACAGTTCGCAAGGTAGTTAAATCACGTAACTCCACATTTATTTCGCTTGTTTTGTGTACTCGTTATTCACATCAGCCCGACTTCTTTCCTTTGGAGATTTGGAAGCGTTTTTAGTGTCCTCGTACAAATCGGTTATTGGCTGAGACTTAGTAAGTCCAGTGTTAATCAAGTGCTGAAAGCTGTTAAAGTTCAAAATCACACAAGAATGAAAGCTTATAAAGTTCTGGAAAGACCATTACTTAATTATGGCAACGAAGCTTGGACCTTCAGAAAAGCAGGAAGAACGGCGTCCTATATACCCGAAATGAAATTTTTGAGAAAGCGTGCTGGTTATAGTCTTTTGGATTACAAAATAAACGAATTAATAATAAAGGAACCCAAAATAAAACCCACAGCAGAGTACCTACAACGATACGGAAGAAATTGGCTGCCCCATATAAATCGAATGGAACGTCCAAGACTACAAAGACAAGTGCTTCACTACGTCCCCACAGAAGATGGTCAAGAGATGGCGATGGACCGTAACAGGCCACTAGGCCTATTACAGGAAATGAAGACGATGATCATGGTTTTGTGTAGTTCTATCATTTTTTTGAAGTTCCTGTATTTAAGAGTATGTTGTGCTGTTTTTGATAGTGGCCATTTAGCATATTGTAACACAGAGATTTAAGAACATTATAAATAACAGTTAATAATTAGTTGTTTTAGTAATTTTTAGCTAACAAATACCATGAAATAATTTCGGAGGCAAAATCATAGAGGTATGTAAGTACAGTTGTGTTACACAAAATTTTCAGAACGGCCATTTGCGGAAAATTAAAGAATAAATTAATTCGTAAACAATTAGGACCGTTAAATTGACAGTTTGACTAATGACGGTAGCATATAGAATATTCCAAAGTCGCTTTACAGGGAAAGAGGAGGACGTCTGAATAAATTTATTTTGGACTACTTTATATTCTTATACTTAAAAATCTGCCATTTTGTTGGATACATCTTTGACGACATTCAGCTACGGAATTACTCGTACTGTTGACAGTACACAAATTTTTGTCCTCATCCATCTTCAAATTCCGTCTCAATGATCCTTTGTATTTGGTGCAAGTCTCGGCTTTTTGACAAAAAACGTTATCTTCATGAAGCACACACCGAAAAGTCGCATGATGTGATGTCTCATGTTCGGGTAGGGAAGGAAGAGAGAGGGGGCATCAGCTGTACTATACCGTCCGATTCGCCACAGAAAGTGGTAACTGAGGAAATGTAGAGCATAATACAAAACAGATCCACGTACCCTCGACAATGAAATTCTGGGCCACACGGCTGAAATGTACGAAAACCAAAAGGAAGCATGCAGAAACACGTTTGAACCAGTTGAGAGTGGTTTTAATTCAGAGTACAGTTGGTAAGAAAACAGCAATGTAACTCCCTTCTCGATAAAGCGACATTTGGAACACACTTCACATTCTTTGTATGCGATTTAATTTGTACTTCTAGGCTTATGTGAAATTACGTCATACGTTATAACTCGTCTCATGTCATGCGTCTGAAGAGCGAATTATGAAAATCTTAATTATAGTCTAAAGAAAGTTCATTTTTTGCATTGGCAGGCCTGCACATGGGAACATGTTTATGTTTGACCAGGGATTTACATATTTTCAAATTTTATAACATTTGGAAGTTTGTCTTCGATATGAACGCTCATAAACGCCCATTCAAGGAAAATACAAACCATACAATTTAATTTAGCACACCTCACTGGCTACTGTACCGTGATGAAGGAGAAGACAACGGAACAAAGCGCCGTCAATATAAGCAGAAACACTCCACACTGCACTGTGCACCAGCTTTCTTCAAAGGCTTGCATGAACCTGCGTGTGGAAATGTACAGCATAGTGAAACTTAGTAACTCTTAGGGTAGGATGTGCGAAGCTACGTGTGCAGATTCAGTGTCGTTCACATACCGTTTTATCTCCTGGTGGTGGCTTACGCAGTTATTCAATTTCTTCTGCATATGACGAAACAGTTCCTGGGAGGCAAGTGTCTGTCCCTGTCCATCTTGCTGATCTGTCCCATCCCTGCCTTGCTGCTCTGATATGACGTGTGTCTGTCTGATATCCAGCAGTGCCGCTCTGAGCTTTTCCAGCTGACTGCAGGCGACGCACACCAACGTTGCGTATAGGCTTAGGTAGCCAGCAAACACACCGGCGATAACTATGGCTGCAAAGACCTTCCAGAAACAAGAAAGAAATGTGTTTAATTTAATACAGGAATTGTGTTTAACTATTGGATGAGTACTGTGCTAGTTACACAGTAAGATATTAGGTTCACCTGGTGGTTTACTTTCAGCACACCCTCGAATAAATAAATAAATAAATAATCTGTAACCTGAGATTATCTAAATGTCATTATGGGATCGGTTACTTCGGTATTCGAAAATTACTTTGGAGGTAATATATGTATGTTACTAATAGCTCACGCGGTGCCTGAATAAACACTCATGAATAACACGAATATTTTGTATGTGATGGGCCCCAGTACTTCTGTACACGAGACTGTAAGTTTATAGAGCGTACAGGCATGCTTTGCAGATACGTTCGTTGCAAGGAAATGCAAAGGGCATGCAAACATACGCGCTTAGGCATTCACTGCTGCAGTATTTCGATTAATGAATGACACAAGTCCAGCGAAATATTCATGCTCCTTTATGAAGTTACATTCCAGTGAAGTGTGTGCATCTATATGCTTATTTAAAATATAAACTGAGGTTTGGGAAGTTTGGTGCTGTGGTTACTGAGAATGAGAAATTTGATTTTCTTCGAGTGCTTTTGAAGGACCAAGGGTGATGGTGGAACATAGAGGTTCGTAAACGTAAATTGAAAATCGTAAGGCCTAAAAAGGATATTGAACTTGGATTATTTCATTATTCTCTAAACATTTTGTTTGGAACAAATTTGTCTCTTATAAGTACGTGAGTAGTTAACACTGTAAGAACGTACAGGAACATTTTTAGAACTTCAACAAGATTTTGTCCAGTTTTAATTAAAATCTTAATGTGTGAAAGAAATTTGGTACAACTCCCCAATATTAAATTTTGGGGATATTCTTAAAATGACTGGTAAGTTGTTTAATGCGGACGGACAAATAGACAGGCAGACGGACAAAGCAGTGACTTTAATAGGCGCTCCGAAGAGAGGAGAAAGCTTCTAGGGTGTAATATTTCATGAATGGAATTTGATACGTCATCTGTTTCTAGCATAAGCAGATGCATTGATAAAGGAACACCTGTTAAGATCGCGCCGTTCGTACGTCTCTATACACGTAACAGTATTTTAATGAAACTTGGTGTTGGAGAAATAATCGAAAGGTGGTTAAACCGCATCAGTGTTCCTTTGGGTTGGATAATTTTAACGGTCATTTTAGGACGTACGTTATTTTATGAATGGATCCCTTGGGTAACCTGCAACGCTAAGGATGGGACCGATAGGTGAATGGTGGTAATAAATTACCACTGTTCACTGCATAATAACCCAGAAGAGCGCAGTTCTGAGCTACTTCGCGGCGGAAACCCGGAATCTCGTGCAAAATGCACATTTCCTAGAAATCTCATTCAAACAAAATTTGTACCAAACAATGAAATAATTATATTCAGTACAGGTTTTCCTTAAATACTCCGGTTTATAATAATGATAGTCATTCGATGTAGCGAAGAACTCTACGTGCACGGATCTTTCCAAAGTCAACAAGCTTCACGTTAGACAGCAGACAATTTCAGCTATCGTCGTCCCGTAGGTGGTGCCTACTGTGGCAGTACACGTGTCGTCCGTGATCCCTTATGCCGAAAGCGGCTCGTTAAGTACATATAAACTGTGGACCTTTGAGCCTTCTCTTAATTTTGGCTCCAGGTACTGTTACTTCGCTTTGTGGGGCTTGTTAATGTATGAATAATGTAGAAACAAAACTACGGTTAAGTACCCAGAGTGCACTGAATGCCTTTTCAAATCTGAAGCTTACATGTCCGCTTCATAAGCAGTGTGATGTAATGGCAGTCCCTAATCCGAAATGTTTGTACAACCACCCTTGCCTTTTGCAACACCTGAAATGTAAGTTCGGTATATCCGGAAATAAAACTTGTAAAATGTACACATTTATGAAGGAAGGAACATTCTGATTGTACATCGTTTTTCGCATTCATCGTCATGTTCTAGACGTGAAATGTAACGCCTCTTCAAATTTTTAACAGAGGTTCCGTTGTCGCTGTAATGTGACAGACGAGTTGGTAAGTTTAGTGTGTGTGTGTGTATGTGTGGATGTGTATGTGTGTGTGTGTATGTATGTGTGTATATGTGTGTGTGTATGTATGTGTGGATGTATGTGTGTATGTGTGGATGTGTGTGTGTGTGTATGTGTGGATGTATGTATGTATGTGTGTATGTGTATGTGTGTGTATGTATGAGTGGATGTATGTATGTGTGTGTGTATGTATGTGTGGATGTATGTATGTGTGTATGTGTATATGTGTGTGTGTATGTATGTGTGTGTGTGTGATGTTACCCCAGTAATGTTGTGTACGACGTAATATCTGAGCTTTTATATTATCACCGTAACGTAGCTTACGAAGTAATAGTTGTTTTTTTATTTCAACACTATTTATTCCGTACATTGTGACTAAATATCTCTTTCATGAAACAGATACGTGCACATCCAAAATACATAACAATTAAGCGCTCTGTGTACTGTACATCTGTACATTTCGGCGGTACTTCGCCATCTTCAGAGAGTCTGTACATCAATATTTAAATCTCAGTAAAGTATAAACTATTATGCTTTATTTAGAACTCACTAATACTTCATTGAGTTTCAGATATTGGTGGTAGAAAGAAGGCGCAGTTCCCGCCGAAACTTTTAGCAATGTAAAAAGAACTTTATTTTAATCATATGTGAAAAATTTATAAGTCAAGTTGAAACAAAAACTCTAATAGTTAAGTTGAGATATACCCTGCACACATCAAGTCTCCCTGAAGATACCCTATTAAGTAAGACCGAAACATGTCGGAGAACTAACCAACAAGTTGGTGATAATTCTTTGTGAATAGGATAAATTGCCTTGTATGAAACATCTTAATGTACTATAACTGTATTGATAATTTGAATATTCAAATTAATAATTTGTACCAATGACCTTAGGTATGTTAGGGTAGGATGCAATGACTGGCCATGTAGTTAGGATGTGTAAGACAGGGAATGGTTACAGATATTAATGGTAAATTCAGTATAAAGACGGCCATTTTGAGAGCGGTGAAGGGGCTGGGATTGTGGTATTATGATTGATTTTAATGAAATGGGGTTTTGAAGAAAGAACTGGCTGAGCATCAACCGATGTCAGTGATGGATCTGTCTAAATACGGCCCTATAACTGAGCGTGAGTGGTTACTTTTGAACCTAAGTGACGAGAAAATTACCAGCACTCTTCTTCAGTCAGAATGGTTAAGGTTTTGTGTGATGTATTTCAGTGTTACTGGCAATGCCGTTGCATTTCAGTAACTCCCCCAAGTAAATATTCTCCTAAATTTTCACCTTACGTGTGTCGAAAATTCGCGGCCATTACGCCGTTCATCTTGCCACTTTCATCTTCTGTTTTATATACGAACAGTGTTTTTAACTTTTATCTATTTTCACTGTTGTGTAAAATGTAGAGAAAGGAATAACGTGGAATAATTTAAAACAGTACCTATTTGGTCGCATAAAAGTTATGTAGATTTTAAAAGTGCAGTTGTCACTCTAAATGTAAAATAATATAAAAATACCTATTAAGAAGGCAGCGGTTGGCTGTACAAACTTGAGCATCTCGGGAGGGATGTTACAAGTGTTATAGATGGTGCTGTTTGTGTGCAGTAAGTACATGCTTTGTACTGTGCATGCAGGATAATCTGGTCCCGTGACTTTTTGAATAGAGACAGGTACCTTTATACTACCAATTTGTTTATTGCAATGTAATGAAGTACGGGCAAGTACTTTCTAGTCGATAATATAGATGCGAATAATGTTGTATAGAATTCGATCAAGCAGTAGGCGCCATATTATGTACCAAGGGTTACATTATATATTATTATCCACATAGGCTATGTAATGACCTGAAGGGGGCTCGAATCATGTCGAGTTAATTCCATGTGAATTATTGCAAGTGACTGAAGACACCAGAACATCATACACTGTTGCGTTCAACAGATCTGAAATAATTTAAATTATATGGAATACAAGGGAAGAACGAATTTTAATTTATCCAAATAATGTACTGGGTTTTGAGGCAGTAGGACCTGCTAATATATTTGTCTTTACTTTTTTGGAAGTTTGGATATACTCCTCTAATAATAGGGATTTCTTAGTGAGTTTACAGTCCACTTTGCCGGACGTTACTTTAATACTTTTCAAGTAATTCTTACAGAAAATTTACTGAGATTGGTGCACTCCAGGAAGTAACATTTTATTGGGTTGGTTTAATTAAAACGATTTTGTAATTACCTGTGTTAAGTTCACAAGCTCGTATACTGGGCTGACTGAAGAATCGAAGGGATACCACTTCGTGAGCATCATTGCGTGGCTGGTTGCCATACGCACGGCGCTCTGGGGGAAATGAATTAGAAGAACAAATGCCGGGTAGTACCTTGCAAATGACAGAGTGATTGAGATGTACCCAGCCTTTGTCAAATATCCGGTGTCAGGATCTCTAGTCGGCAGTTCTTCCCAAGTGAAGGAATCCGTCATTCTGAACAGACGTTCGATGTCACGTTTACGATAACTGTAACGGCAGTAAATGTTCCATCAGTTCTCACAGCGTAACTACAATTTGTCGTTAAGATCGGAGTGACATGTTTGTAATTTTATAAATGATTGAAACAGAACCATCTCTGTAGCAAAACACAACGAAGACGACGAGCGCCCTGACCCTGGTGTTCATTGTTTTCCAAGAACACAATACGGTGATGAAATTTTGAATTACACTTCTTCTGTTCTCATGTTAAGTCAACTTACGGCTCACGACGCAACTAAGTTCCCACAGAAACTAGGAAAGTTAGAGGAAATTGAGTTGCAGAACCTAGTTCCATACTGTAGTTCTTTATCATATACAATGAAATAAAAAAAAAAACTATAGGCCTGTATTTTAACTTCTTAGCTTATAACGCAACTGTATTTTAAAGGCCTTCATTCTTATATTTATCCAAAATTATTATAACAAACAGGGTTATTAAAATGATTGTCGAGTTTTTAACAACTTGTTATACACAATACACTTGAAATAGGAGTATATGTGTTGTTTTATTTAATAGAACAACATTCCAAGTTTTTGTTACATACCTTACAGTTGCTCTGTATGTACACCCTTTGTGATTCTACAAACATCAACACGATAATCGAGTTCGTTCCAAACTGTTTGTAGCGTGTCAGCGGTGATGGTTTCAATGGCGGTTCTGATTCGTACTTTCAGTTCCGAGATAACTGCGGGGAGAGGAGGAACATAAACCTGATCCCTGACGTAACCCTATAGAAAGAAATCACATGAGGTTGCATCTGGAGAACGAGGTGGCAAGTTGTTAAAACCTCGACAATCATTTCAAATAACCCTGTATTTTATGATAATCTTGAGTTACCTGAGGAAGAAATGCTGCCACATTACAACTCCCATACCAAAAATTACTCGAGAGCCCTTCATCAGTTCCTTTAAATCATCTATACTGACTAGGAAATCCATCACACCGGAAATATATGTAATATAGAAAGACACAGCAATCATCATGTTGTACGCCATTTGAATTCTTCCTGTTGAATGCATGTTGAGTGAAATTCCAGCCAAGCGGAACGTAAGCAGAATTTTGCGAAATCGATTTTCTGATAGGTTGTTTGCGTGTAGATCAACCTTTCCAGCATTCATATCACAAATGGGCCTGTACGTCACGTGTGAATTATAGCTGATATGAATTATAGCTTCGTTTCGGACGTTCGACTGACTTGCGTCTGTCTGACGTAAGGAAAGAAATACGACTGAAGCGATAGAGACGTGCGGTCGTAATTCTGTGCGTGCGCAATAGGACGCTGCTAGGATCTTTTGAATGTATTATGTGATTGGCCTGCCGTGGAAAGTCTTGATATAGGCTGTGTTTTATTTCACAGAAATTGATGATTAATTTATAACTCTGGAAAGTTAAACGTCGAAACCAAGTAGAAAATTGTTTGTACTTGAAAGTGTTTTGTCTTGTTGTCATGAAAAAGAGTTTTGGAAATTGCAGCAATTATTTCCAAAGTACTGCGTCTCGCCTCCGTAGTGTCATGATATTCTGTTATTAGTTCCGGTATTTTTTTTTGGGGG
>Ga0209755_10009761_pt1 | contig 10123 bp, 10 predicted proteins | sample TergutCo191P1_FD_187301 | JGI IMG/M metagenome (GOLD analysis project Ga0209755, IMG submission 187301) | Cornitermes sp. P1 segment gut microbial communities from Petit-Saut dam, French Guiana - Co191P1 (SPAdes) (version 2) | ecosystem: Host-associated > Arthropoda: Insects > Digestive system...
GGATATAATTGACGCAAGCCGCGCCGCGATTGTCGATTCAATCGAATATATGTTGATTAATCAGGAGAAAAAATGAAAGTATTTTTAATTGGCGGAACAGGACTTTTAGGCAGCGCTGCGGCGCGTGAGTTGATTCATCGCGGGCATGAAGTAAGAGCAATCGCGCTTCCTCCGGTAATGGAAGATATTCCTAAAGAGATGACACTGGAATATAAAAACTATCTTACTCTTACGGATGATGAACTTAGAAATTATTTTAATGACTGCGAAGGTTTTATTTTCGCGTCCGGTATTGATGAACGTATAACCGGGCCAAAGCCTATACATGAATATTTTAATAAATTTAATGTTACTCCGCTTGAAAGGATTCTGCGTATCGCAAAAGAATGTGGCGTTAAACATTCTGTGATCTGCGGATCATATTTTTCGTATTTTGATAAAAAATGGCCCAAATTAAATCTTTCAAAATGGCATCCTTATATCCGCAGCCGCCGTGATCAGGAAAAAATGGCGCTGTCCTTTGCAGATGAAAATTTCAGCGTAGCGATATTGGAGCTTCCTTATATTTTCGGAACTCAGCAGGGGCGCGAGCCTGTGTGGACAATTGTAGTAAAAGCTGTCCGCGGCATGAAAGGCTCAACCATGTATCCGAAAGGCGGAACAACGATGGTGACAAGAAAACAAGTTGCGCAGGCGATGGCAGGAGCGCTTGAAAAAACAAAAGGCGGAGTATGCTGGCCAATCGGGTGTTACAATATGCCGTGGACGCAGTTTCTTACAATCGTCCACAATAATATGGGTCTTTCAGGAAGAAAGATAATTACAATTCCCAACTGGCTTCTTAATATCGGTATAAAATTTATGGAAAAAAATATCAGAGGAGAAGAAAGCGAAGGTACAGAAGGCGGAATATGTCTTTCAAAATTTTCCAATATACAGGGCGCGCAGACTTATATTGATAGAAGTCTTGGATGTGATCCGTTAGGCGTACAGGATGATGATATTGAAAAGGCAATTGGCGAGTCTATCCGCCTTGCCGTTGATGTTCTGGATGGTAAAATAAAAGCTGTTGGAATGAAAGGCGAATAACATGACAAAAATTTATTACTTCAGCGGAACCGGCAACAGTCTTTGGTCTGCGAAAAGAATTGCGCATAACATCAGCGGCGTGAATCCGGGGGAAATATGCGAACTTTTTAACATCGGCGTTGAGGCGCAAACCGCATTAAACAGGAAAAAAGGCGAAACAGTTATAGAAGCAGATACTGTTATTTTTGTTTTTCCGTCGTTTGCATACGGAATGCCGCATGTTGTGCGTAAATTCGCAAAAAATGTTAATTTTAAAACCAATTACTTTGCCGCCTTTGTTACATACGGATCAAGTCCCGGCGGAACACTTGGAAGTTTGAGGCGTATTTTAAAAAAGAAAGACATCGTAAAAATGTATTTCGGCAAAATTCCTGCGGTAGAAAATTATCTTGCAATATTCGGAACGCCGAAAGAAAAAACAATTAAACTCCGCTGTGAAATGCAGGAAAAAGCAACAGAGGAAGCGTCTCGTTCTGTCATCGAAAAAAAAGAAAATTCTGTCAGCGTATTTTATCCATTATCTTTTTTGGTCTATTGTCTTTTTACTCTTGGCGTAAAAATATTTTACAATTTTTTCCGTGTGAGCGATAAATGCTCGGCCTGCGCTGTCTGCGAAAAAATCTGCTCGGTTAACGCAATCGTTATGAAAGACGGAAAACCGCGTTTTTCGTCAAAGTGCGAACATTGCCAGGGCTGCGTAAATATCTGTCCGCAACGCGCCATTCAATTCGCGCGGGTAAGATTCGGCACTTCCGGTTATTGTCATCCAAAAATCAGCGTTAACGAATTAAAAAGATAAGCAGTAAATATCTATGGTCTACTGTTGATATTTATGTTATATTATAAATATGCGGATGGAGAAAAAGTGAAATATTCAATTAATATTTTTAAAAAATTTATTCTCCTTATAATGATATTTTCTTTAACATGCATGTTTACAACATGCAGCGATGATATGTGCTGGGTTTGCGTCGGTATGGGAAATTGTTATAAATGCAGCGGCAAAACCCAGACTGATATTGATTCATGTCCTGTATGCAAAGGAACCAGAATTTGTTTTAACTGCAAAGGAAGCGGTAAAGCGCCGCAAGCTCCCTATAACCCTTTTTGAATATTCACATGACAGAAAGTATAAATATTATTCATTATTTAAATATCTACAGATTGATAAAGAAAGTGTGAGTACATAATCTAATAAGGTATATACAGGCGGGAGCAGGGTGCGTGTATGCAAAACTTTTGGCAGAACCTGTCTACGAGCCACAGCGCCTATAAAAAGTCCATATTAATCGGCATGAAATATAAATAATAGGCGCTAGTCTCTCCGACAGGGAACGCCAAAGATAGTTTTGCAACACTGCTTTAGCTGTAAACCCGCAGCCTGCTCCCGCCTAAAAATACACATTAATTTATACGCATGTCTTCATTATTATTTAATATGGTATTCACATTAAGAATAATATCTATAATTACATGAATAATCATTATCAATTAATGTGAATACAAATATATTACTTAAAAAGAACGGCGCAAGCCCGCAGGGGAAAACATCTTCCGCGGGTTCCCTGCGTAGGAGACCAGCGAATAAAACAACAACAATTAGCTCAAAAAAAATACCGTGCAAAAATACGAAAATCTTTCTTTTATATCGCAATGATTACGGATTATTTTTGCGAGGTGGGCTCCGCAGCAGCGAACCTCTGGTTCGATTCTCCCGGAGTTTTCACATGAGGGTTTGCGCAGTTCTTGTTAAGATAAGATTTTAATATTCACATCAAAAAGAAAGTGGTTTTTATTTAAATTTTTATTACGCGCTGTGCTGTGTTGCATTAGTCATCCACACACTGCGTGTGCATTAATGCGCACCATCTTAACGCATTTGACAATAATTTTTGAAACTGCTGGTTAAGCCATACTGCGGTGAGGTGTCCGGGTGTTAGAACGCATACGCGCCCCTTGCCTTGTGCGCGAACATATCCTGCGGGGTAGATTCCTGCGGGCGTGTTAAAGTACGGATTTTCCTGATACTTGCTTTCTTCTCCCTGAAGAGGCGAATATGAAGCAAGCAAAACATCGGCGTCAGGCGAAGTTATTTCAATCCTGTAATGCTCATCAATTTCGCAGAACATTTCTACGCCGCCTGTAACAGGATGCGGTTTTACAGGAGCTACGGTAACGGGACAATTATTCGGGTGGCCGATAAAACGGCAGCCGATTAAATTATCGAAATCTTTGGGATTTCTGCTGTTAACAATAGCGCTGTGGACAGCGACAAGCCCTCCGCCGTTTTTGACATATTCTGCGAATGTTTTTTGCGCCTCATCAGTTCTCCACGGCGGTCTGCCGGACTGGGGAACTTCATCGGATTTACTTATCAATACAACGGGATATTTTTGCAGCGTATCTAATGAAATATCATTTGCGTCAGTAATTATATCAAACTTAAAACCTTCTTGTTTCAAAGGTTGAACGCCGTCTATTGCGGTTTGTCCGGGATGCCAGTAATCATCGCAAATAAGCAGTACTGGAAGCTGCTCTGCAAGTACCGGCGGCTTCGCTGTAAATTTTGATTTTGCACCCGGTTCTTCCATTGTTTCCTCTATATAAAAGTATGTTATCATATGCGTTTTTCGTCAATTAATTTTCACTAGCAGGATTCCGCTAATCGTTGTACACTGTAGTAATGCTTGACTATAGATTTATCGCGGAAAATTTGACGGCTGTAATGGCGAATATCGCCGACCGTTTTATGAAGGCTGATGCCGAGGCGGTCTTTCGCCTTTATAATAAAAGAACAGAGCTTACCACAGGGCTTCAGTTATTGCAGCAAAAACGCAACGCGAACGCGGACGCAATGAAGGGAAAGCTGGAGCAAGAACATCGCGCGGCTTTGATCGAAGAAGGAAAAAAACTGAAGGAAGAAATCGCGGCGGCGGAAAATGAACTTGATTTAACAGAGAAAGAACTTTTAACCGAGGCGAGAAAAATTCCCAATATGGCTCATCCCGGCGCGCCTGTCGGCAGGGAAGACAAGGACAATCTTGAAGTAAAAAGATCGGGTGATATACCAAAGTTTGATTTTGAACCCGCCGATCATGTAAAGCTTGGAGCCGATCTTGATATTATCGATTTTGATGCGGGAACAAAAGTTTCAGGCACTAAGTTTTACTACCTTAAAAACGAAGGAGTTTTTCTGGAGCTTGGACTGGTACGTTATGCGCTGGATATTTTACAAAAGAAAGGCTTTACTCCGTTTATCACTCCTGATGTCGCGCGCGAGGAAATTCTCGAAGGCATCGGTTTTAATCCGCGCGGGGCTGAGTCCAATGTTTACACATTAGAAGGCGAAGATGGCTCGCAGAAAGCGTGTCTTGTCGGAACTGCCGAGATCACTTTAGGCGGCTATTATTCAAATACAATCCTTGCGCGCGAAAAACTTCCGCTTCGCATGGCGGGGCTTTCACACTGCTTCAGGCGTGAAGCGGGCGCGGCAGGCCAGTTTTCAAAAGGACTTTACCGCGTTCATCAGTTTACAAAACTGGAAATGTTTGTTTTCTGCCTGCCCGAAGAATCGGATCGCTTTCACGATGAATTGCGTTTAATAGAAGAAGAAATTTTTAAAGGTTTAAATATTCCTTTCCGCGTGGTTGATACCTGCACAGGCGATCTCGGTGCTCCGGCTTACCGCAAATGGGATCTTGAGGCATGGATGCCGGGACGCAACGGCGGCGAATGGGGAGAGGTCACTTCCACTTCCAACTGCACCGATTATCAGGCGCGCCGCCTTAACATCAGGTTTAAAGACACAGACGGTAAAAATAAATTTGTTCATATGTTAAACGGAACGGCAATAGCTGTTTCACGCGCAATCATCGCGATTCTTGAAAATTTCCAGCAGGAGGACGGCAGCGTTCACATACCGCGCGCGCTTGTCCCCTACTGTGGATTTGATATAATAAGGAGGAAATGAAAATGTTTAAAACAAAATCTTTTAAAGCAAAGGTTACAAGCGCGTGCGTGCTGTTATCCGCAATGATTCTCTCAGTCTCATCTGTTACAACATGCATATCCCTGCCGGATCTTTTACCGGAGCCTATCGTGACCCTTCGTTCGGTTCAGATCGCGAATATCAACTTTCAGGGCATTGATCTTTTATGCAAGGTAAATGTTGAAAACCGCACAGCTCTCGACATTCCTGTTCCTGAGTTTGACTGGGAATTTTTTATAAACGCAAATTCGTTTGTAAACGGAAATATTAATTCAGGCGGCATAATGAGATCACGGCAGAATAATATTGTGGATATTCCGGTGCGGTTTACTTATGTTGATGTTTTTGAGACTTTTAAGTCCTTAAAAGAAAATAAAAGCGCGGATTTCAAAGTCGCGATAGATGTAAAGATTGAGCTTCCCGTTATTGGAGAGCGAATCTGGAATTTTACGCATGAAGGAGTCCTTCCAGTTCTTCAGATTCCGAAAATTTCCGCTCCTTCCATGAAAATAGACGGCATCGATTTTTCAAAAGTGCAGCTTGCGTTTTCTATAGATGTGAATAATCCCAATAGTTTCGCGCTTCCCGCTCCTCAGTTTATCTATGATTTTTTTGTGAACAGCAGCGAATACGGCTCGGGAATTTCTGTTTCAGCCGCGCCTCTTGCCGCCGGCGCGGTTACCGCCGTTGTTGTCGCTATTTCCTTGAATTACGCCGATCTTTTCAAAGCAATATCAAGTTTAGCGACGTTAGGTGAAGCGCCGGGAGTTGTCGCGTTAAAAGGAGGTTTCGGCATTCCCGCCTTTTTTGGTGAAGATAATGTGTCACAGGAAATTGCCGGAACAATTCCGCTGCCCAGAATGCCGGTCATCAATTTTGGAGGCTTTAGGGTTAAGGATTACAACATTGCCAGAATTGATTTTGAGCTTTCGTGGGTAATAGAAAATAAAAATTCTTTCGCGTTGAATGTAAACGAACTCTCATACAATTTTACGCTCAACAACAGACAATTATCAAGCGGCAATGTTCCCGGTACGCCTCAAATCGGCGCTAACTCAACTAGAACAATCACATTTGATTTTTCTTTAAACAATCTTGCGGCAGTTACAGAGCTTGTCAGAATTCTTACAGGCGGATCAAATACCTCATATGCAATGAACGGGAATATTAATCTTGGAGCGTCGATAGCCGGCATTCCAGCTAATTTCCAGCAGCCGTATAATTTTTCTGGGAACACAAGGATAACAAGGTAAGCAAGAAGAAAGGCGCATAGAATTTGTTTACGATTCTATGTGCCTTTACCATAAGAGCTTTGATTTTTTATAACTTGTTCGCTGTAATTTGTCCTGTTTCCGCCTTGTTATATTTCTTCAACTATCCGTTTCTTGATTAGCCAATATGCTTCAATCATTTAATAATTGACGGTGGCATAGGCTTTAGCTCTCGCATCTTTGAGGATTTGTTTTATTTCGGTGATGTATGTAGAATTTTGAGTTTAGAGAACCGATATAACTGCTTCTAATAAAAATATTGTACGCTCTAGACAAGATACTACAAATATAATAAAATAGTAAATGTGCCTATAATAGATACTGACTTTTTAGATGCATTTTCTTCTCCAAAGATAATAGGTAATGGTTTAGTTGCAAAAAACAACGGAAAAAGCATCCCATATTCTATTGAACTAGGGTTGAGCAAATCATCAATTTTAGAATGTAACGGATGGAAAGATTTTACGACAAAAATTATATTACAGTATGTTGTCAATGTTTCTGAAATTAATAATTACAGAGATATACTTCAAAAATATATTATGTTTGAAGATTATAAATGGAGCTGGTCAAAGAAAGCGGTTTTTTACAATACATCAGAGTATAATTGGTTTTTCTTGAGAACATCCGATGGTGTTCAGGGTGTTTGTTTAACGTACCATCCTAGAAAATCTGTTTTTCAAAGTGTAAATATTTTTTATATTAAATATTTGTCTAGTGCACCGTGGAATAGAAATTCTTCATTACACGATCGTCAATATAAAGGAATAGGTACTGAAATTTTAAAACAAGTTCAATTTTATTTTATTAAAAAACATCATTATAATCATGGATTTTGTCTACATTCTATTCCACAAGCGCAAGATTACTATGAAAAGCTAGGGATGGTCAACATTCCTGAACAAAATGATGAAGATGGATTATTTTTTTATGAAATTAGTAAGGAAAACGCAATTTCTTTTATGGAGACTAATAATGTTTGATATAGATGATTTTTTTGTAAGCAATAATATAAAAAATATAGACATTAATAAAATAATTGATAGATATAACTATTTTAAAAAATCATCTATCCCTGAAGATCATTTAATACAACATTTTAAAGTATTATTGCAAGATACAGATAATAATATTATGTTTAAAAAAAATGAAATTAAAAATAAACCTTTACAAGAATTTTGGACATTGTGTTTTATTGACATGGCAAATAATAATAGTGTTGATTTATTTGCAGAAAGAAAATATTCATTTGATGAAAATGATTTAAAAGAAATAATTAATATTTGTTATAAAAAAAATATTATTCCTGAAATTAGAAATTATCTTAATACAAAAGGAATAAATCTATATTTTATTGAACCGCTTGATGGAACAAAGATAGATGGAGCAGTTTATATTACTGAATATTCTACAATTGCAATTGGAATATCTGCAAGATATGAACGATTGGACCATATACTATTCACGCTCTTACATGAATTATCCCATATAGTATTACATATAAGGTATTTAACAGATGGAATAGTGAGTATTGAAAATTCACAAGAAGATATTGAAGTAGAAGCAAACAGACTTGTAAAAGATTCTATAATAAGACCAGAATTGTATCGTGTATGCTTGCCAAAAAAAACACGTAACTCAACAGATTTAATAAAATTTGCAAATGAAAACTATATTCATCCAGTATTACTTGCAGGTATTATTCGTAGAGATTTGAATAATTACTATATTTTTAATGATATTATTCAAAAATATAAAGTAAATAAAAATGAATTATATGAATAAATATTGCCCATTTTTAAAATTCAACGATGGCGAACTTACTGCATTATTTAATTTATCTTCAAGAGACAAATCTAGCATTATTCCTATGTTAGAAATTCCTAGAGATGATAAATGCAAAGAAGATAAATTAATAAGAAAAATAGATAGATGTGCTAAACGAATGTCTAAAAATTTAGAATCATCATTCTCTCTTTTTATTGACAATCTTGAAGTTCCAGATAATATAACAATTAATGGATATGATAATTATTTATACATTATAAATTCGTTTAGTAGCTTTGATATAATTCCTGTTATTGGATTTGACAGAGTATCTTCACATAATGATATTGGCATTGAATATGCAAATAAAAAATCTAAAAAAATTGCATTAAGGGTTACACAAGACTACTATGATAATTTTTTTGCATATAAAAGAGATTTAGATGATGTATTAAAAAGAATTAACTCCGATGTGATAAATATTTTATTACTAGATTGCAATTATATAGATGATACTGCATTTATGGGAAAATGCAAGATGAATATATTAAAAATATTATATTATATATTAAAAATTAATAAATATTCTAAAATTATTCTATGTGGTTCAAGTATACCATCTCCAATTGGAAACAAAGTGAAAACAGGCACTTCTATTTTTTTGACTAGAAACGAAATTCTATTATATAAAGAAATTGTAGATTCATTAAAAGAAATTGAAATTCTATTTGGTGATTATACTGTTGTTAGCCCAGGGTATGCGGAAATTAATATAAAACCAGAAGCTATGTATAATGTTATTACTCCAAAAATTATTTATTCTAAATTGGATTCACAATTTGTTATTAGAGGATATAAAATAAAAACACATGGACTTGATCAATATTTTTCACAAGCTGAAACAATAATTAAAGAAAGTTTTTATCGAGGTGACGATTATTCTTATGGAGATAAATATTTATATGAAAAAGCTAAATATAGAGGAAAAAATATTACTCCATCTTCAATAATAGGACCAACTGTTAATGCTCATATAAAATATATGATAGAAGAAATTAATAAAGGAACTATTTAAACCAATATATTTTTTGATAATTTTTCTGTCTTTCTAATAAAAATTGATTAATAAATCTGCATATTTCATGTGCGCTTAAATTATTACTTAAGGTATCTATTAACTTGCTTCGGCTTGCTCTATTAGCTGATTTCTCAATAATATTTTTAGCTAATAAAATATTTAATAATTCATCGCGCCACAGAGTATACAATGCATCTTGTTTTGAAAAATAAGGTGAAATAGATGCTTTACGATAATAATAGACCGTATTTTTTGGCGTATTATTTACTATAACAATACCCCAATATGGGGGTATAACATCTATGGCTTTTTTATATAAATTATATGTTGTAATAAGACTAATTTTTTTAAAAACAATATCATAAGACTTTGCTTGCTCAAGAGTACGAGATATTTTATCTCTATCACTTTTTATTTCATAACAATGTGAGGTTTTATCACCAATAGAAACCAAATCAGCAATAGCTAACCCATTATTAATTCTAACTTCATTTAATAAACTGCTCTTGGGATATCTTTTTGCATGATGAGTAGTAAAAATTTCTCGAATGTCTTTATCAAGTAAAATATCCATTATATTCTATTCCTCTCCTCCCAATTCAACACCTATTCTATACTCTATATCATAATTAATAATAAAGTCCAGTTATTCTTTAGTTAGCGGGTATCATACAATACCTTTTATTCCAATAAAAACCCATACTCATATGCTTTTGGTTTTATCTTCTCCGCTAATATTGCAATTCTCTGACGTAAATCTTTTATTAACTTGTTATATGTTTCATCAGCAGACTTTGAATTCATTGTACCAGTATCTGAACGCCCTTGAAAGTATTCTCTTATATCATAAAATGAAGCGTCTAATGATGCTGTAGGATGATTAGAAATTTTCTTGTGATAATATTTCCATAATTCTTTACCTGCGCTAAT
>Ga0209755_10009762_pt1 | contig 10122 bp, 9 predicted proteins | sample TergutCo191P1_FD_187301 | JGI IMG/M metagenome (GOLD analysis project Ga0209755, IMG submission 187301) | Cornitermes sp. P1 segment gut microbial communities from Petit-Saut dam, French Guiana - Co191P1 (SPAdes) (version 2) | ecosystem: Host-associated > Arthropoda: Insects > Digestive system >...
ACGATCTCAAAAATATGTTTACAGATAACTCCCGAATAAGGGTGGAAGCCTACAGAGGCGGATTTTTGCCTAACGAAAGGCGCGATATCGAAAAGGGTTTAAGAGAAGGTTCCATTCACGGCGTAGTGAGCACTAACGCGCTGGAATTGGGAATCGACATAGGCGGGCTCGATGCGTCTGTTGTCGCAGGCTTCCCGGGCTCATTTAACAGTTTCTGGCAGCAGTCTGGCAGGGCAGGAAGGAGAGGCGGCACATCGGTATCGGTTTTTATTGCGAATATGTCCCCGGTAGACCAATATATTATGAGTGATCCCGACTGGTTCTTCCGTAAAAGCAACGAAGAGGCTTATATCGACCCGGATAATCCTTATATATTGACAGACCACGTTAAATGCGCCTGCTTCGAGCTTCCTTTTACTGACGAAGAGCTGGAAATAGGCGCAGAAAATTACGACGAAAACGCTAAAGACGCGCTTGCGTATCTTGAGGAAGCCGGAATTGTGCGCCACACAGCAGAAAAGTGGCACTGGGCGGATCGTTCCTATCCTGCCGAGGGTGTGAGCCTGAGAAGCGCAGGCGCAGATAATGTTGTAATAATCGACATTACAAACGGGAAGAACGCGGTAATAGGCGAAATGGATCGCCCAAGCGCAAAGGAAATGCTTTTTATAAATGCAGTTTACATTCACCGCGGACAGCAGTTCATGGTGGAAGAGCTTGATATCGAGAACCGCAAATGTCTTGTCCGCGAAGCTGATGTAAATTATTACACTGACGGCGTTACAAAAACTGATATTAAAATTTTAACGGAAGACGATAAAATTGCTTTTAGCGGAGGCGAGGGTGTTTTATCGGATGTCCTTGTTCGGACGCAGGTAACCAAGTTTAAAAAGATCAAATTCGGAGATGAACAGAATATCGGGTACGGAGACATAAATCTGCCCGAAGAAGAAATACAAACGCGCTGTCTTGCCCTGTTATTCCCAAAAGAGAGCGCTGGCGGTACAGCACTCTCAAAAATGGACGAGAACGGCATAGGAAAGGCTCTGTACGGGACTGGAACGCTGATTCGCTATATTGCGCCCCTTTTCCTGCTTTGTGACCCCAGAGACCTTGGTATTGCAGAACGTGTGCGCGACCCTCATTTCAGCGTGCCTGCTCTTTATATTTACGACAAATATCCCGGAGGTACAGGGCTTACAGAAAGCCTTTCCGGTAAAATTGAGCCGCTTTTTAAGGCAATTCTGGAAGCGCTCCAAAGATGCCCCTGCCGGGGAGGCTGTCCGTCCTGTGTCGGAGCTTTCGGAAATAAAGCGGCAGTAGAAGAATTTCTGGTGAAAATATGTTAAAATAAAAGTAGAGGGGAAGAGGAGAGGTTTCCATGAAAAAGAGAAACTTTATTTTTGTCATTTTTATATGTATTCTCGCTTCCAATGTATTTGGTCAGGGGACAACTCCGGCAAGGCAGATACATAGGATTTCAGTTAACTGGGAAATTGTGAATATGCTTTTTAAATCGGATAATAATCTGAGCGAGCTTTTTTACTTTCTCTCAAGCCCTCTTACAATAATAATAAATGACGAAAATATTAACCCGACTTTTAATATCAACAACGGAAATCTTTTATTCAGCGATCAATACCTCGATTCAATGAAGGTAGATTTAACGGTTAATCACGCAGGTAAACTGCATATTTATAATGATACTCAGGCAGGCAGTGAAATATTCGAGATTATTTTTACGGTTCAAAACAAATTTGTTACCCTTAAATTTAAAAGGAACACATCTGAAAATTGTTTTGATTTATTTTCTGCGATTATTAACGGAAGACCTTATACTTTAAGTTCTGAGTCAAATCTTCCGCAGTTAATGATTAGCTCAAACTTTGATCTAAGATAGGAATTACAATGCGCCCAAAATTATTATTGGCAGTTTTATTAATTTTTTCGGTTTTGTTTGCAGGAAGCTGCGCAAGCACAAAAAAAAGCACGCCGAGGTCTCAGGCGAAGAATTTGCCTAAGGCAGCAGATCCTGAACCTGAATTCAAATACGAATTTGACGTAGTAGTTGCAGTAGACCCTGAGGAACAGCAGGCTTCACGTCCTGACTATGAAGACACAAGTAAACCGCGTCCGCAGCCTAAACCGGATGAACCGCCTGCGCCGGCTTTCTATGAATCTATATATGTACCCGTGTCAGAATCAGCTTCCGGAAAAGAATCGTCAGCGGCAAAGCAGCAGGAATCTCAAGAGGAAGCTGCGCAGATTGCACAGCAGCGGCAGCAAACACAGCAGCAGGCTTCTCCCGGAGCCGTTCTTGTTCCTGCGCCTGAAATGCCGCCAAGTTCAATAAGAGGCAGCGCAGCAAACAGAAATACAAATTTATCCGCCCTGGGTTCTGTTAGTACAGAAGGAGTAACTGACTATATTAAATCCAGGAATAAAACTCCTGTATTAAGCGAAGCAAACACAAGAAAGCTTATTAATTTATACCTAAACGAAGCTGCGAAAGAAGATGTTAATTACGATTTTGCAATAGCGCAGATGCTTTATTGGACAGCCTTTCTTACAGATAAACAGCGCATGGGAACGAATAATTATGCCGGTCTTCAGCCTACAAAAGAATGGGACGGAAAATTTTCTACAATGGAAGAAGGAGTGCAGGCGCATATTCAGCATTTAAGAGGATATTCGCACCCCACTTTAAAAGACACAGGCACAAAAATAATTGATCCAAGATGGAATCAGATAAGCAACTTCCGCGGAACAGTAAAAAGTTTTGATCAGCTTTATCCGAGGTGGACTCAAAATACAGAAAGATACAAAAAAAATATAAACATTATATTAAATGACATGTATCAATATTCTGACAAGATTCGTTAGCCTGTGTCAAATTTACGGGACAGACTAAAACGAATAAAAGAATCAAAGAAGGATGAAGCGCCTGAGTCTGTTCATGCAAATAATAATGTTATTCCTGTTTTTAAAGGATGGGAATCCTGCGGTTTTAAGGTTTTAAAGCGAAGTATAAATACTCCTTCTCCTTTTAAAATAAAAAAAATGCCCGAAGCATTGCCGGTTTTTATCCCGGATTTAGAACGCCGTAATTTACCCGGAGTGCAGGATTTTTTATTTTTCGATTTGGAAACAACAGGATTATCAGGCGGAGCGGGAACTGTGGCGTTTCTTGCGGCTTTCGGCAGGATTCTAAACGGTAAATTGAACGTAACGCAGTATCTGCTTCTGGATTATCCCGGAGAAATTGATTTTTTAAATAATGTATTAACAGAATTAAAAACAGATAATCCGATAATTGCAAGTTATAACGGCAAGTGTTTTGATTCTCAGATAATTAAAACAAGATGTTTAATGAACAGAATTAAACCGCCGCCTTTTTATCATGCCGACCTTTTGCATCCTGCGCGCCGTTTATGGAAAAATATTATTAACGACTGCTCGCAGAGCTCTGTAGAAAAAAATATTTTAGGTATAAACAGAATAGACGACATACCCGGCTCTCAAGCTCCTGAAATCTGGTTTGAATTTTTAAAAACAGGAGAGACAGAACGGCTTTTTGGTATCTGCGATCACAATTTATCTGATATTACGGGGCTTGCCTCCATATTAGCCGCGATTATATCAATTGCGCAAAAACCATTTGAAGAAGTTGAATATAAATACGATAAAGAACGTCTTACGCGTTTTATTTATAAATACGCATACAGGCAGATGCTGATTGGCAATTACAAAGAACCGCTTGAGCTTATTAAAAAAGGATTGGAAGTAATTAAACATGATGAAGTTTGGTATAATAAATTGCTGCGCAGAAAAATAAGGTTAGAAAAATTAATCACAGAAGAGGTTCACACGGAGGCACGGAGGATATGGAAACAACCATCTTAACCTGAATCTCTGTTTTATTAATTGGCATAAAATCTATTAAAATCGAGATTAAAGCGGAATGTTGTATCAAATTCCTCTGTGCCTTTGTGCCTTAGTGTGAGGATATTCTTGAATTCATTCAAGAATTTTGCTACTGTAACTCCATGTACGATTACAAAGAACACTGGAAAGAAAAAATAGCCATCGCAATAAATTCGCTTTTAAGCGAAGCCGGAATAAGTGATAAAATAAACTCGCAGCAAGTAATCGCGGAGAACCCGCCGAGTCCTGAAATGGGAGACATCGGTTTTCCCATGTTCAGTTTTTCAAAAATGCTTCGTAAGGGACCGCCTCAGATTGCGCAAATCTTAACAGATAGAATTAAACAATTATTAGCAGAAGAAGGCTCCAAAGCTTCTGTAGAAGCGCAGGGACCGTATTTAAACCTAAGGCTCGATAGGGCGCAGGCTGCAAAGGATGTACTTTGCGAAGTATTTAAAAATAACAATAACGATTTTACTTACGGCAGACCGGGCACAATGGCTGGCAAAAAAGTAATGGTAGAGTTTTCAAGCCCGAATACAAATAAGCCCTTGCACCTTGGTCATCTTAGAAACGATGTGCTTGGCGAAAGTATTTCGCGCATCATTAATGCAAGCGGAGCGGATGTTCGCAAAGTTTGCATTATAAATGATCGAGGTATACATATTTGCAAATCCATGCTTGCGTACAAGGAAAATGGGCAGGGTAAAACGCCTGAATCAGAAAAAGTAAAAAGCGACCGATTTGTCGGCGACTGGTATGTGTCTTTCAGCAAGACATTAAAAAAGGAAACTGATGATCTTATCGCAAAAAATGTTTCCAAAGAAGAAGCGGAAAATCAAACTGCTTCAATGCAAAAAGCGAAAGAAATGCTTCGCGCATGGGAAGCTGGTGACAGCGAAACTGTAGAGCTTTGGAAAAAAATGAATGCCTGGGCAATCGAAGGAATGAAAAGAACTTATACGCGCACAGGCGTTTCATTTGACAAGTTCGATTTTGAGAGCCAGACATACATGCTTGGAAAAGACGAAGTTTTAAAGGGCTTGGAAAAAGGCATCTTTTACAAACAGGAAGACGGAGCTGTCGCTGTCGATTTAAGCGAAGAAAAGCTCGATAAAAAAATACTTTTGCGAAGCGACGGCACTTCGATATACATTACACAGGATTTCGGAACCGCAATAAAGCGCCATGAAGACTGGGCTTTTGACCAATTAATTTATGTCGTCGGCTCGGAGCAGCAATACCATTTTAAGGTTTTATTTATATTATTGGAAAAATTGGGCTATACTTGGGCAAAAAATCTTCATCACCTTTCCTACGGAATGGTAAACCTTCCTGAAGGTAAAATGAAAAGCCGCGAAGGCACTGTAGTAGACGCCGACGATTTAATAGATTCGCTTCGCGGCATGGCATTAGCTGAAATTAAGGAAAAGGGAAGGGAAGAAGATGTGGGAGACCCTGCCGAGGTAGCGGAAAGAATTGCCCTTGGCGCGCTCCATTATTTTTTACTGCAAACAAGCCCTGTTAAAGATATGTTATTCGATCCAAAGGAATCTTTATCCTTTACAGGCAACACAGGACCTTATTTACAATATATGGGCGCGCGCATTTCTTCGATGATTAGAAAGAGCGGACAAGAAACAAAGGATAGAGAACAAAAAAAAGAGAACGGTGATTTTTCTTTGCTTGTTTCAGACCCGGAATGGGATTTAATAAAAATAATCGCGGTATATCCTGCAAGCGTAAGTACCGCCTCTGCAAATCTAGACCCTTCTCATCTTGCAGGCTACTTGTATGAGCTTTCAAAAGCGTTCAGCCGTTTTTATCATGAATGTCCAATCTTAAACTGCGAAGATAAAGAGCTTTCCAATGCAAGGCTCGAATTAAGCCGCGCCGTAATGCTTGTGCTTAAAGACGCGTTTAATTTAACGTGCATACCTTTTCTGGAAGTTATGTGAAATCAAGGGTTTAGAAACGCAAGCGATACAGAGCCCATGTTAAAATAAAGCGTGCTGTCCTGAGTTTTTAAAATACATCTGCCCTTTGGGTCTATCCCCTCGAATACGCCGCGCGAAAGAACCTTGCCTGTTTTTTCGTTAAACTCGTCTTTGTTATCCACTGCCGCACTTGGCTCAAAAACAGCAGCCTTCGCGCCTATGCAGTCTGACAATGAGTTCCATTCGGCGGCAAGCGCGCGATTCCCCTGCGAATATGCGGCAGTAGACGCGAACGTTTTTTTTACGTTTTCGATTTCGTCAAGTATTTTATCTAACACGTATTTTCTGGATAAAAAATGCCCTGTTATTTCCGCGCAGCTTATCGACTTTGGAGTCGGAGAGCCGTTATTTATATTCACGCCTATTCCGCTTGTAATCCATGAAATTAAATCGCCCTCTCCGGCAATCTCTGTTGTAATGCCTGCGATTTTTTTCTTGTTTATATAAATGTCATTAGGCCAGCGAAGATACGCTTTTTTTCCGCAGATTGACGTAATGCACCTGACAACGGCAATTTGCATAACAAGCGATAAAAGAGTGTAGTCCGCGATTGTAAGTCGCGGTCTTTCCAAAATGGAGAAAAAAAGTCCTCCCTGGCGCGACACCCATGTTCTGCCGTTTCTTCCCCTGCCTGCGCTTTGTTTTTCCGCTGTAAAAACGCTTCCGCTGTTCGCGCCGTGCTTTGTACCGATGCACAACGCCGCCTCTCTTGCCCTGTCCATGGTGCTCGGCGTATTTTTGTAATGATTAAAAAGATTTTCCTTTTCGCCGAACTCCCACGGATACAAAAAATCCTTTTCTTTTTTCGGATCCAAAAGATAGCCGGCTTCTCCTGTTTCTATGGAGTAACCTGCTTCTATTAATGACTGCACAGCTTTCCAGACAGCAACGCGCGAGATACCCATTTCTTTGGCAAGAACCTGTCCGCTTACAGGTTCTCCCTGTTTTTCACGCAAAGCAATAAGCAGCTTGGCTTTACTTGTCATTCTTAAATCCTCCTTGATTCAATCGCTTTTGATTTTATCGCAGCTCTTTCAAAACATAAAGAAATTAAAGCGAACAAAAGCATTCTAATTTTTACAAATCCTTTTTTGCCGCCTCTTGCTCTCCATGCCAAATCAATACTTGACCATATATTAAAAATTTCCGGTATGAACATTATAAAAATTGATACGGCTTCAAACCTGACAACTTCACGTATTTCTAGTGAGCTAGTCGTTCTGAATAAAAGCGCGGATAATTGTACAATTAAAGTCAGCCGAAGTATAAAACGTAAAAAATCTGTTTTGGGTTTAAGCAGGAAAAATACAGTATAAATATCGATATAAGGCTGGGTAATAAAAACATTTTCAAACAGATTTGAAAACACGGACAACAAGTACATAAAGACGCCATAAAAAAGAACAGGTTTAAAATCTGTTAATTGTTCTTTAAGATTTAGACCGCCTATGAATGCGATAATCATTGCGGCTATTATGCCTGCAAACAGCCAGTTGGAAGGCAGCGAAACGCAAAGGATCGAAAAGGGTAAAAGTAAAATTAGTTTTATTATTGCGGGGATTTTATGAAAAAGCCCTTTCTTTGTTTTGTATTGGAATATCGTTAATTGCTTTTTTACAGCCATAGCAAGTCCTCGATTTTTTCAGGCTTTTTTGACAGAGGATTATGAATGCCCCAGCCTTCAAGATCGCAATTTAATGCATCGCAGGCGCTGCCGTCAAAAACTTTTTTCCCCTTGCATAACACGATAAAGCGCGAAGAGAGCGCTAGGCATTTTTCAAGTTCATGCGTAAGTATAATGATTGTCTTGCCGTCCGCGATTAATTTTTGAAAAAGTTTATTAACCTGCACAACCCCCGGGTAATCGAGGTTAGCATAGGGTTCATCAAAAATAATAATCTTCGCGTCCATTGCAAGAACCCCGGCTGTTGCAAGGCGGCGCTTTTCTCCGCCTGAAAGCGAGCGGGCAGGGAAGTCAGCTCTTTGCTCAAGACTTGTTTCCAAAAGCGCGGCATTAACACGCGATTGTATTTCCTTTTTGGGCAGCTTCATATTACGAAGGCCAAATGCAATATCTTCCCTTGGAGTTTCTCCCAATATTTGCGCGTCAGGTTCCTGAAACACAAGCCCGACTTTTTCGTCTGTTTTAACCCTGCCGGAAGTCGGCTCCTCAAGCCGCGCAATTATCGACATTAATAAACTTTTCCCGGAGCCGTTTGCTCCGGCAATAATTGTACACTCGCCTTTTTGGATTGAGAGGGACACACCGCTAAGAGCGTAAAAAAAACCGCCGCGCACCTGTTCGTTTGGCGCAGAATTATCATCGTATACAGGAAATCGTTTTGTTATATTTTGCAGCTCAATCATTCAAATACCTTGCGGCTATTGGCCGCAGTTTGAGCGCAAGCGGAATGCTAATCGCGAGTTTTATTAAGTCTCCAATAACAAACGGAGCTATACCTGCCGCAACTGCCGCTGGAAATGATATTGAGTTAAGAAACATTAAGTAAACAGAACCGCATATAAGAATTATCGCAAAACCAAGGAATGACGCTATACTTACTCTAAGCAAACTGATTAATGTAATTTTTTTTTCGCTTACTTTTGGAATACCGCAGATAAGCCCGGCAGTTAAAGCGGCTAGAAAATAGCCGATGATGTATCCGCCCAGAGGCGTGCTAAAAGCGCCCGGTCCCGGAATGACAAAGACAGGCGCGCCAAGGAGCCCTGCCGTTATAAAGATTAGGAGAGCCGCTCCGCCGTAAAAACTGCCAAGGACGGTACCTGCCAGAACGACAAAGAGATTTTTGAGTACAAGGGGAACTCCTCCGGGCAGCGGAATGATAAAAAACTGCGAAACGGCAACCAGAGCTGCAAAAACCGCAGCAAAACATATGCGATTACGTGTAATCTTTGCTGATACTTTCATGTTAACCAGCATTTTAGCATGGTTAACAACAATGTGTCAACTATATAAAGCGGTTTATCACCCTATTAAAATAAGAACAACCAAGACAAATAAAAGAGCAGTTACTATGGTAATTGTTAAAATTCTAAAAAATATATTAATTCCCATAAATAATTTTGATGTAGTATATTTCTATTCTGTTTTAAAAGAATTAAATGCTATAGTGGTATTTGCGGTAACCTTTTCAGATTGCGCAAGACCGCCGAAAGTATAAGCCTTACTTTTTCTTTTATCATCGTTATCGAATATATAGAAAAATAAATCATAAGTACCTGTTATAGCATAAGGTTCATCACATATCTGACACATTACTTCTAATGTAACTGACCCGTTACTAATTTTTTGATAATCCCATGCTTTTACAACATCATCTTTATCTATCATTATGTATCCTATCTTTCCATTATGATCGGCGGGTATGCCTGTAACTGTAACTTTTGTAGAAGGACCGCCGGTGCAGCAAGATTCCGGCTCATCACAAGCTGTCATTGAGAACGCTATTACAGAAAAAACAATAAGAATTCCAAGAAATTTAAATTTGTTTTTCATAAAAAACCTCCAAATTATTATTCGTCTTCCATATGGTTGACACCTACAATATATCTGAAAAAACGTAAAGGTCACTGTCCAAAGGTACAGTTTGAACTGTACTTTTGGACAATTTAATTGTCCTTTTGGACAGTTGGGGTTGGTAGAAAAAAGAGCCGCGCGCAAAGGCGCCAAGGCACGGAGGATATGGAAACAACATTTTTATTCAATCCCGATTTTGATAAATTGAAAATAGATTTGGTTGAAGTAGGTGAACTTGCATTTTTTTGTACTGGAAATTATACTTACAAAAAGACACCAAAACAAAAATTTTGGCTGCTTTGGATTAATCCAAGGTTTAGACACAAGATAAATTACTTGTAAAAAATATGAGCCTATGATTGCAAGAAGAACACTGTAATAGCAGCTTAGAATTAGCAAAAGTTTTATTCCCCGATGAAGAATGGATACCCACAGAACCTAACATATGGGTAGCCAAAAGCCGTTTGTCTCAAGAAAAAAGGGAACCTAAAAAATGGGAAAAGGAAATGGCACAAGTAAGGATTTTAACAAGCAGGGGATGTATTGCTTATTTTCTGCCTGATAAATATATAAAAGGCGAAATTGGAAGTAAAACCGCAGATTTGGTATTAGACGGCGAAGTCATGGAAATGAAAACAATATCAGGAAGCAGAGAAACATTAG
>Ga0209755_10009763_pt1 | contig 10122 bp, 5 predicted proteins | sample TergutCo191P1_FD_187301 | JGI IMG/M metagenome (GOLD analysis project Ga0209755, IMG submission 187301) | Cornitermes sp. P1 segment gut microbial communities from Petit-Saut dam, French Guiana - Co191P1 (SPAdes) (version 2) | ecosystem: Host-associated > Arthropoda: Insects > Digestive system >...
ACAGTTTTTTGCTAAACCGTTTAATCCATCAACTGCATCGACAGATCTTGCCGTTCCGTTGGTATTGGAGGCATCCACAGGACAAAGCAATTTTACACGTGCGACCGTTCAGCAAATTTGGGATTTTATTTTGACAGAGTTAGAGGAAGCCGTGCCGTATTTGAATGATATGACAACGAGCAGATTTAGAATTGCACGCTTTGCAGGCTACAACATTATGGGTCGAGCGTATATGTTGGTACATAATTATGAAAGAGCTTTATATGCCTTTACTGAAGCGGAATTACTGAGAAACCGTGCAACACTTCCGATTGAATTGTTTAATTATAGTGAGCTGATGCCCGTTTGGACAGCAGATCCGACATGGCACAACGGTGGTGTGTTTCCAGGCATGTTACATTCTTCAAATACGGAAAATGTACTGACGAGACAAATCGGCGTAAACCCTTTAGCCGCTGGAATTGCAGGAACAGCGCCACCAAGAGCATTTATCAAACCCGAATTTATGGCGATGTTTTTGGAAGGCGACCTTCGCAGATACATCTACAACCGCAGAGGAGATGCCACTTACTATCGCCGAGAGGCAAGAACATCGCACAACGAGGGCCTTGACCTACCCATGTTTTACATCAATTTTGCGGAAGTTTTGGCGCGTACAGGCAATGTAACACGTGCAAGAGAAGTTATTACACATTTCCGTAGCCATCGCTTTGCGGAAGGTTTTGAAGCCATTCCGATAAACGTTGTTAGTCAAGCTGATTTGATACGATTTATCGTGCAAGAACGCCTACTCGAATATATGGCAACGGGACATCGTTGGTTTGATATGCGCCGTTTGTGGAACGATCCGCTGTTTCAGCATCTCAAAGTGAATTACACCCGTTTCGATGGAACAACTACGTGGACATTGACAGAAGACAGATTAGTGTACAGGATCCCGCCATCGGTGATGGTATTTAATCCTAATATGCCAAATAATCCATAAAATATCATAAAAAACCCATAAAAAACAAAAAAACATGAAAAACATTTTAACTTACGCAACTCTCGCCGTTTTGGCTGTTGCAATCGTTTTTACATCGTGTAACAGAGACGAGGACGTACGCGTTACTGGCGTTACGCTGAGCAGTACACAAAGCACACTTCCAGTGCCTTACACCTACACTTTGGTGGCAGCTATCACACCAGAAAATGCTACAAACCAAACCGTAACTTGGACATCAAGCAACGATGCTTTTGCAACCGTTGAAAACGGCATTGTAACTGCAGTTGCACCTGGCAATGTAACCATCACTGTAACAACGGAAGATGGTAATTTCTCGGCAAGCCACACGTTTGAAATCACTCCACAATATTTCCCTGTAACGGGATTAACGTTGAATTACAACACATGGACAACGCATGCATTAAACGCAACATTCACTTTTGAGGCAACGATTACCCCCGAAAATGCATCGTTCCCAGAAATTGTTTGGACATCAAGCGATGAGGAAGTTGCTACAGTTGTAGATGGTTTGGTTACTTCGATAGGTGAAGGAACGGCAACAATCCGTGCCGCATCTGTACGCAGTCCTGAAGTTTATGCAGAAGCTGCTGTAACTGTGGAACTTATTCCTGTTCAGAGTTTTTCATTGACTCGAGACGATAATATCGTGCTTCATTATCTTGCCAATGGTCAAGCCAGAGGCATCGTTCGATTAGATGTTGCAAATATGACACCAGCAAATGCTAGCAATACCTTTGTTGATTGGGTTTCTAGCGATACAAATATTATTGCCGTTGCAACTGTGACTACATCAACAGTGACAGCAAGAATTCAAGCACGTGGTGTTGGAACGGCAACAATCACAGTGACTGCTCGTGATGGAAGTGGTTTTTCAGCACAACGAACGATAACGGTATCTGCTGATGCTATTTTGCCAGATCATTGCGTAGATCACGCATTTGATTTGGGAACAGTAAGTTTCTTGTCGAATGAAGAGTGGGAAGTTGGTAATCAGATTTGGTCTGATGTGGTAATTGCTACTGGTTGTGTTCCTGCTGACACAGAGTGGATTTCTGCTGAGCATGGTGGTGGTTGGCAGGCTAATGCTGGCTTCAGAACACACTGCCGTCAAGTAGCGGACACTCTTGGACATGGATTTTCGTGGTGCGCCGTTATGCGTTTTCGTGATCAACTTTGTCCCGATGGTTGGAGAGTTCCAACTATGCAAGATTTTATAGATTTAGATCTCGAATTGAATGGAATTGGCTCTGCTCAAGGAGGAGTTACTGCGAATGAGGCCGCTCGCCGTTTAACAGAATATTATATTCCTGAATGGGTTGGCTCGACAAGTAACTTTATGGGTACTTTCTCGATTATGTCGCCACAAGATGGTTTTCAGGGTATTGGCCAGCGAAGCTTCTATTGGAGTATGTCGGAAGCAACCAGTGATTCGCAAGCCATAGGATTGACGTTGCAAATGCCGAACAATCCTGCGGAAGGTACAGCAGGGGCCCTTATTAATCCTCAGCATCTTAACAGTAAAGGCATGCCTGGTACGCTTCGTTGCGTAAGAAATAGATAGTTTTTGTGTCTTTTACAAACAGGAGCGCTCGCGCAAATAAAGATAGAGCGTTCCTGTTTTTGACTTTTGTAAATTGAAATCTGAAACGAAATGAAAAAGTTCCTAATTTCCGCAATAGTTTTGCTGTTCGTGCTTCAATCGTGCAACAACGACATTGAAGTTGTCGGCATAACGATAGACCAAACCAGTGCGGTACTTTGCACAAATGCAACGCATCAACTGGAGGTCAATGTATGGCCACAAAATGCGACCAATAGAAATGTTATTTGGGAAAGTAGCAATCCGTCTGTTGCAACCGTTGATGCAAACGGTTTGGTTACAACGGGCACAACAGACGGCAGAGCCAACATCACAGCACGAACGCAAAGTGGAAATCTCATTGCAACGTTTACTGCAATCGTCGCCATTTACACCATAGGTGTAGAGTTGAATGTTGCAGAAACAACAACGCTTTTTGTCGGAAATAGTCTGCCTTTGGTTGCTTTGATACAACCCACGTGCCCAACGACAAACACAAATGTCACCTGGGAAAGCAGTAATCCAGATGTGGCAACGGTTGACGCTACAGGTCGAGTACTGACGTCAAGAAGTGGTGAGGCCGTCATTACTGTAACAACAGAAGATGGCGGTTTTACTGCTACGACAGCGATAACGGTACCTCGTCATTGCAATCTGGAAACACCAGGTTGGGGCGAAAGTCTTGGTACAGTTGGTTTCGCAACCGATCAAACGTGGAATTTTACCAACGGAACACTCGCGCAAACATGGTCGGATGCAGTGGTAACGTCAGTTTGTAGTGACCGAACATCTTTTGATGGTGGCGAAGGTCAAGAGCCTTGGAATGCCGACTGTCGCTCACTTCCGGGATTTAGAGGCGATGTCTTCTCGTGGTGTGCGGTGTATCGTTTTCAAGACGAGCTTTGTCCGTACCCTTGGCGAGTACCTACCCGATACGATTTTGTGAACTTAGATATTTTGTTGGGCGGAACAGGTAGACCTGTAAACAGTGCGGCACATCGGGATAGATTTTTGAACGATTGGGGTGGTGAACTTTTTATGAATAACCTGATGGGCTGGTATTGGTCGATAAGCGAACTTGCTAACAATCCTTTAGGCTCACACGTTTTGTCTATAATGAGTGATGCGATAGCGAATTCTCCACCGTACCTCACTGTAGAACAAGAGTCTACAGCAAACAAAAGCGGTAATCCGTTCACGGGAGGAAATTTGCTTCGTTGTGTAAGAGACGAGTAGGGTGGTTAATATTTTGATTTGCCCGTGTGCTTTGTAAATAGATACAAAAAAAAATCTTGCCATGAAAACAACCTTAAAAAAAACGGTGCTTTTGGCTGTGTTGCTTGGCTTCGGCTTGCCATTAGCGATTGCACAACAAGAGGACGACCAAGACTACGCAAAACGACCAGCCGTAACGGTTGATTCCACGTTTCAACTATCAAGTTTTATATTGCCAGATTTTCGAAGAAGGTCGTTGGTAATCAATGGTGGGTTACGTAATGATCTACTTTCTGAACATGACTATTTTAGGGTGGAAAATCATAATATAAACCCAGATATAGAAAGAGATATAAGGGAATTTCAAAACCGCTTTTCTTTGACTAGCAATGTTAGTTTTTCCGATATTCACTACACTCGAAACCGCCAAAGAGAAACTAGGATTTCGTCAAACATTGGGCTTAATATTGAAAACGACAGAAATCGACCGTATCCAACAGAACTAATAAGAGATAGTCGTTTTGGGTTTTCCCCGAATGTTACCTTTAGTCAAATCAATCGTCGCTATTTGAATGAAAACGTTTTTTGGGAGTATAGTCCTAGCTTTAGCTATGGGTTTCTTATAAATCGCTCACAATTAAGATATACAGGAGACGTAGAACATACGTCAAAAGAAAGAATTTTTGAACAAAATTTACAGCCAGGAATTACTCTTGGCATAGGTATTGGTCGTATAGAGCCCGTTGGCGATGCGCGTCACGCCATTCATATTTTGGACGCATTGGCACGCAGAGGCATAACATCAGCAACAAAATCGGCTGAAGATATTACTCGTTTTGCTGAGTTTATTGCTGAGTTGAAGAACAAGCGTTTTTTAGATGCACGACATCGCAGAATTTATGAATTGGAAGCCTTAGATTCCTTTTTGTTTGTGAATGGATTTCGAGACACGTTGAGTATGAAATATTTTACAACTTTGGAGGATTTTTGGGTGCATGGTAATGAAAGTAGGTACAGCGGTTGGAGGATATCGCTCTCTGTAACACCACGCTATATTTTCATCTCACATACCATGGAGCGTTGGAGTGGAGGGTATATATTTGAAGATCTTCATCGCAATAGAAATACTTTAAGCACAAACTTCGGTATAAGCTTTGTTTATGAGAGACCTATAAATCTCTTTTGGCAAAATAGCTTCAGCGCATCATTGAATTATCACCAACAAAACATCAGAGACGTTCTTAGGCACAGTTTGGTAACACAAAGACCTCCTGCTTATGGCTTTGTGCCAAGTTTTAGCTTTTTATTAAGCCAACGCATTTCTTATTTTCCAACTACACGCACACAGCTGTTCGCTGGTTACAGATTCTCTTACGATGTTGTCCGACGACCTCGCTTAAACTCAAGAACTGCGTATACAAGCAGTGGGTTAGAAGCAAGCGTTGATTTTGGGGCTACCTATTTTTTCTCGCCTCAACTTCAGCTGGCTTTAAGGACTGGGATAGGCTATAGCCTGCGAAGATTTCATGCTTTAGACGATGATGGCTGGAGTGGAGAACTGTGGGCAGAGCGACAGCATGAGGGGTCATGGTTACGTTTTGATTTTAATTTATCCCTTAGATATACATTTTTTTAACCCATTAAATACTTAATGTTATGAACATCAACAAAACTTTATCTCGTATTTTAATTTGCGTTTTCGCAAGTTTTATTTCTTTCTCGGGCTTTGCACAACAACTTCTCATATCCTCGGATGGGATAGGCCCTGTTTGCCCTGGAACTGTACGACAGTATACTGTCAGAACACAACAAGACACTACTGTACTAACTTGGACGGTGACACAAGGTCTGTTTTCCAATAACTCTACTACCACTACAACTCGTAGATATAGTGCTGGAGACCATACTGTTTCTGTAACATGGAGTCAAGTTCAAGCAAGTGCTCAGAATGCTATGCCAAGAGGAGTCCTAACAGTAAGTGGAGGTGGTGGCGGGCATAATAGGGGAAGCGATACTACCGTTATTTTATCTGTAGCAAATTGGCAAACGAATATAAGGGTAGATAATCAGCCCCAAAATCCGAGAGTGTTAGAAATTCCGTATAACTCTGCCCAAAGTTTTACAATTTCAGCCTCTAGATATTTTCCGAACACAACACTTACACAAATAACGAGAAACGAATGGACGGTAACGGGGGAAGGATTTCTTGTAGGAGATGCCACCACAAGCTCATTGCCTTTTACTGGAGGAGAATCTATTACTATTAGGCCTAATTCTGCTTGTTCAGCAATTTCTGGCTTTATTAGAGTAAGGGCAACAGCTAGGGAATGTATCACAAATCAAAATGATCAAAACTTCTTTGGAGAATACAGAAATTTATATATTCAGAGAGTCGCCCCAACTCCAAGCCTTACAGCTACTGATACCGTAGTTTCGTGGGGAGCTCGAACTCTCATCACCTTTACAGCGAACGCTCCAGACCCCAGTGCTGTTACCAGCTTTGTATGGGAGATTTTTGGCGATTTTGAGGATACAAAAACTGTTACTACTACTACGAACACTATTGAGCGTATTCATAGAGGTCTTTATAGCGGTATGGTAAGAGTTCAAGCTATATACTGTGAAGATAGGCCTTCGGATTGGGACACAATACAAGTTACTATTGCAACGCCCGCTATTCTTGGCCCTTCTGGCATCTGTGCTGCTGAGACATTTAATATAGCGAATACAAGTTTCCCAGTTTCTTCATGGAAGGTAGTAGGAGATTTCCTCATCGTAGAGTCCGACGCTACTTCAGCTATAGTTGCACCAAGAGCTCTCGGTGGAGAGCCTCGGCATGGTACACTCACAGCAGTTGTAAATGGAAGATACATTACCGAAAACATTCAAAGTTGTAGAATATCTCTACCACTCAGTATCCCTAATGCTTTATCCTTATTACGATATGAGCCTGTCATGGTCAGTGTGGGAAATGTTCCGCCAGGGAACTACCAAATCTTCATCGAAAATCTTGCCTCACATTGTCATTCTGTGATCGAACAATTTTTATGGCTCTCACCATTAAGTAGCAATCCATTATCAAATAGCAACCCGTTCAGATTTATTCCAGCTCATTCGGGAGTAAATACAATTAGAGCCATTTTTGTGTCTGAGCAGGGAGTACGCTATTATAGCGACCCTAAAACCATAACCGTACACAATAATCATGCATGGATTGAAGGACCTGCCCTTCTTGCTCCAGGCGAAACAGGCACCTTTCGAGTTAGAACAAATCAAAGTAACCCTATTGATTCTGACCTTGCCTTTGCAGGAATACAGGCCATTTGGGAAATAGGTGCTAACCTTCGAATAGTTAACCAAACAGCAACGAGCATAACCTTAGAATCTACACGCTCTGATTCTGAATGTGCTAATACGCATAGCAGAATTAGAGTGAGTTATTTGGCCCCGCTGGGATCTGGGGGGGCAGTGATTTCACACAATGCTACACTCTCGCCCGCTATCCCTAATATAGAGATTTTGACAGAGCAACCTAGAGGAAATAATACAACTCGTTATATGTTTAGAGTGTTTCCAGGCGACTCTAGAGAGTACACTTGGGTAAGCATTAGTTCAGGCAATCCTAGACCTGTTCCTTTTGGTGTAGATCCTTTTGTGTCTTTCGTTTCCACTGATTTGTCAGATTTTCAGAGCCATACTATTAGAGCTACACGAAGGACTGCAGGTTGCCCACCGATACAAATCGAATATTTTATTCCAGTAAGAACTGTCGATCCCTGTTTAAATCTCCCGAGATTAGAGATCTCTTTCTTGGGGATGTTTAACGACCCTTTGGGTCGAAGCGGTTATCTTTATCTTTTTGAAACAAACTATGTTGCTGGTTGGTGGGAAGCTTTCAGGTTAGGTAGTTCTCAACCCATAGAGCCTGATTGGAGCTTTATGTCTGGAAACATAATGGCCTTTCTCCTATCTGGGACTAATAGCTATACTATTCGAGCTACAAGAAGTTTTCATCCTGCTTGTAGAGAATCACAAGCCGAATACTTTGTGTCAGCTCCTCTGTGGCGAAGAATGAGCGAACAGATTCGTTTTACAGTTGCTCCAAATCCTGTGTCTGAATATATTAAAATTGAGCCCACATCAGAAATCAAAGAAAGTATTAAAGAGCTTGAACACTTACTTGGAAGTGCAATTTTCAGTAGGTCGCTATTTTCCGAAGTGGAAGTCAACTACGAATTGTTTGAATTGCATAGCTTAAGGCTTGTGCAAAGTGGCAGTTTTAGAGGAGGGCAAAACACTGTGGATGTGTCGAGATTAAGAAATGGGGTGTATATACTTAGAATTATGATGGGCGAGCATCATGAAACGCATACTATATTCGTAGATCGTTAATCTTAAAACTTATTCAATATGAAAACTTCATTGTTATTGTTCGCTGTTGCACTCTTCGCAAACACACTCACCGCTCAACATGCAGAAGCCGAATATCAGCAACTGCATGCCACATTGACTGCCATCACCAACCCTGATTTTGGGTTGCAAAAGGCTGGTTCGTTTGCCACGTTTCGGGAATTTCAAGCCCACGTTAGCGAGCGATTTCAACCCCTTCGTGATTTGCTGTCTAAAACAGATGCCGAGTTTAGAACGGTCAACACAGCATCGCTAAATAGGGATGAAAGTGCGATATTGTTTCGGTTTGCTTGGGCCAAACGCCAGCAAGGCGAGCGAATGGACGCTGATGCGGATTTTGTAAATTTCGTAAATGCATTTGATTTGAACGACGAAGATAATTTGCCTTTGGCTGGACAGATTTTGCGTTGGAATCTTGGTGTAACCGACAATCCAGAGAACGAAAATGCTGCAATTATCCAAATGCGATTTATTCAAAAAAACATTACAAATCAGGCTATAATCAATCGCTTGGCGCTTGGTTTGATACGCGGTCAGATGTCGTCGGGTGGTGGCGAGGATTTGTCCAGAGTTTTTGCATTTTACAACCAACTTGCAACGGATGCCAGCGAACAAACAGAACTAATCGCTATCTATAATCAACTGGTTACGCTCGCCCAAGGCGCGCCTGCGCTCGATTTTGAAATGCAAGATATTGATGGCAATACTGTTCGTTTTCTGGATGTGATTGGGCAAGGGAAAGTCGTGTATATTAATGTTTGGGCAACGTGGTGTGGACCGTGTAGAGCCGAGAAGCCGCATTTTAATCGCTTGGCGGAAATGCACAAAAACAACCCAAACATTGAATTTATCAGCATTTCGCTTGATAATAACTTGCGGAGATGGCACACGTTTTTAGAGGCCGAAGATATGCCTGGACGACAGTTTGTCGTTCCAGCAGCGTTTGAGTCTGAGTTCGCCAGGATCTACAACGTTAGAGGAATCCCTCGCTTTATGGCTTTCGACAAAGATGGAAGCATTATTACCATTGATGCACCTCGTCCGTCGAGTCCTACTGTTGAGGCGTTTTTGGAGGCTGTTTTGTGATGCTTTACATGTAATTTTGAGCGACAAGCCAAGGCGATTTTCCAATTAACAGAGCATGTTCCGAATTTCATTTAAAACCTCAATGTTTGCTGTTTTAAATGAAAATTTTTCTGACAGTTGTAGAGACGGGGCGCGCCCCGTCTTTACGTTAAATATTTCCAAATTTTCCGCCAAACCAATTTCATCGGATTGCGGATTTTTAGCATGTTCAGATTTCAGATATTGCAAAATCCGGAGGGCGTCAAATTTTTCGTGGCAAAATTTTTGAAGTTGTGCTTCGGTTTTTGAGTTGGCTTTTAATTTTTGATAATCTTCGGGTGAGAAATAATTTTCAAAGTTTTGATAGATTTTTGCGACGCCGTCCCAAAGTTTGGGTGAGTAAATCGGGTAACTGTTCCAATCGCCTTCAACGCCTTTGATGAGTGCTGGACCAGTTCCAAAAAAAACTCTGTCGCTGAGGCGGGTGGCGGGATAGACCGTAACTGAGTTTTTGGTTTCCACGTGTCCAATTTTAGAAAGTTGTTGCAAAAAATAAAAATCTTCGCCACTTTTTTTTGGCACCATTCCGCCCATTTTTCGGTACGCGTCCACACGAACCGCCATTGCACTTCCCAAGGCCGTGAATGCATACGGACTGCCAATTCTGATGAGGTTTTGCAGGTAGCAACGCATGTAGATTTCGTAGCGTAAAATCGCTCGGTTTTCTTGTTCGTTGTTGGTTAATTTGTGGTAGTACGGATTCGACAACGCGATTGTAGGGGCGTATTGCATACGCCCCTTGCTTGCAATTGTGGCGTCCGTCATCGGGGGCGTATGCAAAACGCCC
>Ga0209755_10009764_pt1 | contig 10122 bp, 9 predicted proteins | sample TergutCo191P1_FD_187301 | JGI IMG/M metagenome (GOLD analysis project Ga0209755, IMG submission 187301) | Cornitermes sp. P1 segment gut microbial communities from Petit-Saut dam, French Guiana - Co191P1 (SPAdes) (version 2) | ecosystem: Host-associated > Arthropoda: Insects > Digestive system >...
TAGTTTCATTTATTCCAACAAAAGAAATTCTATGTTATGTTTCCACTAATTAAGATTTTCCTCAATTAGTCCCACTAATTAAGATTTTCCTCAATTAGTCAGCCAGTTTACTAATTATAGTAGGCATATGGGAAACCACACCTAAACGTTTTTTTTTTTTTTTTCACATTTGTACCCTGCATCTTGATATTATCAAAGTATACTACTGTCAAACAGACACCAATAAGGACCTAATATATGCAGCCACACCACCACTGTATTAACCACACACTGATGTTTTTTAATGGACTATTTTAACAAATGTAACTTTAGGAAGCACAAATTAATGTGCTCCCTGATGATGGTGTAACTGTAACACCGAAACATGTTGGAGCTGTTTTAATGTAAATTTTAATATTGTTTTTAAGACAACTCACTAGTGCATCAGTTGGTGAATAAATAAAACTTTAAGTTTTCTATTTATGCAACAAGGAAATTTCTGAATTTTATAAGACATGCTGCATAATCTCTGTTCTATTTTCCACAGAATTTCATTTATTTCATAATTTTATCTTTTTCTGTTCAAATAATATTAATGTTTTTCATGACGCATGTACTAAAATTTAAATACACACTCCCTTTCCTGAAGATTAACATTCATATTCACTAATCCTCAAAGAAACTTTAAATGGTAGTTTCAGTGTATATTTTTACTGAATTCTATAATACAAGAGTGACAGTTAAAACATTTTGTATAAACATACTCTGTATTGTTGGGAGTGTTTTCAGAAGAAATCTTCTGCGAATATATGAACATTTCCTCAAATTTTCACTTAGGTCATTCATGAAGGGAAAATTTAATACTAAAAGTTTTTGCTGTAGAACTTATATGGTATGATACATAATGAGAATTTCATTTACCTCTACAACTGACTTTGTTATAAAATCATCATAATGCCTTAATCACCGTTTACCTGTACAAAAAATCCTGACAAGTTTCAGTCACACATATGTTTTACCTTCACTGGTTTAAAACGAACATTCAATTTCACTCTTGAACTAAAAGCTCTAAAATATAGTCTGAAATTCCAGGGATATTGAAAATGAAAAAGATATAGCCCGAGTACCTCGATGCAAGCATCCAGGTTGTTACGTTTCTTGTTGCGAGCAGATGCAGGAATGGCTTTGCTGTACAGGAAACACTCTCTGACAGGCACCCAGGCTCTGTCATGTGCTCCAAAGAATCTCACATCTACCATCCCCTCTTTGTTGGTTCGCATCACTTTGGCAGGCCAAAAGGGAAAGCCCTTCAATTTGGCCCAAACAAGTATGTGTGGTTTACGCTGTAAGGGAAAATGTCAATGACATAACATACATTCTATCTACAATTCTAAACTCCAGTAAATTTATCTGCACCCATCCATGACCAAGTATGATTGTCCAAGACAACTGTGCTACCTTTCATTAGCAAGCTGATGTTGAAGGTGTCTTGTAATGCTGAGGCCTCCAGCCTGAAGTTTTAGAAAGTAAACTGTACACCCTATCACGAATGTGATGCTATTTTTAGTTACACTGCAAAAACGGACATCTACACACTGGATCAAAAAGTAATACAACAACTATGTGAATGTCTAAAACACATCTCAGTATCTCTAAACATACATTTGACACACACACACACACACACAAACTGCATGTGCACAAACACACACACACACACACACACACACACAGCGAGCAGTTCCCATTTCAGTTCCATCTTCTGTAGTTCACATGCTATGTCAATTACTGTACAAGATTGGAGGAAGACTACAGAGCTGTAATATTTTTTTGCAGTTCCTTGTAATAATAATAAGTGATGGGTATAACTCACTAAATTCGTCATTATGAAAGAAATTCTAAAATGCCCAATAACTTTATCCTTCAGTTAAAGCATAACATTATTTATAAAGAAAAATCTCAGCCAGAAGAGCAGATATGCACAGTACATATCAAATACCTGTCTGAAGAGTTATGACTTACACTTCAACAAAATTTGGGCAGGACCGATAAAACTTTCGTAGACCATACAAACTCCTATATGGCAATGCATAATACCCCTGAACACAGATTTCATTGCAGCTTTTGTACTTACACAAACTTCAATAAACCATGAATCCTTGCGTATGTGTGCATTGAGGTAGCAGTCTGGACAGTTTTCAATTTCAGACATTTCCTGTTTGCAGATCTTTAGTAGCACCTTGGCTATGCCTGTCAAACGGGACTGATCTGCAACAAACACACATTTTCCAAGTGTTATGGAGGGAAAAGGAGCCTGTTTTAAGACACAAGACCAGGCAAAACAGGAATGCTTCAATAAAGAATAACTCATAATGAACTTATTTTCCACAACACATGTCTTACTGATCCAACTGATTGGTGAAACTCAGAAAACTTCCTACAACGAAAAAAAAAGAGATCATACGAAAACAAAACCAGTAATTGGATTTAAGGAAAATTACCACAAACTTGGTAATATATATGAAAATGGCAACACACAAGCAATTCCCACAATACTTTGAATAGGCAGGAATGGTATAAACCACAAGGCACTGCTAAAATTCTGACAAAACTCATTCAAACAGGAGGTAAAATATTATGTGTTATTTACAATAACAAAGAAGTACTAGGGAAGCTAAAAAACAAATCATTGCATTCTTTAAAAGAATGATAATAAGACTGAAGGTAATTATCAAGGCATATCACTTCATCAACTTTATGCAAAATTTTGTTATTTTTTTCTGGAGGTGAAGTCTTTATCTAGACAACAGTATTGAAAATCATCAGTGTGGAGCAACAATAAAAAACGTTTTTATGCAAACTGTAAGGCAGATGAGTGAATTCTATATCCTGTCTGAATATGGCTCTATATTGGTTCTTGGGTCCTTGAGGGGCTACAAGAAGTCACAGGGGAGTTGCAAGAGCAGCCTGTGCAAGCTTATCAGCTTACATAACCTGCCAACATATCAGACGTTCGAGAGGCCAACACACACATTCACATTGCATCATATTTTACTGTATTTTTCAGAACAACTAAAATGGTTCAATAAAAAATTCTGCATATGCCTCGAATTTTCATGAAAAAGGGAACTTACAAAACCCTACTACAATAACTGACCCTTGAATTCAATTATTTAAAGTTGGTGACTTCCAGTCATACTGTATATATTATGTTAACTTTAATCTCTTGTGTTATCTAGTCTCAATGTGAACTGCTGCAAATAGTTCTGAGAGCAAAGTCCAACCAGCTATGCATACATCCTTCATAAGACACCTTCCCACACTATTCTCCAAGAAAATTTGGAGGAATTGCTTGTTTCCTTCATGCATGTTGTACACTTCCCTCCATCTGCATCCTACAGGAAGGATACGAATTATGAAACTCCTCACTACATAATTTACACCATTCCCCTGCAGTACATCATCCAAGGTTCAAATATTCTCCTTAGCACTTGCTTACAAGTACCAACAGTTCTTCTTTTGTCTTGTCTCAGAGAAAAAGACCAAGTACCACACCTTGCATAAACAATACCTAAAAATAAATTTTAACTTTTATCTAAAAACATAATGAAGAGATTATCAATTACAATGGTAGCAACACAATTCAAAATATGCTCTGTATCTTCCATTTGTAACTGAAGTACACAATTTCTAGCACGCTCTTCCTTCTCATGGAGGGGAAGTATGCTTAAGGTATCAACATACTACCTGTATGTCCCCTCCCTTTTAACTCTTGAACCACCTGTACTACATGCATAGCAATTTTTTTTTAAGATTAAGGCACTGGAGGCCACTCCAACATCACGCTCTTTAATTTCTTAAAATCAGCAATAACAACACGGTACATGCACCAATTTTTAAGGTGAAACATTAATTTAAGCTACAAGAATGATGCACACTAACAGGTCTTCATATGCAACACAGTTGTAGATAATTCTCTTGTAAAATACAACAGAATGTGATGGTGATGGGAGGTTTTTATCTTTTGGTATGTCTACAAAAACTATAGAATGAACTAAAATTTTGAAATAGCTCATAAACTCCCCCCCCCCTCTCTTACACACTGTTGCTGAACTGGGGGTCAGCATGTAAGCACATTCACAATATTACATTCCAAACACAGTACATACAATTTGAGGTCCTGGCCTACTCAGTATTTGTTACATCTGAATATGTGAAACAGACATCATGCTCTTTAAGGGCAGCAAATGCAGAAATTAAATAATTCTGTATTAGAAATGAAGGAATTTTCAACGACAGAATCATTCAATACATACATGTTATTTAAAATACACTTATTCCGTCAAACACAACAGAGGCTAATTTCAGTGGTGCTCCACATGTACGCTACACTTTTCATCTTTTCTCACGCCATCTCAGGCATGTTAATACAAAATCATCTAAACAAAAATATAATGAAATAAAAGGAAAGAGTCTCTTATCATTTAAGTTATAGAGATAAAGACATTAACATAATTCATACGAAGATGAGGCTTATGACGACAGCTGTCTCTTTAAAATATTTCACCCTCTTGCATTGGTAGGTGCAAATATATGGATATGATATACAAGAGTCTGTAAAGGATAAAGTTAAATCTATTTTTATATACACATTTTTGTAATAAATTGACAGTCAGGTATTAAGGTGTAATATCAACATATTCATGCACAGATTTTTGAGCACTTTCCATTTCTTTGGCATTGTGATTGCAATAAAAGTCTTTGTATTTCTCAGGCACTGTTAACTCATAACAAATAGAAGAGTCATTATAGAATTGCTGAAAATGAAGTGTTAATTTCTGAAGGAAGTAATATGAGAAATGAAAGTACTGAAAGAAAACTCCAAATATACAGCATTTGAATTTTGACACAAAAATGCATGTTGCTTCAAAAGACAATACTTTACATTTTGCACTTGTGAATAAGCGTTTTACTTCTCTGAATATAGTCACATATGTGAATTAAATATTTGTGAAAAAGCAAGGAGGGAATTACAGTATCTGAATTTTCAGGTTCAGTAAATGAAGAAATTCAGATCTTCAAAACTTGAAGTAACAGGCAGGTTATTTAGTAACTGGTGATCAATATGATTATACATGCATGAAAATTACACAAAAGGCTAGTACAAAAAATGCGAGGTCTACATTCTCATCGGTCGTTAAATGTCAAGAGTGAATCAGATATTATGCTCTGTATAGGAAGGAGATGCAGAATTTAAATAATCTGATATAGAAATGAAGGAATTGTCAACGTGAGAATCAATAATAACAAATATGTTATTTGACGTTGTTTGGCTTACAGTTAATTAGATGGCACTATCTTCAGTGTAAACCAAAATCATCAAATTCCATATTTATTTTTTCTTCACTGTCCTAAATATCTATTCCACATACTCTAGTTTATTAATGTTTGACAAGTTCTAAAATGATTGTTCAAAATCTCAAAGCCTAAAATTGAAGGCCCTTGGTCTAATTACTTTTACTCTGATACAAGACGTTAAAAACGGTCGTGCTTGTTTTTAAGTATAGCTTTGATAAGGAAACATACAACAAAAATAAATTTGCCAAAGTGAATCAAAACATGTTTTCTTTATCTGGTGCTATCACATCAAGACACCTGTGCCACTTTTGGATTTTGAAGGCTTGTTCATATGTGCTGATACTAGAATATCTCTTAATAAAGTGTGAGTGAAAGTTTGATTATTTTTTTAATGTTATATATTGCAGTGACATATCTGATTGCTAATATATTCCCTTTACTGCTATGTTACATGCTACTATTCACTGAGTCACATTTCATCCAAGCGAACATGAAACCCCCTCACTTTCTAGATTCCATTAGACCACTCACAGCACATTCATAGTACCTTTCTTTTCCAAATTACCATACTATCACTGCGTATAACGCATCCATTTCTTATTTTCTTACAAATGTAGAACTTAATCTAGGAGATACTGAAGTCAAAGATATATTAAAAACATCACAGAACAATTTGTAAAAGGTGAAAGAAATGAACAGCAGTTTATTTTCATGACAGCTGCTAGTCAAAACAGTCCCAGTGGAAATGGCGCAAAACATGGGGCTTCACAGAAATGGTAACGAAATGACTTTGAAGGCTGCATTTACTGATACAACAGAACAGACAATTTTATGATATACAGCATTTCATAAATCACCCAATGCCAAGACATCGACAACAACCACAGGCAAACCAACACTGTTTTCAAAAATTCCTACAAGATTATGCAATGCCAGCAGGTCGAAGGACGAAAGTCAACAGACCATAGGCATTTTTCTATGTCAGCTCCTAAACCAGTGTCCTGCGACCTCCAGACCTGGATCAAAATGTAAACCTCATTCACTGTATATCAAAAATTATTTAAATATGACAAAAGTGCAAAATTTTGACATTATATCCCTGTGGCTCATGTAAAGAGAACTGTACCATATAATAGGTTATTTACAACAGTAAAACAACATAATACCAACAACAATAAACGTTCTAGATCTGCAGGACTTGAAGTCTATGCAACAGGAAAGTAGGAATTTGTTTTTAGCTAGGAATTTCTTCTTGTTTGAAGATTCATGTCTCCTGGGATGCTGTGCTGCAAAAGTAAAGTGAAGTTTTACCTTTCCACACCACTGAGGCATACTGGGAGAGGAGAGGTATAGTTTCACACATTCTTAACTTGAGTATGAGATGGAGGTGATTGGTCAGCTTCATGTCCTAGCTACTTTATCAAGGGAATGGATGTTATGCTTTGTCATTAGATAAATAGTTTCTGAAGTTTTGAATGATCACAGTGCACTACAACCCTTCAAATGTAGGACCCATTCACCCAGTGACAAAATGCAACATCTCAGATGACCCGAATCTTCAACAATACTACCATCTGATTTTTGATAACAGTGACTCTATTTGAACACTACCACACTGTCTAAGGATTATCAGCAATAGCTGTAGTTCAAGTTTCCATTTCACCTCATTCAAAGACATGACAATATAAATAGCTCTTAAAATAAAGTAGTTCAGTTCATTAAAAAGCTCACAGAAATTGGGCTTAATAAGAACAAAAGGTTCAAACTGAATTAGTTGAATATCATACATATTAAATAAGGTCTGTTAAACCTACAGTAGGATTTGAAGCATACCATGTGAAAGCTATGAATAATGTAACAATTTTTTTAATACTTGTGTCCAAAATAAATTTCCAAAATATTATCAATATTGAAAGAAACAGAAAGACCAACTTACAAGTATTAAATATGATGCAATTATGCAGAATCCACTTTGTGTCAGCTACAAATGCCTCAGTGCTACCATACATTCTCTTTTTAATATTACGCTCCAGCAATGATAGATCCATGGGATGTGCCACATATTCTCGATACTGCGGAAATTCAGTTACATCAACTGCCTTCCAAAATGGCTCAGCCTGTAAGTAAATGAACATTATTATGCTAAATGTTATTCACGTACCAGATAAATGCTCAGAAACCAACAAACCAATGCAATCCCCACACTCTGATTTTATATTACACTTTGCATCAGGTCTGATCAAGTAATACCGAGACTGGATCTGCGAAAACTATGACACAATATTTACAACAAAGCATTATGCTTCAGCACAGACACTCCTTCTTGGTTGCTGAACGCAGTTCCAAAGTTCAGTTTTCAGGATCATCAACAGTTGCACCTGTACACTATGTTTAACTGTATTTGTTTCGTGGTTCCATTAAGACTAGAGAATAGAAAAAAAGAATGAAGAGCCATACCCAATGAGAAAGGATACAATCTGATGTACGAAATATTGAATTAACTAAAAACTGCCGCTCAAGGAGGACTAACAAAGGGTACTGTCACAGTTAATTTGTCCACATCACCCAGATGCCTCATCACCTATAAATACAAATTACAGTTCATAACATGACCTGGTTGAGGGTTCTGATGGTACCCACCATAACACCCTTGTAATCAACCAGAGCAATCAACATCATTGTGGCTTTAATGTCTTCTTTTCTTGGTTACTGTGATGACTGCTGTTTGGTTTTTTTGCCATTACTGTACAACCATGTTCCAACACCTGTTATGTAATTTTCTGGAGGTTTTCTTCAGTTCAAGTCAGATGCATGTAACAAGCACTTCTCTTTTTTGCTCCTGTGTCAGCAGCAATCATGGGACAAAGTGTCTGAGACAATTCCATTCTCAAATCTTCAGTTAAAATGGTCTAACATAAGCCACAACTACCTCTTCTGCTATGTCACGAACAGTTCATGTCACACTGCACTAAATCCCCTGCTTGAAATATGGACTGTTCATTTCTATTGTTTGAACAATGCCCAGGATAATCATTCAACCTTAAAATGTACTAATACAAAATGCACAGAAGGAACCTTAGTGTATCTCAAAATGCAATGTGCATCAACTAGGCAGTTTCCATTGCCACTTTCCTGAACACAAAAAAATTTAAAGCTTATGTTGTTCTTTACCCCCAGACATCTGTTCTGTATTCTCATATATCACGAAGCTAGCATGTGATAAAACCATTCAGGCTTTCAACACTGTCCACAAATAAATGAAGAAATGGAACAAGTTATAACCTACTATAACAGAGACAATAAGGTTAAACAGACTACGTTGGTTTGGGCATGTACAGAGAATGGAAGAAAGTAGAACTTCCAAAAGGGTATTATACATGAATTTGGGAACAACAAGATTGAGAGGTAGACCAAGAAATAGAGGGCAAGATGAAGTGAGAAAGGATGGAAGAATAGTTGGTGGAGAAGGGTGGCAGGAAAAAATACGTAACAGAGATGAATGGAACAAGCTCCTGAGAACGGCAATGAATCATCGCATACTGCACATGCCAATGGAATGAAAAGGAATGGAACAAGCTATAAACACATCTGACCATGCAGTGATATGTCATGATGTGTTAAACACATTCACATCGCTGTGTCGATTAATCCTCTCAGCTATGAATTAGTCTTTAATTATTTTTGACCAGACCTTGTATGATCCTTTATATTGTACAGTATTATACTGTAACCAAGTAACTCCATTTCAATTAAAACTTCAACCTCAGAACTTACTAATTAAATAAATTAGTGAGTACAGAGTCAAAAAACAAGGGCTACAAAACTACACAAACAAAGGCAAACATACAGGTAACATATAAATCACTGCTCTATACAGAACCATGGGTGTATTTCATATATAAGGATTTGACATGCATTCTTATCACAGAAGACGTATGCAGCCACAAAGGATAATTTTCTTGTTGATGCACTGACCATTATTTCTTAAATGGATAACAATGCTACACCAAGATGGAAGCAATGGGTTCCAAATTCTTGATGGGATCATTGGGATTCTTCATTTACCTAATCCTTCCAGCCTGCTATAGCTCTGGGGTTGACTCTGCCTCTAAAAGAAATTATTACGAGGGGTAACTCCTGGGGGGTGAAGGTGACTGGTGCATAGGGCTGACAACCCTGCCACCTCTAGGTGCAGAATGCCTAGAAATTCTGGGAACTTCAAACTCATGGAGCCATAACAGCCTGACCAGGCCTGTAATGGGATAGCTTTACCTTTATTAAAACAGGAGCATGAGCAAGAACAGTGAACTTGCATGGCTATAAAGGAAAAAAGGAGGGAGCGTTTGTCCTGTGAATTGCTATGAAGGCACAGAAGGGGGTACAGGAACAGCTCTATCCCTTTACTCAATTATTACACCAACCACTGCACATATATAAAATTTATAAAATTTTACACATTAAAACATTAAAAATGCTCCGACATGTTTCGGTCCTAAGACCATCCTCAGGGAGCTATAACTTCCTTGCTAAACTCACACTAGAAATAGTCACATATTAATTTCATTGTACAAGTTGGGTATTGTGGCAGCATGCCATGTTGTGTAATGTTATGTTGCGAAGAGTGTCCTGCTACGGATGTGCATTGTGTGCTTCATTGCATGATACGCAACAAAGCACAGAATGCACATCTGTATCAGGGCACTCTTCGCAACATAACGTTACACAACATGGCATGCTGCCACAATACCCAACTTGTACAACGAAATTAAGATGTGACTATTTCTA
>Ga0209755_10009765_pt1 | contig 10122 bp, 8 predicted proteins | sample TergutCo191P1_FD_187301 | JGI IMG/M metagenome (GOLD analysis project Ga0209755, IMG submission 187301) | Cornitermes sp. P1 segment gut microbial communities from Petit-Saut dam, French Guiana - Co191P1 (SPAdes) (version 2) | ecosystem: Host-associated > Arthropoda: Insects > Digestive system >...
AATCCCCGCGACAAGATTAAACCTCAGCCCGAACCTGCGGCGCCTGCCCCTGTATTTTTCCGAAACTATCCTGAAGCGCTTGACAAAGCCTATGGCGTGCTCGTTGGCGATGAGCCCGCTTGAAAAATCGCGCGGTTCCGCCGTCTGTCTTCCTCGGTCAAGGGGTTGCGTTTGGAACGTTTCCTCGGCAGCTCGGAGTTCGCGTGTATTTTCGCAATCCCCTGAAACCCCGTGTCGGCCATAAGCCCAATTCCCGGCGCGATACGGACCCTCGACTCCCTGAAAAGCCTGAAATCGTGCCGCTTTCCGTTTGCAAACGCGGCGCATATTATCTTCCGGCTCCGCCTGCATACGACCACCTGCGTTTTTATAGTGTGCCGCTTTTTCTTGCCGGAATAGAACCTCGGCTGTTTTTTTTAGGGCGCTCGATCGGCGTTTCCGTGGCGTCCACGAGCGCGACGTCATAACCGCCCGGGTCTTTCAGCAGCGCCTTTTTTCCGGGCAGGCTGAAAGCGCCGTCCCTGACGAGCGCGTTTTCCACCCATCTGATTGTCGCGTGGATGTTGCTTTCCGCCATGCCGTAGCTGGCCGTGATATGTGCCATCGTGCGGTACTCCCGGAGGTACTCCAGGGTCGCCAGGAGCTTGTCCTCCATGCCAAGCTTCGGCTTCCGCCCGCTTTTCCTCGCGTTTTTGGCGTGCTCGGCGGCGTGCTTTGCGTTCAGTATCTCCACCGCCTTTTAGAACGTCTTTCTCCTCATCCCACACATCCGGAGGAATTTGCCGCGCGGGTATTCCTTCGTGTTTTCGTATTTCACCCGTATATTTTAACACTCTTTTTGATTTCGGAAGAGGTCTAATGAATTAAAGCATCGCAATTTAATTGAGTGAGGATTCATCATACTTTCTGCATCACCTCCAGATCCAGGCCAGAATGGAGAAAGAACGGTATTGTGACTTAATCTTCGGTGATGGGCGAAACTTGTTGATCACAAAGAGATGCACGCCTCTACACCTCTTCACGAGTGTCCTGAGCCTATTCTGATATGGTTGCAACAAGTTTAGACCACTACCTAATCTTCAACCGAACTGCGATAAGCGGCCAAGGTTCCCATTGATTGCAGTATATCCTGCAACCTTATAAGGCTATTTTTTGCTATGGATTCCGCGATCAAATCGCAGACTGGCAGATCATAGTAAGATTTTTCGCCGCACATATGCCGTCAAAACAGCAGCACTTGAGGGTCATGCGACCCTCAAGAAAACATGTCTTGCCAACATCCGTTGGCAGCAAACGGCTCCTCAAATGTGCTTCGAACATATGCAGAAGATTCTTGTTACAATGCCCTCGTTCATAGCTCCCCCGTTTTCAATACAATGGCCTTTTGCTGCTCCATAATATACCAAACGGGGGATTTCTTTTTCTCCATCGAACTCGCGTTAACCAACCACTACAACCCTGCGCCAACGAAAGAAGAAAACAGTATGGTTTGCGATCCCCCGCTGATGTTCAACGCGGCTGAAATGCCTCCCCAGCGTGGAATAGGTGGCCCTATCCCCAAGAACGGCGGCATGGAAATTACAAGGCCAACCGCATAAGCCCCGCGCGCAAAAAATGGCTCTTGGGTCTCGTTATCGACTAAGTCAATTCTAACCGAGCCGTCTATTATCGGCACAGGGGAAGCGGTGGCAACGTCAAGGCCGAGGCCGACAGCCACTAATCTTAACACAGCCGTACGGCCGTTATGCTCGGCGGGAATCCCGGTAATCAATATGCTTACCGGCGTTGGCGTGAAGTCCGTCCACTGTATGCTGTTGGTGCCTTCTGTAACATTCCTGTCTGGAATTATGCCCAGAAACGTAGGAACCGGAAGCGGCCTTCCAAGAATTGTAGTGGCTATTTCAATGTCAACCACATAATTCCCGCGGGCAACAATAGGCGTTTCGGTTTCTGCATAAAGCATGTCCAGCCTAATGGAACCATCGGCTATCAGCACGGGATGGGCTGTGGCGATCTCATTGTCGGCATCCAATAGTCTTACCACAGCTTGCCGCCCGTTGTGGGCATCGGGTATCCCCGTAATTATCAGGCTTGTTGGGGGTGGCGGCGGCGGAGGCTGAGTTGGCGCGGCTCCCGGCAGGGAGATGCAGGCCGTCGCCAAAAATCCAGCCGCGACGGCAGCGGCACAAAGCCACCAGTTATGCACCCTAAAAAATTTAAAAATGTTTTTCATGAAAACTCCTAGGCTAGGGAAATATGCATGCCAAGCTAGGCATGCAAGCATGGGAACCAATGTTTAGCGCAAAGCAATTATTCATTGATTCCCAGATGCCCTTTCGAAACGCTTTTTATCTGTCCAAACCAAGGCCCGCAAAAGAGTTAAAGGCTACAGCTTGGGGGCCCCCGGTAATATTTAAGTCTGCCGTAACGCCCCCCCAAACCGGCAAAGGGGGAATGGGCGGGAGCAGCGGCAAAATTGTTTCCGGGGTCCAAATTACTATTCCAATCACGTAAAGCCCGCTTGTAGTAAACGGCTCTTCGGTTCCAGCTTCCATCATCTCTATTGTAACTGAACCGTCATCGCGTATATGCGCGCGCTGCGAAGTCGCCAACCCTAGCTCGGCCCTGATTCCGTCCCCGCCAAGGAAAGCATCCAAACCAGTGCCAATGGACAAAATGTACACTTCGGCTAGGCGGCCTTGATGAGCGGGCGGTATCCCCGTAACCGTCAGAACTACCGGCCTTGGCCCTAGATGAGGCATCTGCACGCTGAGGCAGGCAGTCATTGAAAGCCCGATTGCCGCAATAACGACGATAATCCCGCAAGATTTGCACTTGTTTTTCACAAAAATCTCCTTTACCCCGCAATTGTCAATGGGGCAGCACAAATATCCCTTCCTCAAAAAATTGGCAGGAATATGCAAAACCACCGCCCAAAGCGGCACGATTCATCGCCGCAGAAAACATTGAAAAGCCACTTGATACGGATGGATTTGCATCATAAATCGGTCGAGGCCATTTAGGCGAGCCTGCTTTTTTTCCCTGCAAATTCAGCAAAACTTAAAACCTCCAAACGGCCTGGCACAGTTGCGTCCTCGCAGCCATTATCGACGCCTGCGACATCAACGCCTTTCGGGTATCATAAACCCAAAGCATTAAAGCTGTCAAGACGCTAACGGCAAAAATTGCGCCAAATGCGCGGCAGGGAAGCCGCCGCATCGAAATCCGGAATTGCGCGTATCCCCCGCCTTGCATGGAAATGCGCGCAATTCTAAGGGTACATATCAATTCGCGCGTTTGCCGTACAATGAACCTCTCACTTGTTTGCACAAAATGGTTTTCAGAAAGCTTCCGCGCTTTTCAGTTTTCCAAAAGAAACGCAGGCAAATCCAGCGGCTGGATATACGCGCCGCGTCTGTATACGCGCATATTGCCGCCCGAAATTTCGTCTACAAGGATTATCTTGCCGTCAGCTCGCCCGAACTCCAGCTTTATGTCGTACAGCTCCATATCTTTTTTGGCAAGTTCGCCTCTTATTACGGCGGCGATTTTTTTGGTCAGTTCCTTCAGCGTTTCATATTCCTCGCCAGTGGCTATTCCCAGCTTCTCCAGCGCGTCTTTTGTAACGGGCGGATCTTCGCGCTTGTCGTCTTTGAGCGTAGCCTCCACGAAGAAGTCAAGCGCTTGCCCTTCTCTGCAATAGTCGCCGTATCTTCTCAGAAAGCTGCCCGTTGCTTTTAGCCGACAAATAAGTTCCAGGCCCTTGCCAAAAAGCTTGGCAGGCTTGACAATGATTTGCGCTTTTTCGGCATCCGCTGAAACAAAATGAGTGGGAACTCCTGCGGACTCAAGCTTCCTGAAAAAAAACTCCGTAAGCCTAACGCCCGCATTGCTGATGCCGGCAATCGTCAATCCTACCTGATTCGCGCCAGGATCAAATACGCCGTTTGTTCCCGTCACGTCATCCTTGAACTGCAAAAGATAGCTGCCATCGCAAAGCTCGAAAACGTCTTTCGTCTTACCCTTGTACACTAGCTTCATCGTAATCAACCCCTGTTTGTCTGAGTGCCATAGTTTACACAAAAAACGGCTGCCCTGCAACACGTCGGCGTTTAGCCCCGCCGGTTCCTTTCCAGCTTTATTCTGGGATCAATAATCTGAATGGCAATGTCTACCAATGTGTTGGCGATGATAACAACAAACGCAATCAGCATCACGAGGGCCTGTATCAACGGGTAATCGCGCGAGGTAATCGCCGCAATCAGAAGCCGCCCGATTCCAGGAATCGCGAAAACCTGCTCAATAATGATGGAGCCGGAAAGAGTTTCCGCAAGAATCATGCCCAGTATCGTAACCGATGGGATAAGCGCATTTCGAAGCGCATGGCGATGCAGCGCGAAGGGAAAAGTCGCGCCTTTGCTCCGCGCAGTGCGGAAATAATCGGCGCGCTGTTCTTTGAAAAGCGACGAGCGCAGAAATTTTGCCAAAACCGCAGCGTTTGGCACGGCAATCGCCAGGGCGGGAAAAAAAAGGCTGCGAATAAAGCCCGCAAAATCGACGCGGTAATCGACATATACACCCACGCTGAAAAGGCGCAGGCCAATACCGAAAATCCAGATGAACAACACCCCCAAAAAAAAATTGGGAATGCTTATGCCAACCGCAGCGCCAATGCCGGCAGCTTTGTCCGCAATACCGTTCTCTTTGCGCACCGAGAACATCGATGCCGGCACCGCGATCAGCAAGGCCAGGCAGAGCGAAAGCAAGGCGAGAAAGAAACTCACGGGCAGGCGCTCAAGAATAAGGGAAGAAATCGCCTCGCCCTGGAATCGCATCGAGTTGCCCAGGTCGCCAGAAAGGAACGCGCCAAGCCAGCTCACGTAGCGAACGGGAAGACTGCGATCCAAGCCCATTTCGCGCCGCAGGGCTTCCGCCTGTTCCTCCGTTGCATCAAGCCCCAGCGCGAAAGTCACTGGGTCGCCGCGAATAATGCTAAAAGCAAGAAAGCTGAACGCCGACACAAGAAACAGCGTGATAAGCGCGGAGCCGATTCTCCGCAACGCGAAATGCAATTTTTCCGCGCCCGCGCTTATCTGCCGTACATCGACGCAAAATCGATAACAGACAGGGGGTAACCCAGCACGCCGCCAAAGGCCCCCGCGCGAAACGCCATGAACCCCAGAATGTCCTGGATGTACACGCTGGAAGCATTGTAGGAAAGTATTCGCTGGGCTTCCCTGTACAGCTCAATGCGCCTTTCCCCGTCGATTTCGGCAAGCGCCATGTCAAAGACTCTGTCAAAATCCGCGTTGGCAAAATTGATAAAATTGGAACCGCTGTCAGAGCGGTAGCGCGCGAGGAAACTCCTCGGCGAAACGGTTCTGCCGTCAACCGAAATGATCGTCGCCTGATAGTTGCGGCCCTGGTTGACCTCGGCAAGCCAAGTCGCCCAGTCAACAAGGTTAATGCTGGCATCGACGCCGATTCTTTCAAGCTGCGCAACGATTACTTGCGCGGTGTCAACATGCTGAGTGTAATTTGAAGGAACAGTTATTTCCAGCGGGAGCCTGCCCCTCCCCCCCCCTTCGCCAAAGCCAGCTTCGGCAAGAAGCGCAATTGCCCTTTCCGGATTGTGCGGGTAGGCCAGGACGAGCGATGGCTCGTAGTACGCCGCAAGCCCGGGAATCACGGGGCCGCCCGCCCGCCTGCCATACCCGAAGAACGCCAGGTCTATTATTCCCTGCTGGTCGATTCCATAGTTAAGGGCGCGACGCACGCGCATATCGTCGAGGGGCGGCGCGGCATTGTTTAGGACAAGGCGCTGAACCATTGCGGAATGAATGGGCGTTAAGTCGAAACGCGCGGGATCGATCTGATGCGCTATGCCCCCGGTAAAAAACGCGCCGTCAATGCTTCCCGCCTGCAGCGCTAGAAACATGGCATTGACATCCGCCAGAAACACGATGGTAACTCTGTCGAGCCGAGGCATGCCCTCTTGCCAGTATTGCCCGAATCTTCTTAATACCAGCGACTGTTGAACAGTATAGCTTTCGATGAAGAAAGGCCCGGTGCCAACGGCAACTCTGTCGCGATCCGCGCTGCCCGCGCGGACGATGCCGACGGTAAGGTTTGGGAGAAAGTCCGGATCCGCGGCCCGCAGCGTAATTCGCACATCCCGCTCCCCGATGGTTTCGATGCTCTCAATCGCGCCCATGCCGACAAGGCCCGATGCCGCGGCGGCTTCCAGCGAGAACCTGACGTCAGCCGGGGTGAGCGGGGAGCCGTCGTGGAAAAGCACGCGTTCGCGCAGCCTGAAATTATAAATGCGCCCCATCTCTTCCACGCTGTACGATTCTGCAAGAGCAAGCTGGAGCCTGCCTTCGGTATCGGGCTTTACCAGCCCTTCGAAAACGTTGAACAATATGCGCCTGCTGTCGGCGGTGTTCAAAGGGCTTAGGGGATCCAGCGTGGCCGGCTCGGACATGAAGCCAAAGCGCATTTCGGTTGCCGGCCCAGTATGCGCGGGCTCGTGCCTAACGCAAGAGGCAAAAAGCGCGAGAAGCGTCAGCGTAAAGGCAAGCAGCGCGACATTTGGCGTAGAGAAGAACAGCGCGTTTTCGTTTGGTTTCATGCCTGCATGATAAACTTTTTTGGCGGGCCTGAAAAGGCAGCCCGCGCGCCTTTAAACTTGCCATACGCGCCGATGCATGCGCCTCCCCGGCCGCCGCGCATTTGGCCTGGCCGATGGGGCTCGTTGCCCTTATTCAGCAGCCACATAAACGCAAAATAATGCCAAGGCATATAAATTTGTGATATATTCAGGCGGATTGAGATGGCACACTGGCAAACACTATGGCTATTTTGCCAAAAGCTAGGGGCACCGACAATCTTGACGCCGGCCTTGACCGCTGAAAGTTGGTTTCCGCGCTCAAATGCAGTTGAATATTTTTCATATAAGTGATATTATGAATTGGAGAAGCGGCCGCTTTCAAAATGCGCGTGGTTTTGAGCGGCTTTGAAAAAATCGGTCAAACAGTCGGTTTTTATAAAATTTATGGCGGCTTTTCAAGGCAAGCTTTGAAAAGCGCCTGTTATGCAGGGTGCGAATATGGGCAAAGTTCTGAAAGCGGATCACATGAATAAGTGCATTGGCTGTTTTACGTGCCAGCGGGTTTGCGCGGGGATAAACAACAAAAGCTATTCAGACAGCGAAAGCGCCATTAAAGTGCGCACATTGGGCGGGCTGGAAACAGGCAGGTTTTTTGCAATATATTGCCTGGCCTGCACCGACGAGCGTACCTGCGTAACTATCTGCCCGACTGGCGCGCTAACGGAAAGGACGGGGGGAGGCGTTACGCTAAACGAAAAAAAATGCATAAAGTGCAGAAAATGCGGCGATGCCTGCGTTGTAAAAGCCGTGCATTTTTCCGGCGAGAATACCGCGCCCATTATTTGCAGGCATTGCGGAATTTGCGTAAAATATTGCCCGCATAACTGCCTGAAAATGGAGGAGAGGACAAATGATTAATGAAAATCACATAAAGGTGCTCTATATCAATCTCGCCACAAATAAAGTCAAAGTCGAATTGCGCGAGGATTTGCTTGAATACCTTGGCGGGGTCGGCGTGGCTTCAAGATTGCTGCTTGAAAACATTAATCCCGAGGCGGCTCCGTTGGATGAAAGCCAGCCAATTGTTTTTGCCAGAGGCGCGTTGGGCTCTATTTTCCCGGTCGTTTCCAAGGCGGTTGCCATGTTTATTTCGCCGGTAACAGGCGAACTCGGGGAATCGTATGCCGGGGGCAGATTTGCGTATACGATGTTCAACGCTGGGATAGACGCTTTGGTTATTACGGGCAAGGCAAAACACCCGTCTTACATATCCATTAACAATAACCTGATCGATGTCAAGGACGCCCGCGCTTTTTGGGGCTTAACGGCGGATAAGGTTGGCCAGTACATTCGGACGGTTGAAGGCGGGAGCGGGAAACGTTCAATAATACGCATTGGCCCCGCCGGGGCAAAGCTTTGCAAGATAGCAAACGTTAACGTCGATACTTACAGGCACTTTGGGAGAATGGGATTGGGCGCTGTTTTTGGCAGCAAAAATCTGAAAGCGATACAGGTTACCGGAGACGGCAACAAAAAAGCGGCGGATCCCAAGAAGTACATTGCCGTGTACAACGAAATTTACAAAAGAGTCACCACCACTCCGATAATGTCGAAATATCACGACCTTGGAACGCCGATCAACGTGAATGTTTTGAACGCCATCGGGGCTTTGCCGACGCAGAATCTTCAGCAGGCGTCGTTTGACAAAGCCGAGGATATTAGCGGGGAATCTTTTGCCGAAAACAATTTGGTGCGGAAACTTGCCTGCGTGGGCTGCCCAGTAGGCTGCATCCACATCGGCCAAGTGCGCAGGGAATTCGACAAAGGGCATGAATACGAAACCCTTCACGTTGCCTACGACTACGAATTGATAGCCACGCTTGGTTCATATTTGGGAATAAGCGACAGGAACGCCGTCTTGGAATTGATCGAGGCTGTCGAGGAATATGGCCTTGACGCGGTTTCGGGCGGCATCTGCTTGGGCTACGCGACTGAATGTTTTGAAAGGGGCATTATCACAAAAGAGCAGACGATAACGGAACTTGCCTTTGGCAACAAAGACGGGTACTTGCTGGCGATAAAATATATGGCAACAAAAGCAAACGATTTTTACGGCGCATTGTCCGACGGCGTGCATGTTGCCTCAAGCAGATATGGCGGAAGGGAATTTGCCGTCTCAATCGCCAAAAACGAAATGCCTGCATATCACACTGGGTATGGCGCGATTGTGGGCTATGCCTGTGGCGCGAGGCACAGCCATCTTTGCAACGGCGGTTATTCTTACGACCAAAGCCGCAAAACGCTGGACAACGCGCAGTTGGTTAACGATCTGTTCGAAGAGGAAATCAAGCGCTGCGTATTAAATTCATTGGTTATTTGCCTTTTTGCGCGCAACGTGTACGACAACGAAACCATAATCAAGGCCCTGAACGCAATTGGAATTACCGGTTACAGCGACGAGAAGCTAAGCGAGCTGGGCAGGAAAATATACAAAACAAAGCTTCTGATCAAAGAGAAACTGGGCTTTGATCTTACCGATGTGCAGATATCAAAACGGGTTTTTGAAACCCCGGCAATGGGCGAAGTGCTGAACAAAAATATTGCAAGGGAAATGATAGCAATGTTTGACGAAAAAAACAAAGCATTGCTATCGGGAAAAGACTGAGTTCTTGCAAAACTTTGGTTTGCAAAAATGGCTGACGGGTAGCGGCGGAAGGAAGCTGCCCAGCACAAATGGGTAGTCATCATTTAGCGGCTTCTTCCTAAGTGGCGAGGGATCGGCATTGAGGGCTTTTACCGTTTTGGTTCCGACAGAATAGCCGTGAATAACGAGGGAAGAGGATTGTTCCTCAACCGCTTGGATACCGTCATTTTTAGGAAGGGTACGGTGGATCTGTGTTTTAAACTCCATTATTTAGCAGTTTTCACGGAATTCGCATGTAGCCGTGAGTACGGGGGAGATTAAAGTGCTGTTTCTGATTCTGTTCCTCGAAGGGATTCTCACCTTTATCTCGCCATGCCTGCTGCCTTTGCTGCCGCTGTACGTTTCTTATTTCGCGGCGGGGGAGCCGGATAAACGCAGGGCTTTGGCAAATGCCATTGGGTTTGTGTGCGGCTTTACGCTGATATTTGTCGCGCTTGGCGCATTTGCGGGAACGCTGGGAATGCTGCTCGTTGAGCACGCGGTCGTGGTCAATATTGTCACTGGTTCCATCGTTATTGCGCTGGGGCTGAATTTTACGGGTTTAATTAACATTCGGTTTCTGAACAGGACTGTGCGGATAAACGCCGACGTAAAGCGCTTGACCTTTTTCTCATCCGCGCTTTTCGGAATCGTGTTTTCCATTGGATGGACGCCATGCATCAGCGCGTTTCTGGGCTCGGCACTCATGAGGGCGTCGTTACAGGGCGGAACGCTAATCGGGGGCATCATGCTACTTGTGTACTCGCTGGGTCTTGGTATACCATTTATCGCAAGCGCTGTGCTGATTGACAGGCTGAAAAGCGCGTTC
>Ga0209755_10009766_pt1 | contig 10121 bp, 10 predicted proteins | sample TergutCo191P1_FD_187301 | JGI IMG/M metagenome (GOLD analysis project Ga0209755, IMG submission 187301) | Cornitermes sp. P1 segment gut microbial communities from Petit-Saut dam, French Guiana - Co191P1 (SPAdes) (version 2) | ecosystem: Host-associated > Arthropoda: Insects > Digestive system...
ATAATTCCATGACTTGGGAAGAACTTCGCTTAATAACATAGAGAGAGTATACGGTTCTTCCCCTGTGGAACAACCGGCGCTCCATATTCTGATAGTACCAGGAACTTTCCTAATGTTGTTAATCAATTCCGGGACAACATGTTTTTCCAGCGCGTCAAATTGCGCCTGATTTCTGAAAAATCGCGTCAAGTTGGTTGTGATAGAATCCAAAAATCCTTTGAGCTCTTCTTTATCAGACTTTATCTTATCAAAATAAGTCTTTACAGAATCGACGCCCCTTTCACGAAGACGTTCCTTTAACCTACTTTCCAATATCGAACGATTGGTCGGTGTGAAAGTTATACCGCTCTCAGCGTAAATTAGCTCGCGGTACAGTTCAAAATTGGCATCATCTAGAAACTGATTATCAGCCATACTATAATTTTAGGTGAGTATTACAAAAGTGTCAATTGGATTTATACAGACTTTTAAATTTTACAAAAAATGATAAAATATTCAATGGAGCAACCGTTGATGAAACTAAGGCTTTGCGCCCCCCTTTTTTACACTAAAATTGACATTAAAAATGATGATTTTTGTTCTAAATTATTAAAAAATGAAGAATTTTTGCTTTGTTTTGAGGTAAATCCCCTGCAAAGCCATAATATCGAACCGAATCAGGGGCAATTTCTTGGCTCCCTGTTATTTACCGGGCGTAAGGTCGAGGAAACCCCTCCTAATCAAGAGGAAAATACCAATTTATCCGAGAAAAACAAAAAGATTGAGGACAGCGGGACAGTTTCCTTACCGCAGGGGCTATATCTGTTTGTACAGCAGCGCTCAGAGCAAACGCCAAACCTGGCTGAATGGCTGGATATGGCTATCGAACAGCAAAAGGACGGTCTTTGGGAACGGAACAAACTAGGAAACCTTGTTTATGTACGGTATTTGTATGAAGATGAAGCGTTTGTTACGCAGGTTTTCAGACCGATAGAAAATTAAAATTATACAGGAATTTTTATAACAAGCTTAAACATCTTTGCAGGTTCGCTGCCTGCGCTGATATTCGGCTTATGCCCGTCTTCCGGGAAGTAAATGCCGTAATAGCCTTCATCCAATAATATATTTGCGCCTGAGCCGTCATATTTTATTATGTCTTTTTCTTCATTGTAGCTGTCTTTAGGCGTAAGGAAAGATATATTGGCAATACCATGATATTCTTTCCCGCTGACAATGTATTGAAGATCGATATATTTACGATGAGATTCAAAAACGCAGCCATCTTCCGGCTTTGTTTCATAACTTTGAGCCAAATAAAACATGCCGTTATTTAAATCATATCTTCCCGGCGTTTTTTCAAATTTATTATTTTTGATAAGTTCAAAGGCTTCTTTGAATTCCGGTCTTAGCCCCGCATAGAGCATATAATTTTTGATGTTATCGTATATCATTTTATTCCTATAACCGTACAGCTTCAACCATATATCGGATATTAAATCCGTTAACTATAGCATGTTTCATTTCAATAACAAAAATAATGGAATCGCCCTTCTCGTCAATAACAACCCTTTTCATGTTGTATTGTATAATCCCCTGCCTTGAATAACCAGGAGTTCCGACAGTGTAATTTTTCTTTTGACCATTTGAAGATGTGGCGTCAAGACTGATATAAAATTGGGATCTGGCATTCTGCCCGCTGCCGTATACTGTAGAGTTCAGCTGCGCGGCATAACTTTTACCGGACAAAAAATCACGGAAGGTAATTCTTTCACTGTTAATCGGCGGGTTTTCATCTCTGGAGATATAAAGAGGTAATCCTTGATTCTGGAAGATTATGCCGTATCTGCTTACAAGGCTCGAATTATTGGAAACCAATTGATGAAAAACGCCGGAACCATCCTGCCCTGCCCTGATTGGAGTATTTTGTATTATTGAAGCTCTGCCGTTCGGGACAAAAACATTACGGCTTACATCAACAACATATATCTCAGCCCAGGGACGTAAAGTCGAAGCCTGTACCCCATATTGGCCAAACATGTATATTCTGCCGTCCTGAGAAAAGCCCAGATCGACAAAAACAGCGGAATCTCCCGCCCAAAGAGCGGAAACGCATGTGAAAAGTATAATCAATACAGCAAAAACTGCTTTTTTCATAAACATAGAGTTCCCCTTAATTCTTATTATCGGTATTACATTTTTTGTCTTGAGAAAAATAACTCATCAGGATACACTTCATTATGACCCTTTCCGAGAGAAATTTTTTCTTTAAAACCGGGATTTTCTTTTCCGCCGCTGTCATACTTTTAATTCTTGCCGCCTCTTTTTTGACTATACCCATGTACCCGGAAATCGAGGAAAATACCCGCCGTCCCGCCTATTTCTTTCAGACCGTTTCAGGCTCAATTTTAGGGAACAATTATTACGCCGTCCATTCCCTCCTGGCGCTTGCGGCTATTTTTTCCTTTACCGTGATGCTCCTGATCCACATCTTCTTCGAAAGAACCCCTGCCCCCGAAATCCTGTATATTGCGTTTTTTGTAATCTCCCTCTCATTTGAGGCTTTGCGGCTCCTTCTGCCCCTGCATCTGGTTTTGAACTTCCCTTCTATATACCTTAGAATTGCCACGCGCGTATTGCTTTTCGCCAGATTTGTCGGCATCTTTTCTCTTTTAACAGCCAGCCTGTGCGCATCGGGGATGGACGTGCAAAAGAACAGAAACGCTATTTTCATCATCATTATCGCCGCCCTGGCTGTTACAATAGGCGTCCCGATTGACTCCCAAACATGGGACACAGGTTTTAATTTGATAACCGGTTATTTAACAATGTTTCGGGTAGTAGAGATTCTTGTTTTTTTAATAACAATAGCAAGTTTTCTTATCGCTTCCAAAATCCGCGACACCAAAGAATACATCTTTGTCGCCGTCGGCGTTATGCTGGCGCTAATGGGCCGCAACATTTTGCTGTATTCCGACAATTGGATAACGGTAGGCATGGGGATTGTAATGCTGGCATTAGGAACCTGGTTTTTATGCACAAGGATTCATAAGATAAATTTGTGGATGTGAGGATTACTTTACTTCCTAAATAACTTATAAAACAACAGTAAAAACTTATAACCGATGTAAGGGAATATCCTAAAAAATTTAAACGGGTTTTGAAAACAATAACTAACCCATTCAAGCCCTTTGTCAAAGGAAGAGCGCGAGGGGTGTTTTTTCTTTTCGGCGAAAACGTCAAAGATGTCGCTGCACCACAGCCTCATGCCGGGTCCCAGATTGATGTTGTTTTTGGCAATCCAGCGTTCCTTGCCCCGGACGCCTTTGCCCACCAACAGCAGGGAAGGGGACGCTTTCTTAATCGCTTTTATGATAGTGGCTTCATCCTGCCGCCTGAAGTTGCCGGTAAAACGCCCGACAATACGCAGCCTTGGAAATGTTTGCTTGATGTTTTTTTCCGTTTTTAAAAGCACTTTGGTTCTGCCGCCAAGCAGATAGCAGGAGAACTCGCGGTTTTCAAGAATGGTGAGCATACTTACAATAAAATCGAAAGGCATGTAGCGGTGCGCTTTTTTGCCTGTTATAAATTTGATGCCGCTTATTAAACTTTTAGAAATGGGAATAACAAGCGAAGCCCTTGTCACATAGTAGCGGTAGTCGCCGTTTCTTCTTGCGCGTAACAAATCCCACAGGGAAAGCAGAACAATGTTAAGTTCTTTTTTCTCTGTTAAGAGATCATAAACAACTTCACTAAGATTTTCAGGTGAGACAATATCGACCGGGACTTTCAGAAAATCTACCCGCTCTTTGATCTCGCTTTGCTCAACTCCCACGTCTCTCTCTCCAATAAAATAATTCTGATAGCCGCCGCGCAGTAAAGCGCCGCGGTTTCTGTCCGTAAAATGGTATTCCCTATTGTCAACGGTTTAAAACCGTTCTCTATAAACAAGGAAACTTCTTTATCAGAAAATCCGCCTTCCGGTCCAACAGCTAATGCTACAATTTCTGGTGTATTATTAAGATAACCATGAAGGCTATTATTTTCAAGCCCCTCTTGAGGCGTTTCGCATGGATTAACATTATTATAACTAACATCATGATGAAACAACAAGCCAAGCGCGCCGTTTTTTGCAAATTTTTTCCAATATTCAAAGACTTCTTTTATTGTTAACGGCGTATGAAGTTCGGTCGCAATCATGGAACCGCTCTGCTGCCTTGCTTCTTTGATTATTCGTTCCCACCGGGAAAATTTCTGCCCCTTTGCGCCTGTTTTGGCAACTGAATATTCCGACACAAATGGAACAATTTCCGTAATTCCGCCTTCCGCGGCCTGCCGCACAATCAAGTCCATTTTATCGCCCTTGGGCATTGCCTGAAACAAAATGATAGGGGGTAATGTACCATCTGCGGAAGAAGGGTTAACGGGATTTGCCGTACTTTCAGCAGGCCCCGGAAGATCGGTATTATCACCGCATCTACAAACGATAACATTGCGATCAATCGATTTGATTTGAACCAGAGTTTCTTCCCCGCTTGGTAACAGGGCGGGGAAAAACTCTCCTGTCGCAAGGCGGCGGACTCGTACAAGGTAATGGTAATCATCGCCTTCAAGCCTTACAAGCCCGTCCCTGTCCGGCTCGCTGTTCAGAATAAACTGCTTCACGATCTCTTTATCAGCCCGCTTGCGCTCTTTCTTCAGCTTCTTCCTGCAAGGCCCGCAGGGTTCTTGCGTTCTGCATCAGGTTCTGATAATTGCCGCCGCGCAGAATATTTAACGCTTCCTGCAGTTGGATATCATATTCCAAATCATAAACAGGAGCGATAGTTGTCCTGTTCAGTTCATTTCTGATAAGCCGCCTTAAAAGAGCCAGATTAAGGCCGTATTCCTGTTCAAGCCTCCGCGCAAATACATCAACCTGGGCGGTAGAAGCCTGCGGATTTTGCTCGACAAAAAGCGTAATTTTATTGTCATTTATTAATCGGTTCATTCTGTCCGCGTCTTCTTCCGTAAATTGCGGGAACAAGACTTCGCGATCAGGCGGAATGCCTATCTTATCAATATTTACATCGCTTGGCGTAAAGTATCGGGCAGTGGTAATTTTAAAACCGATATTACTCAGAGGAATAACCTGCTGAACAGAACCTTTGCCAAACGTATTTTCTCCGACAAGATACGCCCTGCCGCGATCTTTCAAAGCGCCCGCGACAATTTCAGACGCGGAAGCGGAACCCCTGTTTATCAACACGATAACAGGAATATCGGCGGAAACAAGCGTCGTCCGTCTTGCGTTAAAGTCATGATTATCATTGGGGATTCTGGATCTGGTGCGCACAACCAGCCCTCCGTCAAGAAAGAGGTTGGAAATTTCTACAGCTGCGTCAAGACGCCCGCCGTAATTATTACGCAAATCAAGTATCAGGCTTTTGTAATTTTTACTGCGAAATTCGTTGATCGCTTCCCTTGCTCTGTCCGCAGTCCAGGGCGTAAAAGTGATCAGTTTTAAATAACCGACATCGCCAATCATTGCGTGTTTGACTGTCGGCACTTCGATAATTGCCCTGACAATGGTGACAGGAAACTCCATCCTTTCGCCGCGTTTTATCACAAGCCGGACGCTCTCTCCCGGCGTTCCCCTCAATTTTACAAGAACTTCATCCATTGTTATAGTTTCAGTCGGAGTACCGTCAATATCGATGATAAAATCGCCGGGATTAATTCCTGCCCGCCAGCCGGGCGTATCTTCGATGGGGGAAACAACTTCCACCCACGACGGCTTTCCGTCCGGCCTTTGTGGGCCGATCGCCTTGTTGATATTAAGTCCCACTCCGCCAAAACTTCCATGCGTAGTATCGGATAAATCTTTCATATCGGATTCTGTCAAGAAAGCCGAATACGGATCTTCCAGCGCGTTAAACATCCCGTTCATCGCGCCTTCAAAAAGTACTTTTGGATCGATCTCGTCTACATAGCTGCGAATAATAAAATCAAATACATATTGAATCGCATTGTAGTAGTTCCGAATTTGAGATTGTGTTACAGGAGGCGGAGCTGTTGCCTGAGCAAACGCACCGGGAATCAACGCAAAGGTAAACAGCGCGCAAAAAACGACTGTTACAGTTATCCATACCCATGTTAAAGGCGACTTTTTTTGCTTTATATCCATAATAACCTCTGTTATAATTATTATATATTTCTAATAAAAAAGGTAGTAACATGGCAAGTAAGAGAAAAATAATAAAACCACTCATTGCGCTAATAATTACAGTTTTAGTGTTTTTGGTAATTGCCGGTTTGCATCTATTGGGAGTATTTCATTTCCTGGAAAATCAATCTTATGATATGCGGGTTCGATTTTGGGCAGATACGTCTTATAGCCGTCCATCTGATGAAATCGTTGTAATTTTACTTGATCAGGACAGCCTTGACTGGGCACAGCTTGAAAGAGGATGGGGCTGGCCCTGGCCGCGCCAGGCTTATGCCGAAGTAGTCAATTACATGAATTTAAGCGGCGCAAAGGCGCTTGCATTCGACGTTATTTTTTCCGAACCTTCAATTTATAGGAACGCAAAGCAGGATGAAATTGTTGATGACGCTTTAAAAGCGCTGGAAAAAGCCGAAGCGGAAGATATTGCGCAATCCGGTACCGCTGTAAGGGTTGCCATTGACGCATTACGCAGCTTAAGCGCAAGAGAAGACGATAGTTCTTTTATTAATGCGTCAAAAAATTACGGCAATGTGGCACAGACAGTCATGTTCAGCAGTCAAACAGGAAGCATCCAAAGCTGGCCTTCGGATATAAATGTGCCGTTATTCAAACCGGAAAATTTCGGCGCTTTTTTAGATCAATTCAGCATCATCGAAAATGAGAAAGCCCAGTTTCCTATTCAAGGACTGATAGATTCCGCCGGCGCGTTAGGCAGCGTCACAGGCATTCCGGACTTTGACGGGATAATAAGAAGATTAAAACCTTTTACCTCATTTGACGGAAACGCAATACCTGGATTATCATCAGCGCTGCTTATAATTTCCGGGAAAGGTCAGCAGTTATACTATGACGGCAAAACAAGTTCGATTAACTGGGAGGGAATTACCATTCCTGTTGATAAAAACGGCGATGCTCTTCTGCGTTACAGGGGGTTGCTCGATAAATATCATCCTTACAGAGCTATGGATATTTTATTAAGCGCCGAATCAATTTCTAAAAATAAAGAGCTGGAATTTGGATTATACAAAACCGAATTGGGAACCGAATGGAATATGCTTCCGCCGATAAATTTTTCTGATACTTACGTATTCTTTGGTTTTTACGCTCAGGGATTATATGATATTTTCAGCACTCCGATTTCTTCCGTATATGCGGGCATGGGATGTCACATAACAATGCTGGATAACATGCTTCAGAATGATTTTCTAAGAGAAAGCGGAGAAAGCTTAAATTTGATAATTCTGCTGGCAGTTGTTGTGATAATTGTTTGTCTGACAATGTTTTCTAATCGCATAACGCTTTCTGTCGGAGGAATGATTTTAATAATCCTTGCGATAATTATCGGCGCTTTCGCGGCTTATCAATTCGGTAATCTTTGGGTGCCGATGGTTACATATCTCGCCGGAACGCTCGCGGCTTTCCTGACTGTAACGCTTTACAATTACGCGACAGAGGGCAGTCAGAAACGCTTTATCAAGTCGGCGTTCTCGCAGTACTTGTCGCCAAAAGTTGTCGAGCAGCTTATCCTCGATCCTTCACAATTAAAACTTGGCGGTGAAAAAAGGGAGATGTCCGCAATCTTTACCGATATTCGCGCGTTCTCAACATTTTCGGAAGCGTTAGGCGATCCTGCAAAACTTGTAGAGCTGCTTAACTTTTATCTGACAAAGATGAGCAATATCGTTCTTGACAATCAGGGGACAATCGATAAATACGAAGGGGACGCGATCATCGCGTTTTTCGGCGCTCCGGTACGTTTGGAAAACCACGCGTCGCTTGCCTGCCGCGCCGCCGTGATGATGAAAAAAGCCGAAGCGGATATCAACCGTGAAGCGTTATCATTGGGGCTTATCACTCCGGGAGTAATGGAAGCAATGGCAAAAAAGGGCATAATCAGCAGTATTAACGATCCCAACCCGATATTCACGCGGCTCGGTATCAACACAGGCGATATGGTTGTGGGAAACATGGGAACCCCAAACAAGATGGACTACACAATCATGGGAAACGCGGTCAACCTTGCGGCGCGGCTTGAGGGGGTAAACAAACAATACGACACAGGCGGCATTCTGATCAGCGAATACACAAGAGCTAAAATCGGCGATGAGTTTATCATACGCTCTCTAAGCAGGGTGCGCGTAGTCGGCATTAACGCGCCGATACGGCTTTATGAATTGCTGGACATCGCAAGCGAAGCCCCGCCCGAATTGCCGGAAATGGTAAAAAGCTGGGAACAGGCTTTCAATTTATATGAGAACCGCGATTTTAGCGGCGCTAAAAATATTTTTCAAAGTATAAGCGACAGAAACAAAGCGGATAATGTGGCGAAGAAGTACCTTAAGAGGTGCGTTAACTTCCTTGCTTCGCCGCCTGACGAAAAAACTTGGGACAACGGCGTTGATAATTTGACTGAAAAGTAATTATATAACATAGTTGATTATTTAATGATTGACGGTAAAATTATATCTATAGAGGTATTTAATGAAAAAAATATTTATCGGTTTTTGTCTGGTATTGTTTATTACCGGCTTCGCGTCAGCGCAGGTCTCAAGGGGCGGAACCTTGTATGTAGCAATAAAAGAAGCAACGCTTAAATCCGGAACCGGTTTTTTCGCAAGCACAAGAGGAAGGTTAAACTATGGGGAACGTGTCACAGTTATACAGGTTAGCGGCAGGTTTGTAGAAGTACGAAGTTCATCAAATTCTTCCCTGACAGGATGGACCGCGTCTGCAAATTTATCTACAAGACAGGTAGTATCAGGAACATCAAGCACAGCGACAGCAAGAGAAGTCGCCCTTGCGGGAAAAGGATTTAACGCTGAGGTTGAATCGTCTTACAGAAATCGGCAAAATTTAAATTACGCCGATGTTGACAGAGTCGAAGCGATAACAATTAACGAATCGGCGTTACGGCGGTTTTTGGAAGAAGGCCGTTTGTCATTAGGGGATAATTAATGAGAAAAAAAATCTGCATATTAATTATTGTTGTATTTTTTACCGGATTGATTATCTCATGTCAGGTTCTGATGAGAGTTGCCGATGCCGGCGCGCAAGTAGCCGGAGCGTCGGGAATAATTGATAAAAATACCGCAGACGCTATCAGCGTATCAGCAAGAGCCATCGGAACCGCCGCGGAGGAAATTACCCCCGCGCAGGAATATTACATAGGAAGGGCGGTAGCCGCAAATATACTTACTTCCTACAGAATCTGGAATGGTAATGCCGCTCTTACAACTTATCTAAATCAAATTTGCGCAGCGATTACAATCAATTCACCACGCCCCGATATTTACAACGGTTACCGCGTAGCAATCATTGACAGTAATGAAATCAACGCTTTCGCGACTTCGGGCGGTCACATTTTTGTTACACGCGGCCTGATCAACACCGCAAGATCGGAAGACGCTCTTGCCGGCGTAATAGCGCACGAAGTAGCGCACATTCAATTAAAGCACGGTATTAAGTCGATTAAAAACAGCCGTATCACTCAGGCTATTCTGGTAACAGGCACGGCGGCAACCGGAGCCGCGACAGGAATGGACGTAAAACAATTAACCGATGTATTCAACGAATCAGTCGGTGAAATTGTTCAAACAATGGTAAACAACGGCTATTCCCAAGCACAGGAATTCGAAGCTGACACAACCGCGATGTCTTTAATGGCCGCCGCCGGTTACAAACCGTCAGGCCTGATAGAAATGCTCACCGCGTTAAGAAGCGCACAAACCTCAGGCTCAGGTTTCGGCAAAACCCACCCAACCCCCGCGCAACGCATAACCAACGCAGAACGCACAGTATCGTCCCACAGAGTAGCCGACACAAGCGCGTCAAGACAAGCCCGTTTCACCGCAGCAACACGATAGTTGTCCGTCACTTACACCACATATAGCGCCTAACACCCCACCCCACCTCTACGGGTGGGGTGGGTGACTGACAC
>Ga0209755_10009767_pt1 | contig 10120 bp, 11 predicted proteins | sample TergutCo191P1_FD_187301 | JGI IMG/M metagenome (GOLD analysis project Ga0209755, IMG submission 187301) | Cornitermes sp. P1 segment gut microbial communities from Petit-Saut dam, French Guiana - Co191P1 (SPAdes) (version 2) | ecosystem: Host-associated > Arthropoda: Insects > Digestive system...
CATACACCATTCCCGTCGGATTTGACGGATTATTCAAAATCAGCATTTTTGTCTTATCGGAAACAGCGGACTGCAGTTGCTCTTTTGTTATTTTAAAGTCGCTTTCTTCTGCTCCGGAAATGATTATAGGCACTCCCCCCACCATACTGATAGCCTCGGCATAAGTCACCCAATACGGTGCAGGCAAAATGACTTCATCTCCGGCGTTAAGCACACAGCAGAGCGCAACATAAATACTGTGCTTTGCACCGCTTGCGATAACAATTTGCTCGGGAGCATAATCTGCATTACAATCCGCTCTGAGCCTGTTTGCGACAGCCTCGCGGAGCTCCGGAATGCCGCTCGCAGGTGTGTAACGAGTTTTCCCGCTCTCTATCGCCTCAATTGCCGCCTCTCTGATATTCTCAGGCGTGTCAAAATCAGGTTCCCCCGTGCCAAAGCCAACGACATCTACTCCGCTTTGCTTCATCTGCTTAAAAAGCGCATCAACCTGCAAAGTAGTAGATGCCTGAACATTTAATGCAATTTCAGATAATCGCTTCAAACTAATGACCATTCCTTTCGGATCATATAATTCCTTGCCATGATAATACTACCAACACACATGTCAGCACTATCAGCGCAGAAACCAGTAGTGCGCCAAGGTTTATTTTTCCGCTTGCATCCTCCGTTAAATCCTCTGATTTCGGAAGCAAACGCGCCCTGCTGAGTGCCATTTTCAAAGGCTTATAAAGCAGCATTGCTATAGACGCGTTTAGCGTGCCTTTTATCAGATTAAACGGCAAAAATCCCGGAATCAAAAGTGCCTCAACCTGTTCTCTGGGTATACCCATCAAAATCGGTGTCAGGGCATAGTTCCAGAGCAACATAACAACCGTATTAACCACCACGCCAACAGCAAGACCAACGGCTGCGCCGGATAAAGTGCGCCATTTTTTGTAGATGGCTGCCGCAGTGCAACAAAATGACACTGACGCAATAAAGTTCATGGGTATGCCAATCGGACCCAGTACACTCGTAGTAACACCCTCAAGCAGAGCGATTACCGTAATCATAAGCAGTGGCGCACTCGGACCGAAAATAAACCCGGCTATTACTAAAATAACATCTTTTGGCTCATATCCCAGAAATCCTACCGCCGGAACCAGTGGAATTCTGAGAAGTGATGCGAGAATATATGCTATGGCACTCAGTAGTGCCAGAATCGTCAGTTTACGCGTAAGTTCTTTTGATTTAGTCATTTATTTTCCTCATCGTAATCTTCATCATCCTCATCGTCCGCATCGTAATCCTCGTCGTCCCCATAGTCTTCGTCCTCCTCATAATCTTCGTCGTCATCGTAATCTTCATCGTCCGCGACAGACACATCATTGTCGTCCGAACTGTTTTCTGTATTATCCGTGGCTACGGCTATCCCCTCATCGTCTGTGTATGCACTTGCTTCAAAGAGCCCTGCTTTTTTTGACTTTATGTACTCACGCGCACTCACAATACCAACGCCAATGGCTCCCAAAGAAAACCCGACTATAGCAAGGTACCTAAGGGCCGGATTTATTTCTTCGGCAGCTTCAGGCTCAAGGTTAATCATAGGTATGATGACGTAGAAAACAATAAACGCAAGCGCAGCGGCGCGGAATAGTATTCGTGACTTTGCGCTTTTTGCTTTCTGCTCCGCCGTTCTGGGCCCACCTAAAAAAAATCCCATAAGGTTGCTCCTTTACTTAAATATGACGCCGGTGTAGTTATTTCAAAAACGAATTGTTATGCCGAAACGCCAAGCTGAAATGCTTTTTTATTCATTTCGAGAAACTTCGGCGGCACGGTCTCTTCAAGTGCTTTGAGCCATGTCTCTTCAGCAAACGGAAAATACTTTGACAGCCGCCCCATCATCACAATGTTTACAGTCTTTGACGAACCCGCTTCTTCTGCAAGCGCAAGTGCATCTATAGCATCAACCTTTACCCCGTTATTTTCAAACTTGCCTAAAAGATTCTCGGGATACTTTGCCGCACCCATAATGACAGGTATGGGGTTTATCTTCTGCGTGTTGGTGACAACCGTACCGCCCGGCGCAAGCACATTAAACCATCTTGCAGCTTCGAGCAGTTCAAAGGAAACCAAAAGCTCCGCCTGTCCGTCATCAACAATCGGTGAATAAACCTTATCGCCGTACCGCACATATGTAACAACCGAGCCACCACGCTGGCTCATACCATGAACCTCCGACACCTTCGCATCATAACCTTCCAGCATCAGCGCACGCCCCATAAGATTACAGGCAAGCAAGCTACCCTGCCCGCCAACTCCTACAATTACAATATTACGAGTTTCCATACTAATGACCATTCCTTCCTTCAATGTGCTGCTCGCTATGTTTCTAACTGAGAGAAAGCGTCAAATTTGCAAAGCTGCGTGCAAACATTACAGCCAACGCAGAGCGTGTGATTTACAGACGCTTTTTTCTCGTTCATGCTTATTGCGGGACAACCGATTTTCATGCACAGGGAACAACCTGTACACTTTTCGTCTATGACCTTGAGTGCGGACGCGGCTTTTGACGATTTTAGGAGCATACAAGGTCTTCTTGCGATTATAACGGAAGCACCCGGAGTATTCATTTCCTCTTTTATAACCCTTTCGCTCTCTGCAAGGTCGTTTGGGTCAATAACCCTGACGCGCTCGATACCGCAAGCCTTGCACATCATCTCAATATCCATCTTTCCGACCTTTTCGTTTCTGATGTTAAAGCCTGTGGTCGGGTTTTCCTGATGACCTGTCATTCCCGTAATAGAGTTATCTGCAATGATAACAGTTGAATCAGATTGGTTGTAGCCAATGTCTATGAGTCCGTTTATTCCCATGTGTGCAAACGTCGAATCTCCAATAACACACACGGCATTTTTGCCGCCCGCGCGGACAAACCCGTGCAGACCCGATATTGATGCACCCATACAAACACATGTATCCATGGAGTTGAGCGGTGGTGTGGCGCCGAGCGTATAGCACCCAATATCACCATGCACCACGGCTTTGAGTTTGTTCAAAACATAAAATAACCCTCTGTGCGAGCAACCTGCGCACATGACAGGAGGGCGATTTGGGATATTATCCTCAAGAGCCTTGCCTTTGCTGAAAGAAACGCCTGATTTCTCAGCAATTATGTTCGGTGAAAGCTCGCCAATTAGGGAGAATAGTTCTTTGCCTGTCACATCAAGACCCAGCTTTTTGCAGTGTTCTTCGATGAATGGGTCCAGTTCTTCAACTACCACCAGTTTTTTTACTTTCTTCGCAAAATCGAGTATGAGGTTTTCGGGCAGCGGGTGCACAAATCCGAGCTTCAAAACGCTTGCGTTTTCGCCAAAAACCTCTTTGACATATTGGTAACAAGTGCCTGATGTTATTATCCCGAGGTCAGTTGCGCCCATTTCCACACGGTTTAACTCAGTTTTTTCCGACATGGCTTTCAGTTGCAATGTTCTGTTTTCCACGATGGGGTGGCGCGGTCTTGCAAAGGCGGGCATCATAACATACTTTTGCGGATTTTTGACATACTCTTTAACCGGTTGCTCCGCACGCTCCGTCAGCTCAACGACGCTCTGTGAGTGGCTGATACGTGTACATAATCGGACAATAACAGGGGTATCATACTCCTCTGAGATTTCGTATGCAAGTTTTGTAAATTCCAAGCACTCAGATGAATCGGCAGGCTCAAGCATAGGAACTTTCGCCGCTCTTGCATAGTGGCGCGAATCCTGCTCGTTCTGCGAGGAGTGCATTCCCGGTTCATCGGCAACAGCTATTACCATTCCCGCGTTTACGCCTGTATATGATATGGTAAATAACGTGTCTGCGGCGACATTCAACCCGACATGCTTCATGCCTGTAAAGCTTCTTTTCCCTGCAAGGCAGGCTCCCCAGGCCACTTCCATACCAACCTTTTCGTTTGGTGCCCATTCGGTGTATATTTCATCATATTTTGCGATAGCGGCAGTGATTTCTGTGCTGGGTGTTCCGGGATAACTTGAGGCAAGACAGACACCTGCTTCCCAAGCACCGCGAGCAACAGCCGCATTACCTAACAATAATTCCTTCAATACTGTGACCTCCTGTGTGAATAATACAAACAGATATTCTAACAGTATATAGCTTGCTCGCAAAATAATCAACAGTTACTTGTGTCGGTCATCTTTCTATGCTACAATAGTTACCATGTTGCAAGGAGTGAGGCGGATTATGCATGTTTTTTTGATAGGTGAAAAGCAGGTTGGCAAGTCTACTGTCATTTCAAACTATCTTGAAAAATCACGCAAGACCGCAGACGGTTTTGTGACGTATTGGGAGAGCATCGAAAAAGGCGTACAGCAGCTTTATCTTGCGCCATACGCAAAATCCGGACAGCCTGACCGACGTTTGATCGCGACAAAGCGCGGGCACGGCCTTGAGCCTGTACATGAAGTTACAAAATTATTTGATACTTACGGTAAATCGCTTCTTGAAAACAGCGGAAAATGCGACTATATTGTAATGGACGAACTGGGTTTCATTGAGGCAAATGCAAAAGGGTTTATAGCGTCTGTTATGAGCCTGATTGCAGGGAATAGGCCAATACTTGGAGTGGTAAAAGAGTCTGATATCGAATATTTATGCAGAGTTCGGACTCATGAAAATGTTTCAATAAAAGAAGTGACCACAAAAAATAGAGGAGAGATATTAAAATGGCTAATAAAAAAAGATTCCTGACGCTCGCGCTCGTTCTTGCGCTGCTTTTCGTAGCTGCCGCTTGCGGGGCATCACCGACTGAAAACGGAGATGCGCAAGCTGATGATGGAAGCACCGTTGAAGCAAGCATAACTGTTATTGACCAAGCCGGAAGAAGCGTTGAAATTGCTCAGCCTGTGGAGCGTTTAGTGAGCGGATTTTATATATCTTCTTCCGCTACTATAGCTCTTGGGCTTTCCGACAGGCTTGTCGGTATTGAAGCGCGTGCCGATGAGCGTCCTGTTTACACCCTCATGAAACCCGAGCTTTTAAATCTCCCGAATGTCGGAACGGCAAGGGATTTCAACCTTGAAGGCTGCATAGCTTTATATCCCGATTTGGTTATATTGCCCTATCGCCTGAGAGATGCCGCCGAAACACTCACTGAAATGGGAATCCCGGCAATTGTTGTTAATCCCGAGAGTTTAGAAGAGCTGATTGCTATGATAAATCTCATTGCAACTGCGACGCAAACTACAGAAAACGCCAACCGTCTGGTGGAGTGGATTAGAGATACTCATGCAGCTGTAACAGCCGAAAGTGCCGAAGTTGCAGGCCGCCCCACAGTTTATATCGCAGGAGTCGGAAGCCATTTGTCCACAGCCCCGGGCGGTATGTTTCAGTCTGATTTGATTGAAATGGCGGGCGGTATAAACGTAGCCGCAGACTTACCGGGCAGAGGCTGGACTGAAATTTCCTATGAGCAGCTGCTCGCCATGAATCCCGATATAATAATCCTGCCATCAGAAGCAAGCTACAGCGTGTACTACATACTGAATAATCCCACACTCGCCGATTTAACCGCCGTGATAAACGTCTCGGTTTACCAAATGCCGTACACATACGAAGCCTGGGACTCTCCTGTTCCCGCGTCTATGCTGGGCGCAAGATGGCTTTTGGCAATGCTTCACGGAAGCTACACAGGCGATGAGTTTATACGGTACGTCTACGAATTTTACGCCGAATTCTACGGCTTCGAAAGGTGAAGCAAGGGGACGGGGGTTGCTGCTTCACCGATTCTTTATCCGCGACACAATCTCCCATGTAATTCCTGCAATTATGAAAATCAAGTAGGTAGCCGTCCAAATCACCCAATTATTGTTGCTGTAGACACCCGGGCCCCGATAAGGGTGATAGGTGTCGGAGTTAAGCAACATCCCAAGCACAAAGCCAACGACATACCCGGCAACCACACAAATCATAACTTTTTGCCGATTGGATATTGCGGCAATGCCTATCACAGCTAAGCCAAATACGAACAAGATTATTGGCCATTGCCCCATTCCATGTAAAAAGAGGAACACATGACCACACAATACATATCCCGCTGCCAAAGCGACACCGGCTCCCAAAGCCCAAAACAACCGCTCTTTAATCGAACCCCTGCCCCGCATCGTAATTTCTGTATCGGCACGTTTCATTTTGCGTGGGCGAATTAGAAGTAGGTATAGAGGAATGAAAAGGGCGGCAGCAGCTTGAGCAACGATAAATAAAAAACCTACCATAGTCATCCCGATGAAGGTCGGGATTTGTAGGATACTCCATACCGCAAAAATCGTAACGAGTATGAACACGGCATCCATAAGAAATGGTTTTTTTCTAGGTTGTATCGACTCTGCTTCTTTATCAGCGATAACGGCCGGCTCATTATTGCTTTTCCCGCCGGATAATTCACCGAGGGATATTCCGAAAATACCTGCAAGTGTTATTAGATTTTCCATGCAGGGAACAGATTTGTCAGATTCCCACTTCGTTACAGCTTGGCGGCTCGTGCCGACCATTTCAGCGATTTTTTCTTGGGAGAAACCCAGTTTATTTCTTTGCGCCTTGATTCTGTTGCCAAGTGTCATATCGAACACCTCCTGCAAAAATCATAGCGTAGATAGCGGTTGCATACTACCAACTATTCGGCAACTATCGGTTGCCGAATAGCGAGGGACGGGGATTGCTGCTTCACCTAGCGAGGAACTTGCCCATTTTGGGCAAGTTCCTCAGCCGAAGTCGAAGCAGCACCCCCGTCCCCGCGCTTCACGCTTCGCTTGTCACTTCAAACTTGCCACTAAATAAATATAACCCCAGTACTGCAAGAAACCCATTTACAGAAATAACATTACTGAATCGCTGAAAAACACCAAAATATTCGGCCGGCGCAATGCCCGTGCCTATCGCGCCTATAAACATAAGTGCTAAAGCTACTGTTGCATATATTGCAAGTGAGGTGAATCTTTTTTTGTAATATCCTCCGGTCATTATTAAGGAGAGAGATACGATGGAAAGTACGACAACTATACCGGTTACAACAAAGTGCATAATATCTTGAAATGTTGTTCCGCTTGTTCCACCCTCTGAAAGAGGAAATGCAGAAAAGCCAACCACAGATACCCAAAACATAACTGCAAACAAATAAATTCCAACTCGTAATGTCCTGTTAAATTTATCTTTAATTGCAACACATACCATCATAAGGCAAGTAATTCCGCCTACGCCGTACAAACTCGACAGTTGACTCCACAACACAAAAGATGGCGAATCTGCTGCCGATAGGTCACTTACCGCTTGGCTCATCCAGTCATACTCCGGATAAGCAAGTGGAGCAAATATGACTGCTACCGCATATGAAATAAAACTCACTATACCAAGTAAACCCAACCGGTTAATAAGCGTTTTTTTCTGCTCCATAGCATTACACCTCCTTCATATATGCCGAATTAAACTGAATAATATGCTGTTTTATACAATCCAGTGCTTCCTGTTCTCGTTCGGGGTATTTATCACACTGGCATAACAACAAATAGATTGGCGAATAAAATTGTATTGCCGCTATATTGGCGTTATTATGTTTCATTTTACCCATATTGATAAATGCTTGGAATAGTGCGCTTTGATATTGCAATGGTGAATCGTTGTATTGGAGGGTAAGTAATTTTGCCGCCGATGGATTTCTATATTGCTCTATAGTGAACATACGTCGCAATTTCTTTGTATAGTTGTCGTGTAAAAAATAAAGAAAAAGCGTTGTTCCTGCCTGTATCAGCGTATCCAAACTCATAATAGCAAATGTATCTACATCATTTTCATAAGCGTTACCGTCAATACCTAGTTGCCCCGCCATTTCTTTGTATTTTTCAGCCGCTATCACAAGAATAGAATCAAATAACTCTTGTTTGCTTTTATAATGCTTGTAAAGAGAAGCCGCTTTTATCCCCACTGCATCAGCTATATCTGCAACAGTCACGCCGTCATAACCTTTTGTGGAAAACAACTCTAATGCTTCATCCAGTATAATCTGCTTTGTATCTCGTTTTTCCATAAAGCCTCCAATTTAAGCTAATGACTATTAGCCTAATTATAAGCTAACAGTCATTAGCTTGTCAAGACAAACTTTATGAAGCAAGGGGACGGGGGTGCTGCTTCACCTAGCGAGGAACTTGCCCATTTTGGGCAAGTTCCTCAGCCGAAGTCGAAGCAGCACCCCCGTCCCCTCGCTTCGCTAAACAGATTCGTCAACACTGCCGCCGCTTACGGACATGCCGCCGGAGCCGCCGAGCGAGTTGATTCTGTCCATCAACTGATTTACCATTCTACGGTCTGAACTTCTCATTGATTGGTTTATATGTGCATCTCGCTCCTCTTGGCTGTTAAATCGGATATGTTCACCCGTTGCAGGATTAAACATGCCTCCGAAGCCTACAGATTGGCCTGGTGCTACATTGCTTCTATCGGTTGCCAAAAAGCTTTCGCGCATAGCATCGCGAATTTCCTGCGGCCACTGCCCGACAACACCTCTGGAATTATGAGGGCTGCCCTGCGGTGCATACCCGCTCAAAACTCGTCTGATTTGCTCTAGCAGTCTGTCTGCTTCCGTTGCAGGCCCGCCCGCGTTTCGCGCCGGTAAGCTTAGCAAGTCCATCTGCGCAAGTTGTGAAACTGCAGGAGCTATGCTCATAAGGGATTCTCTTGACATGCTGTTAATCATACCCGTTTCGATACTCGCCCTTGTTGGTCCGTTAATATTCATTTTCTCAATTTCCTCCTTGAATTCCTTTTAAGTCCGTTAAAATACAACTATATCCGCACAATTTACCCTTATCTTAGTATATCGGAACAAATATGTCAAAACATTAGCGTTTTGAAACTTTTGGTGGAAGTCTATAAAAATTATTCCCGGCTTGACGTGTCGGCTTTTCTGCGTGTCAGCTCCCTTCTGTGTTGCTTTTCGTTATTAGCTGATGTAAAATGTAAATCTCATTTGTTTTCGGGTTATCACCGAACTTTTAATATAAACCTTTAGGATAAAAATATGACTACACCTGTTCGTCAGCATAAATATTTCATTTTAACAGGGTTACTTGTTGCCTTGGCTTTTTTGGTATGCTTGCAAATAGGCAGATTTCCTATATCCACAGGTGAAATATTTACCTTGCTTACAGGCGGCGAAGTCGAGCCGCTGACGCGCTCTGTATTTTTTAACCTGAGACTCCCTCGCACTGTTATGGCACTTCTCGCAGGGGCGGGGCTCGGTTTTGCGGGCAGTGTTTTTCAGCTTGTTTTTAGAAATCCGCTTGCGGCACCCGACATTGTAGGCGTGTCAAGCGGAGCCAATCTCGGAGCTGCGGTAGCTATTGTCATGTTCGGACAAAGTGCTGCGGTTATGACTTCTTTGGCATTTGGCGGCGGTATGCTTGTCTTGTTTCTTGTGATGTTTGTTGCACGGCTCAGCAGAAATCCCGGCACTATTACATATATCCTCGCAGGTATTGTAATGAGGGCACTTTCCGATGCACTCATTATGATTTTGAGATTTTTCGCAGACCCTGCGAGAGAACTTGCGGCAATTGAGTTTTGGGCGATGGGCAGTTTGGGCGGCATCACAATGAGTAACCTTATTACCGTGGTGCCATTTTTCGTAGTCGGCTTTATCGGGCTGATACTGCTGCGCAGACAAATCATTATGCTCGGACTTGAGGATGACGAGGCAAAAACGCTTGGAGTGCGGCTTAAAGCCGTCCGTTTTCTCATTCTTGCTCTTGCTTCACTCCTTGTCGCGTCGATTGTCAGCCAAACAGGTCTTATTGCTTTTGCAGGTCTGATTGCACCACACGCCGCAAGGCTTGCACTCCGGCGCATCAGTTTTTCATGGTGTATGCTCTCCGCACTCATGGGTGCTTTCATCTTGCTTGTTTCAGACTCATTTGCGCGAGGTTTGACGGCACTAGAAATACCAATCAGCGTACCAACCACACTCATCGGAGTACCCGTCCTGCTATATTTCATGTGGCGGCGAAAAACAGGAAAGGTGTGAAGCAGGGGTGAAGCAAGGGGACGGGGGTTGCTGCTTCACAACACTGAAGCAGCAACCCCC
>Ga0209755_10009768_pt1 | contig 10120 bp, 6 predicted proteins | sample TergutCo191P1_FD_187301 | JGI IMG/M metagenome (GOLD analysis project Ga0209755, IMG submission 187301) | Cornitermes sp. P1 segment gut microbial communities from Petit-Saut dam, French Guiana - Co191P1 (SPAdes) (version 2) | ecosystem: Host-associated > Arthropoda: Insects > Digestive system >...
TATAAAAGATAATTACTTCTCTGTTTTCGGCAGTATATGCTTCAGGTAAACTTATTGCGCCTGACACATCCCCGCTTAAGTGAATCTGAGCTATAAAGTCATCATTTGTAATAATGTACTGCGCGTATGTAGTTTGACCTGAATAGATATAAACCAGTTCTTCTCTTATGACATTCAGTTGCGTTTGCGCCGAAAACCTGTTTGATATAAGTTCAATGGTTAGTAAATAAAGCCCGGGAGGCAATGCTAAAGTTCCCTCATTCACATCAGTTAATTCGATTATTTCCGGTATATCATTTATATTTGGATAACCAGGATTGGAATAATCGGTATAATTTGGACCGTAAACCGGTGATAATCTTAACCTATTTATATTGGTAGAAGTAATACCGCTGTTTTTGGAAATCGTCTGCGGCATCTCTACTTTAAAGGCAAAAGCACCGGGAACATCAGAAGAAAAAACGGGTAAAAGTGTTAAGTTTACACGTGTAATAAGACCGGGCAAAACATCTACTTGTTTTTCTTTCATTGCGACTAATATGTCACCGTCATAAGCTTCGCCGCGGACAGTATATCGACCTGAAGAGATAGTATGCGTCAGTGAACCATTCGCTACTCCGGAAAACGCCAGGTCAAAATTTGGAGATGTTCCGCTATAAACGCTAACCAGATAGGTAAGACCGGAACTGGATGGCGCCAATGTTCTTTCTTCACCGCCAAAAGTTACACTTAAGGTTCCAGGCTCACCGCTCTCTGAAGACACATCAAATAAATCCAAACAACCCGCGAACAGCAGAGTTGCAAGTAACGCAGTTATAATTGTTATTTTTCTCATTTCATTCCTCCTACCTTACAACCTTGAAAAATATCGTGGATTTATAAAAAACACCGTCTTTTACGACATCAAGCCTTATTGTATGAGGCACTGTATACGCGTAATTATAAGCAGATATAACTACAATATTACAATCTTCCCAGTCAGGATTACTGCCATCGGGTAACGGGCTAGTGCCATCGTAAGGAATTTCATCAACATACCATGAAATTGAATTGTTATCGTATACAGAATCAAACCCATTACTTTCTCCGCCTATACTAATTAAAAGTTCATTCGGCGCGGCTGTCGTATCATATCTATTGCCGGTAATTGGATTAGTAAGATGTGTTGATAGAATAATGGGGTTTCCATACGACCCTTTGCCGCCGGTACCATAGAAATTAATATTTCCATTAACCAGTTGAGCTGTAACGCTGGCCGCTGTTCCCATGAATTCCCATTCTCTATTAATAGTTACATAGTAATTTCTGGTAGAACCATCGTCCGCTGTAACTCTAATTTCCGCAGGTCCATCGCCGTACATCCATACTGAACCGGATGCCGGTTCAACTGATACCCCGGTATGAATGATTGACATTTCAATCCCGCCCAGAATCGCGCCAACAGGCGCTGTTACTGTAATGTTGCTCCCGCTGATAACGCTCTCAAATGCGCCAATTGAAAAACCGGTGATGTCCTTTGAGCTTGATTCACCGCATCCTGATAAATCCAATGAAATTGCAATTATCAGAACAATAAGTAAAAAAAGCGTCCTATCCATCTTTTTTTTCATTTTATTCTCCTTTATAAATATTTAAACAAGCTATGCCTGTATTACACAAACAAAACGCTCTGCAGGTATAATCAACAACCCCGCCGCAAACAACGAGGTATTAATTTCCATAGCGTGAAAAAACCTTTCATATAGATTTAGATGAAATATTCTGTAATTATAAATAAAATATATTTTTCTTAATAATCACAAAATTTATTAAAAAACTCCATTTATATATATAAAAGTATAATATCATTTAAAATAATAAATTACAAGATTTTTTTATTTAAAAATTATGCGAGGGGAGGGACTTGAACCCTCATGCCAAAGGCACCAGATCCTAAGTCTGGCGTGTCTGCCAATTCCACCACTCTCGCTTTTTCTTTTCCTAAATCATATCAATATTAGCCGCTCTTTTCATGTTTAATATATAAAATAGGCAGGTTTATTGTCAATACTGCGCATTATAGACTCAAGAATTGACCAATAATTGCCTTTTTGCTAATATATAATAATCTCAGGGCCGCTAGCTCAGCTGGTAGAGCAGCAGACTCTTAATCTGCGGGTCGGAAGTTCGATCCTTCCGCGGCTCAAAATGCTAAGTCTTTATGTTGTATTGACTTAGCGTAACAACTTCCCAATGAAAAGGTGCTGTAACTTACTCAATTTTAAAAAGTGGCAGATGAGCGGTAGACAGACTTGCGCCGCTTCTTTGCCTTTCCCCTTGGGGGGGTTGTCATGATACAGTCTTTCTCTGTTTTCCTTCGTGGTAACCATCCGTATTACTTAATAATTTATGAGAAAAAATACTTTTCAATAATTATTATATCCACATATATCATTTTCTGATAAAAATTCGATAAAAGCATTGCCATATAAATTTGTTTTCAAAGCATAATCATATTGCTTTGGTACTTCCTGTTTAAGTTCATTTTTAATTGGAAAAATATGTCAGTATTAATATTATGTCAATACATTTTAATATAACATTCTTATAGATATTGCGCATAACGTTCTTGCTTGAACCGTAACCGGCCGAACATGGCAGCGGGACAATTGCCGTTTATTATACGAAATAATTATAAAACTATGGGCAAATATCACGAGGATCTTGATAATCATTGCTCCAGTTAATTGTACTGCCAAAATATTTTTTATCAATTTAATTGAGGCTGTTCCAAAACTTTCGAACCGCTGGTTCGCGTTTTTGGAACAGCTACCAATTTATATGAAAAAGCAGGCGCAAACCGCAAACTTGCGGTTCGATGGTTCGATTAGACCGCTTTTTCAAGAGGTTGTGACAAAACTAACCGAGTTTTGGAACAACCTCAATTTATTATAGTATAATTTACAAACATTTTTATATATTTATTACTTTTCGTAATATTATATAAATTTTATTAATATTATTAAAACCTAGATTCCTTAGACATTCATTTTTGCAAATACTCGCTACTTGTCAAAAAGCGTTATTTATGATAAAAATAATTATAAGGGAAAACCCTTTCTTCTCAAATATACCATAATAAGAGGAACAATGTGGCTATTACAAAAGAGATAACACGTCTTGAAAAATCAAATGTTAGAATGAACGTAACTGTCCCAAATGATGTTGTGCGTTCAGAATATGAAAAAATGTTAAAAGATTATACAAGAGATCTGCAATTACCAGGTTTTAGAAAGGGAAAAGTGCCAAGTGAGGTATTGGAACGGAAATTCGGCGAAAGCCTCAGGAAAGAAGCCTTAGGGCGAATAATTGAATACTCATTAAAAGAAATATTTGAGGATGATAATTTAAACAGGTATGAAAAACCGATGGCCTACTCTACTCCGGAACTGGAAGGAGAGCCGAATCTGGATTTTGAGCAGGATTTACAATATTCCGTTACATACGATGTGTTTCCCGAAGTAAAAATAAATCAATGGAAAGATATATCGGTTGAATACCCTTATGCAGAGTTGGATAACGAAGTAATTAATAAGGAACTGGAAGAAATCAGGGAACGAAACGCCATTGTCATGGATCGGGATGATGACGCGGCATCTCAAACAGGCGATGTCGTAACAATTGATTACGAAGTGTACGATGACAAAGACACGGCTTATCAGGGTGTGGATTTAAACCGCAGGAATTTCACTTTTACTCTTGGCTCAAACTCAAGTACTTTGGATATTGATAACAGCATTACCGGGTTAAAAAAGGGTGAATCCAATGTGTTTTACAAAAAATTTGATGATGATCATGAAAACAAGGATATAGCCGGCAGAACCTGTAAAATAAAAATAACTTTAAATGAACTTAAAGAGAAAAAACTCCCTGATTTGGACGATGAACTTGCGCAGGATGTTGATGAGAAATACAGAACTCTCGAAGACCTTAAAAACAATATAAAAAACCGCCTGGAAAAAGATTTGGAAATACGGTTAAAAAGCGTAAAAATAAACGAGTTATTAAAAAAAATAATGGAAACATCGCCTGTTGTTATCCCCGAATCCCTGATTGAGGCGGAACTGGAAAGCCGCATGCGCAGTCTGGCGCAATATTACAGAATGGATTCTGATATGATAAAAAAGGTGATGGCATCAGATCCTGAATTCAGCGTAAAACAAAATGAAAGGCGCGAAACTGCCATTAAATCACTTCACTCGCGCATGATCATGGAAACATTAATGGATGAACAGAATATTCAGGTTACAGATGAAGATATGGAAAAAGAATATGAGAGAATAGCAAAAGATGTGTTATCATTGAATGAAAAAGATCCCGTGGATGAACTTACAGCCGAAAATATAAAAAATAAAATTGATGAGTTAAAAAATGACTTTAAAGAAGAAGATGTTTTTTATATGAAAGAAACGATCAAAGAACAGCGGATGAGAGAAACTTTGTTAGCTGAAAATAAATTTATTCCCGGAAACAAGGAGAATTATCTGGCTTTCATGTCAGAAAATAGTTAGATTATAATTATATGAGAAATAATAATTTTGGCGAAAAAATGAGTAACCTTGTTCCTATCGTGGTTGAGCAGACAGGAATGGGGGAACGTTCATACGATATTTATTCGCGTCTGTTAAAAGACCGCATTGTTTTCCTGGACGGAGATATTAATGATCTGTCGGCGGATTTGGTTGTAGCGCAGCTACTTTTTCTGGACGGTCAGGATACCGAGAAAGACATAAATCTTTACATCAATTCTCCTGGAGGTTCGGTTACGGCGGGGCTTGCGATATACGATACCATTCAGTATTTAAAATCGGATGTACAGACAATCTGCCTTGGGCAGGCCGCAAGCATGGCAGCTCTTATCCTTGCCGCAGGCAGCGCAGACAAGCGTAAGCTCCTTCCCTCTTCGCGGGTACTGATTCATCAGCCCTGGGGCGGCGCGCAGGGACAGGCGCGTGATATTGGCATTCAATCAAGGGAAATTATCCGTTTAAAGAAAATGACAATCAAATATTTCGCAAAGCATACAGGCAAAACCGTTGAACAGATTGCATCAGACATGGAAAGGGATTTATATATGTCCGCGGAAGATGCGGTTGAATACGGCGTCGCCGATTCAATATTAGTAAGAGAGTTAAAAGGAAGTAAAGATGGCGCGGCTTCGTAATGGACCGGAATTCTTTGAGAGAGTATGTTCTTTTTGCGCGAAAAGTGCTGACATGGCGCGCCGCCTTATCGCAGGCCCTAACGATGTTTATATTTGCGATGAATGTATCGAAGTCTGCCGCAAGATTCTAAGCGAAGAAGAACACGAACTTACAACAAATTTTACCGGCGACATTCCAACTCCGCGGGAAATAAAGAATTACCTTGATCTGTTTGTGATCGGCCAGCATAACGCGAAAAAGGCGCTGTCTGTCGCGGTGTACAATCACTATAAAAGAATAGCCAATCCAACTGTCGAAGGCGCAAACGAAGACGTAGAAATTGAAAAGTCCAATGTCCTTCTTATCGGTCCTACGGGAACGGGCAAAACATTACTCGCAAAAATTCTCGCGAAAAAATTAAAAGTGCCTTTCGCGATTGTAGACGCAACTACGCTTACAGAAGCGGGTTATGTCGGCGAAGATGTGGAAAATATTCTTTTAAAGCTTATTCAAAATGCAGGCAACAATATCGCGGCGGCCGAGCGGGGCATTGTCTACATTGATGAGATCGACAAGATAGCGCGCAAAGGCGAAAATATTTCCATTACCCGCGATGTTTCAGGCGAAGGCGTTCAGCAGGCGCTGCTTAAAATTATTGAAGGCACAATCGCCTCTGTACCGCCGCAGGGAGGCAGAAAACATCCCAATCAGGAACTGATACGCATTGACACTACTAATATTCTTTTTATCTGCGGCGGCGCGTTTGTCGGGCTGGAAAAAAATATCGCGCGGCGCGTTGTTCAGCATCCGCTGGGTTTTGGTGCCGGCACAGGCGGCGGGGAAAAATCCCTGAAGGAACTCTACGATGCCATGCATCCTGACGACCTGATACAATTCGGCATGATCCCCGAATTTATAGGAAGGCTCCCGATAACAGTCAGTCTTGAAGAGCTTAAACGCGATGATCTTAAACGCATCATTACAGAACCGCGTAACGCCATCGTAAGACAGTATCAGGCTTCCCTTTCCTACGATGATGTCAAGCTGGAGTTCACGGAAAGAGCGGTTGACGCTATCGCTGATATGGCAATTAAGCAAAAAACAGGAGCGCGCGGTTTAAGAGCCATCGTTGAAAAACTTATGACAGACATAATGTTTGATATTCCTTCGCACAAGGGCAGCAAGCATATAATCATAACGCAGGATACAGTTGAAAAATCCGAACCGCCGCAGATAATTTATCTGCAGCAGCAGAAGAGCGCATAACGCCGGCCGCGCGAACCGCAGACAAACGGGGTTTTACGTGAAGAACAGGGCAAAGGAAAAAAAAACCGGTTTGGGAAAGCTTTTTTCCGGATTTTTCACAAAAGGCAATTTACAGGGGTATCCTGAAACAGAAGAACTATCCGCCGAAGAGATGCCCATGCTCCCTCTGCGCGATCTTGTGCTTTTTCCCCAGACAGTGGTTCCGATTTTTATCACCTACAAGCCGGGCATCAGCGCGCTGGAAGAGGCAATAAGGCGGGATAACAGGCTTTTCGCAGTCTGTCTTAAAAAACACGAAATGCGCATAACGGCGGATGAGCCGTGGGATACCGGCACTGTCGCAAGGATAATCTCGCATCTTAAACTGCCTGATAATACATACCGCGTTGTTTTCCAGTGCGAATACAGGGGCGCGATACTATCTCTTACAGCCTGTGAAACATTTTCCTCCGTGCGGATCGCGCCTCTTCGCATAACAGGCCTTAGTGATCCCTTAATCCCTGAAGACCTTGGATTAATGCGAAGCGTTCAGAAATCATTTGTTCAATACGCCGAATATTCAAAAAAAATCAGCACAGATACCATCTCCGCCGTAGAAAGAACAGAAGATCCCGAGCGGCTGGCAAACCTTGTGTGTAACGCCGCTTATATAAAATCTGAAAAAAAAATCGAGCTTTTAAAAATCACAGACAGCCGCGAAAGGCTTCTTTCAATCCTTGAAACCCTCGAACAGGAGAATGAAATATACGGCATTCAGAAAAATATCTCCGGCAAGGTTAAGAGCCGGATGGATAAACGCCACCGCGAATATATCCTGAATGAACAGCTGCGGGAAATTAACAAGGAACTGGGAAAGGATAAAATAGAAGATGAATTTGCTCTTCTTGAAAAACGCATAACAGACAAAAAACCTCCAGCCGAAGTCACCGAGAAAACAGGCAAGGAAATTACTAGGCTCCGTAAACTACAGCCTTTTTCACCCGAAGCCGGAGTTTTACGCACCTATCTTGAATGGATAGCCGATCTTCCCTGGAGCAGTTTTTCAGTAGATTCAGGGGATCTTGGCGAAGCGGAAAAAATTCTTGACGAAGATCATTTCGGCATGAAGAAAGCAAAAGACCGTATAATTGAATTTATCGCGGTAAGGCAGTTGTTGAGTAATGAAGAAGAGGGGAATGGGGAAACAACAGGGAGTAGGGAATCGGGAATAGGGAATAGGGAACAGGAGAGCGCAGATATTAGCATGAATGTTATGACAGATAACATAGATAATAAATCTCCGCTTTCTGACAACGATCCCAACTCCCAACTCCCAACTCCCGACTCGCTAATCCCTGCATCAGAATCCCAGCTATCCGCAATAAAATCTCAGTTTTCTGCACTTAATGCTCAACTATCAATATTAAATTCTCAGCTTACAACGCTAAACGCTCAACTCCCTGATCCACAACTCCCAGTGCCTCAGACTCCTGCGCCTCATTCTATTAAAGGCCCCATTCTCTGCTTTGTCGGCCCTCCCGGAACCGGAAAAACAAGTTTAGGCAAATCGGTCGCAAGGGCGTTAGGACGAAACTTTGTGCGTGTTTCATTGGGCGGCGTCCGGGATGAGGCTGAAATACGGGGGCACAGAAAAACTTATGTAGGCGCTCTGCCGGGGAAAATAATACAATCCATGCGCAAGGCGGAAACCGTTAACCCGGTATTCCTGTTAGACGAAATTGACAAATTATCCCATGATTTCCGCGGCGATCCTGCGTCTGCCCTTCTTGAAGTTCTGGATCCGGAACAGAATTCCACATTTGTGGATCACTATCTGGAAGTTCAGTATGATCTTTCCAAAGTAATGTTTATCACTACGGCCAACTCTCTTCATACTATCCCGTATCCCCTCCTTGACCGCATGGAAATAATCGAAGTGCCGGGCTACGGCGAAAACGAAAAACTAAGCATAGCGAAACAGTTCCTCCTTCCCAAAGCGTTACGCGACAACGGTCTTGGCAGCGCAAAAATATTGTTCAGGGACGATACGATTCAAAACATTATTCAATACTGGACAATGGAATCTGGCGTGCGCAATCTGGAAAGGGAAACATCGCGCTGCATAAGGCGCATTGCGCGTAACGCTGTAAACAAGGGTTACGGAAAGGATAAACCTGTTTCTTCCTTTATCAAAACCGTTACGCCCGCAAACCTGGAAAAACTGCTTGGCAGAAGGAAATACAAGCGCGATGTAGTATACAGGGAAGCGCGTGTCGGCGTAACATACGGTCTTGCGTGGACAGAAACAGGCGGAACCATAATGCCTGTCGAAACAATCTGTTATGATGGCTCAGGCGAACTGCTTATAACCGGAAATCTCGGCGATGTTATGAAGGAAAGCGCCCGTATCGCCCTGTCATATCTGCGAAGCGCAGGCGCCAAATACAATTTCATGATTAAAGATTTGGCAAAACTGGATTTTCACATACATGTCCCCGAAGGCGCAATCCCAAAGGACGGCCCTTCCGCAGGAATCACCCTTGCGTCTTCTTTACTTTCTACCCTCTGCCAGGTTCCGCCTCACCCCTGTAACGCAATGACGGGCGAGCTTACCCTGACAGGTAGGATTCTCCCAATCGGCGGTTTAAAGGAAAAACTGTTAGCCGCCATCAGGAACGGAATGGAAAAAGTTATACTGCCCAAAGACAACGAAGAAGACTGGAACGAGCTGGACAAGGATATCCGCACATCAATTAAAATAGAGTTAGCCGAAACCGCAGCCGATGTTTTTGATTTATTATTCCCGCAGGATATATTGCAAAAGAAACCCAAAAAGATTAAAACATAATAATTATCATGGCATCAAAGTTTTACATCATTTTGGTTAAATACGCGGCTTTTTTTGCAGGCGCGTTTAAATCGCAGATAAGCTATCATCTCGCAACCTTGATGGGACTATTGGGATCGCTTTTATTTGTTGTAATCCAGTACTTTTTATGGTATTCACTGATAGGTTCAGGCGTTCGTCAGGGGATCACTGTAACTGATATGATAACCTTTGTTGTAATCACAGAGGCAGTGAGCACCTTAACGCGCGGAAATTTCGCCAATGAACTTGGTGATTCCATCCGCGACGGTTCTGTTGTAATGCATTTTCTGCGCCCTGTATCGTATCAGCTTTATTTATTCAGCGTCCATACAGGAAAAAATATTTACAGATTGGTTACGCAGGTTCTTCCTGTCGTGATATTGAGCGCTATTGTTATCGGCCTTCCCCTTCCGCCTTCATTCGCGCATTTAATTGTCTTTGCGGCGTTAACTTTGTCAGGTGTCATCATAATGTTTCAGCTGATTTATATCACAGGGCTTCTGGCGTTCTGGACTCAGGCGACATGGTATCTTTCATGGTATGTCGGAGCGGGCCTGACATTTTTCGGAGGAACAGTTGTTCCTTTGTGGTTCTACCCGCGTTTTCTTGAAGTCCTTACTGTCTTTCTGCCGTTCCGCTATATTTCTTTTGAAGCGATCAATTATTATCTTGGAAAGGCGTCTCTTGAAAACGCGGATTTTTCACTCTGTATTTCATTAACATGGGTTGTACTCCTGTTTGTCATTGGACAGCTTATCTGGAGCAGGGCTCAGAGGAAAATAACCATAAATGGCGGGTAACAAAATAATATTATTTTCATTAT
>Ga0209755_10009769_pt1 | contig 10120 bp, 12 predicted proteins | sample TergutCo191P1_FD_187301 | JGI IMG/M metagenome (GOLD analysis project Ga0209755, IMG submission 187301) | Cornitermes sp. P1 segment gut microbial communities from Petit-Saut dam, French Guiana - Co191P1 (SPAdes) (version 2) | ecosystem: Host-associated > Arthropoda: Insects > Digestive system...
TATATCTTAACATCAGACTGACGGGCTCAACGCCGCCGCTTCCCGACAAGGGCGGCGGATAACCTTTAAATAAATCTAAAAAAAAGATTTTAAATAGTGACAACTCAGTATATCACTTTGGGGATAGGACTGTTCACAGTCCGTCACTTTGTTAAAAATAATGAAAAATTATCCGCACAAGGCAGTACAAATCAGCCTATTATTCGTAAAACTGTATTTTATTCTACACATTAAAGAAGAAAAGTGACAACGGTATATCACTACATCACTTTTGTTATCACCCGTTAAATCTATATTACATATAGATTTATATTAAAAAGTGACATAGTGACATACTTTGTGGTATTAATGTTTTTTTATAAAAAAAATAAAGCATATATATATAAACTATTAATACACAAAGTATATCACTTTTTTAAAAAAGTGATAAAAACATGTATAAAAGTTGACAAAATAAAACAAATACGATAAAAATAAAGTAAGGATGATCGGAAAACCGAAGTCCGTATACAGTAAGGAAAACTCTTTAAAGGTGTACGGTTCGGACAAATTTTTGATTAACAAAAGAAAACAAAAAGATGAAATCTTAACCTGAAATCTTAACCTGCCTAAAAGAGCTTTCCTGCAGAGAGATAATTGCAAGGAGAGCGAAACAATGCCGTTAAGAAAAGGACAAACAAACAATCCCAAAGGACGTCCGCGGAAGGATACTAGCCTTACGGAAGTGTTAGCCAAATACGGAAATAAAAAAGTAAAACTTCCAGAACATTTGAAAGATGATAACGAGTTAAAAGAACTGGACGGAATGAAATGTAAAGACGCGCTCGCGAAAAAATTATGGCAGCTGGCTATTTACGAAAAAGAGATACCCGCGATTAAATATATATTTGACAGAATAGACGGTAAGCCTATCAATACAATCGTTACAGGGAATGACATTGGAAGCATATCTTTTGTGAAGGCCGCGCAAAAAGAATTATTTGACATGGACGAGTTAGAAGGAGAACAGGATGAGGGAACTTTGGAGCCCCCAGAAAAGACAAGCGCAGGCGCTGGCGAATAACGCGTTTGAACTGCTTTACGGCGGAGCGGCGGGCGGCGGAAAAAGCGATTTTCTCTTAATTGATTTTCTCGCGGGATGTAACGAATACCGGCAGGGATGGAAAGGGATTCTGTTCAGGCGGACGTATCCTGAGCTCGAAAGCATTATAGACCGCGCGAAACAGTTGTATGTACCGCTGGGCGCCAGATGGAATAAAGCGGAACGAACATTTTACTTTCCGACAGGATCTAAGCTGCAATTCCGTTTTCTTGAGAGAGATGATGACGTAACGCGCTATCAGGGACAGGAATATACGTGGATAGGATTTGACGAGCTGGGAAATTATCCGACGGATTACTGCTGGCGTTACATGATGAGCCGCGCCCGCAGCGCGGCAGGCGCGGCTTGTTATATCCGCGGAACGGCAAACCCAGGCGGGCCCGGGCATTCATGGGTAAAAACGAGATTTATCGACGGCAAGGAACCGGGGAAAATATACAAAACAAAAGAAGGTTTAACCCGGTGTTTTATTAAAGCGCTTATTCAGGACAATAAAAAACTAATGGACAACGATCCTGAATATTTGAAACGGCTTGAGATGCTTCCTGCTCATCTGCGCCGGGCGCTGCTGGAAGGCGACTGGGACGTATTTGCCGGACAGGTGTTTGATGAGTTCCGCAGAGAAAAACACATAGTCAAGCCGTTTGCATTAAAACCAGGAGAATGGAAACGCTTTTATTCTCTTGATTGGGGTTTTGCTAAGCCGTTCAGTTTGGGTAAGTGGGCGGTGAACAGCGAGGGACGCATGGTCCGTTACGGAGAATGGTACGGCTGCGCGAAGCATGAAGCGGATACGGGCATCAGGATGGGGGCTGAGGAAGCAGCGGCGAAGGCATGGGGAGACGCGGTTGCCGAAGGCGTGACTGAGTGCGTGGCAGACGGCGCGATGTGGAATAAAGACGATGACGGCCCCAGCACCGCGGAGAAATGGGAAGCCGCGGGGTTTAAAATGATAAGGGCGCAGAAAGAAAGGGTAAACGGATTGATGCAGTTCCATCAGCAGATGATAACAACAGGCGAAGACGGCAGGCCGATGCTGCTTATATTCGATCACTGCGTTGATTTTATACGGACCATTCCGGCGTTGACGCCGGATCCGAATAATCCTGAGGATATCAACACGAAGCTGGAAGATCATATTTATGATGAAAGCCGATATGCAATCATGAGCGACTTCGCGAAGTTTCCGGGAAGGGCGCTGCGGAAACAGAACGGGAACTGGAACTTCGGAGCGAAGAGAAACGCGGGTTATGATCCGCTGGCGGATTAGTGTTAAAGGGAGAGAAGAAATGAAAACATTGTATGATAAACAAGTTGAAGATATTTTACGAAATGAAGGCAAATTCAGATGCCCTCCTATTTTTCAGGAAGGTTTAAACAGATATCAAATGACCTGCGATGATTGTCCTGATCATATTGAAAAGCTTTGTCAGGAAGCATTGGAAATAGTGAGAGAAGAAAAAACTAAATAACACCCTTGACGGTTTTATATTAATGCGGTATAAATAATTTAAGTATAAAATATTTGCTGCCGGAAAACCGGGTGCGGATAGATACTAACCTAATTCCTCGGTACACGACACGTTGTGTTGTTTGTATTGAGACTGGAGTGTCTATATGCGCCTGGGAACAAGCGAGAAAGAAAGAGTATCCGATCTCAAAAGACGGTTTGAACATCTGAAGGAAGAGCGGGCTAAGCGCCTGCCTGACTGGAAAGACGTTCAAAAGTACGTTGCTCCTTCCGTCCTTAACTGGGATAATCCGCAGGACAAAGTTCCCAAACGCTCAAAACGCTACACTACCCGCCCGACTCATTATGCGCGGACTCTGCGCTCCGGCCTTGTCGGTTATTCTATCTCCCCTAATATCGTGTGGCAGAAACTTACATTCGAAAACCAGCATCATGTAGATAAAGTTTATGGAGCAAAGGACTGGCTTGAGGAAGTGGAACGTAAGCTCTACGCTGAGTTTGCAAGGTCCAATCTTTACCAGCAGGCGGGCCTGATGATTGACAGCGCGGTGCAGTACGGCCACGGCGTAATGCTTATTGATGAAGTGCTGGAAGCAAGCAAGCTGCGTTTTTCGACATTGAAGATACAGGAAGTCTTTATAGATATTGACGGGTATGATCAGCCTGATACAATTTTCCGCAGATACAGCATGACGCTCAGGAACGCCGCGTCTTACTTCGGCGAAGATAATTTAAGCGATAATCAAAAGGCCGATCTTAAACGTAACGACAGCATTGAAAAAGAGATAACGATAATCCACGCGGTTTTCAAGCGCGATGAATACGATATCAATTCGCGGGAAGCGAAGAATATGCCCTACGCTTCCATTTACATTGATGAAAGCGAAGACAGAATTCTCATGGAATCGGGATATAAAGAATTTCCGTATGCTGTTTTTATCTGGGAGCCTGTAACAGGGACTCCTTACGGAGAGTCGCCTGCAATACACGCGATTGACGATATACGAATCCTCAACAAATTGGACGAACAAAAACTCAAAATAGCGCAGATGGCAGGATCCCCTGCCTACAATGTGCCGGACTCCATGCGCGGGGAAGCGAATGTGGTACCGAGCGCGTACAACTACTACCAAACACCGAATGAAATAATAATGCCGGTAAACTCCGGCATGAACTTTCCTATCACTATTGAGATATACAAAGACATCGAAGACCGGGTAAAGGACTGGTTTCACGTTGATTTTTTCCTTGCGTTACAGCAGCAGAGGCCTGCGAATATGACTGCTACTTATGTAAACGAGCTGCAGGGAGAAAAAGCCGCGGTACTGTCCGATCTGGTTGTTAATTTAAACGCTGCGCTGACAAAGATTATACAGCGCAGTTTCAATATTCTCTGCCGGCAGAGAAAGATACCGCAGCCGCCCGCGGAATTAGCTGGCAGCGGAGCGAGCATGAAGGTTGAGTTTATGGGTCCGCTGGCGCAGGCGCAGAAGAAATACCATGAAGCGGGAGGAATCCAGCAGAGCCTGAGTATTATCGGAGCCGTCGCGCAGGTCGCAGGACCTGCGGCGCTTGACGTTGTGGACTTTGACGCGACGCTTAAACGCGGTCTTGAAGGCGTCGGCTTTCCGCAGGAAGCGATCAGGGAAGACAGAGATATTGAGGAGCTGCGGAAACAGCGGGCAGAAGCGCAGCAGGCGGCTCAGGAACAGGCAATAGCGATGGAACAGCAGAAACAGATCATGGGCAATATGAACAAACTGAATGAGCCCGTACAGCCGGGTTCTGCTTTGGCAGAGATTCAGAAACAAATGGCGGGAGGATTGCAGTGAAAGAAAACTGGTGGAATAACAAAAAGCTGTCTGGCAAAGAAAAAGAAGAATTGCTGGTTGAAACATGCCGGAAGGTTTTCAGCACCGATGACGGAAAGATTGTGCTGAATATGCTTTTAACTGATTTACGTTTATTCATGGACTCTCATACGAAGAGAGAAAAAATATTAAATGACTATGCAAAATTTTTTGTTCGGGAGCGGCTGGGAGTACGCGATACAAAATCATTGACTGATTACATCGCAGAGACCGCCGCTGCCGCAGGAGGTAAATAATGCGGAACCTTATAGGGGGAATGCAGGTAATGCTGGCGCCGGACGGCGCCGGAAACGGATCGACGGAGGGCGGAACACCGGCAGCCGCTAACGCTGATTTACTCACAAACGCTTTCGGCGGTAATGCCGATGAAAGCAGTGCCGGCGCTGACGATCAAAAGCCTGCGGACAAACCTAAAGAAGGGGATAAGAACGCGGGGGGAACGGATTCAGGAAGCGGTGAAAACAAACTGGCTCCCTGGGCGGAACAGCTGCCCGCGGAATACAGAAACAATCCTGAGACGGCCTCTAAGTTCGCAAAGTTCGCGAAGGTCGGAGACATGGCGAAGGCATGGCTTGAACTTGAGGGGAAACCTCAAGGCGTTGCTATTCCGGGTAAAGACGCTTCCGCGCAGGCGGTTGCGGAATTCTGGGAAAAAGCGGGCAGGCCTAAAACCGCGGACGGTTACAGTTTCGCGAAGGATGCGGACAGCGGAGGCTTCTGTCAAGCCGCGTTTGCCGCGAACCTGACCGAAGCGCAGGCCGCCGCGATGCTGAAGAACCTTCACGGCATCGGGGAAGCGAAGCAGAAAGCGTATCAGGAAGGTATGAGACAGCGGAACGCCGAGACTGCGGCCGCGCTCTCAAAAGAGTACGGCTCGAAATACGCGGAAAACATGGAACTGTTAACACGCGGGCTTGCCGCCGCAGGCCCGAACGTCGCGAAAATTCTTGCGGGCGCAGGGCTTGCAGGGGAGCCGGAAATAATCAAAGCCTTCATCAGTTTCGGCAGGATGACCGCGGAAAGCGGTTTTGCCCGGGGTGATGGAGCGGGATCTTCCTTAAAATCTATCATGGACGGAGGATCTCCTGAGTTTAAAACATAAGGAGTTTTAAAATGGCTACATTAAACATGAACGATCAGATGACGGCTCTCGAGCTTGTAAGAAGACAGAACGCGCCTGATCCGTTTTACATCATCGAATTGATGCGCGAAACAAATGAGATGTTAGTTGACGTTCCTGCGTTTGAGTGCAATAACGGGACCAAAAACATTTCAATCCAGCGCAGCATCACGAAGTTTGGCGAACACCGCATCTATAACAGAGGTGTCGGGAAAGCCGCCACTCAAACCAAAAAGATCGAAGACCGCATCGCGATAATGGCGGCCTATGCGGAAGTTGACGAGGATATGGTAAGACATACCGGCAACATCGAACAGGCCCGCAGAACCGAATATATCGCGATTGTCAAAGGCATGGGATTAACCCAGGCTGAAACCCTGATCTTCGGCGACGGAAGCAGGGACGATGAATTCGACGGGCTTATGAACCGGCGCAATAAAATCGACGGTAAGCTGGTTATCGACGCCGGAGGCAAAGGCAGTGATCTGACAAGCCTTTATCTCTGCTCGCTCGGCAGGGAATTTTTCCACCTGCTTTATCCGAAAGGATCAAAGAGCTGCGGCGTAGAACGCATCGACAAGGGACTTGTAACTGTAGCGGATCCTGAAGACGGAACAAAGAAGTATGACGTCTATCAGGACAAGTTCAGGGCTGAATACGGCATATCCGTAATCGTGCCGGAAGCTGTAATCCGCGTCTGCAATATCGCGAAGGATATGAAAGGCGATGATCTGATTGACTGCATCATCGAAGCCAGTTACAAGATGCCCAAGGGCGCTTCCACATACGCGATGTACTCAAACGACAGCATCTTAATCAAACTCGACAAATCCGCAAGGGATAAGGGCAATGTGGTGCACACGCAGGCCGATCCCTGGGGTAAGCCGATCACCCATATCCGCAGCATCCGCTGCAGGCAGATGGATGTCATCACAAACGCCGAAGGCGTAGTAGCGTAAGGGGGGGCGTAATTATGGGAAATACTGCGTTTCATTATGACGCGTTTAACAGTTTCGGCGCTCTCTCCGCAGCGGGGGATTTTCCGAACACTTTGAACATGGGCGAGGCAACAGCCGAGCGCATGACGGTTGATATTAAGCTGCCGGAAGGCGCGATCGCGAGCGCCGCAGGGGTAACCTTCACGCTTAAAGGATCAGATGCCGAAGGCGGAAATTACACAAAGATCGTGGAAAGCGGTACCGTTACGGCTGACATGATCAATGAGGGTTACGCTCTGCCTATTCCGAGAACCAGATACAAATTCCTGAAGGTCGGTATCGCGGGGAATTTCGCAGGGAAGGTACAGGCGGTTATCAATTCTTACCTGGGTATATAAGGGGGATATGAATGAATATTACAAGCTTTAAAAACAACCAGCAGCAGCAGGCACAGCAGAAGCCGCCGGAAGAGCAGAACCAGCAGCCACAAGCACAGCAAAACCAGCAGCAGCAGGCACAGCAGAAGCCGGAAGAGCAGCAGCAGAAGCCGCAGGAACAGCAGAAGCCGCAGGAACAGCAGAACCAGCAGCAGCCGGAAGACAAAAAAGTCTACCGATATCGCGCTAAATGCAACTGCGTTGTAGGCAGCGTATACCGCAGGGAAGGAGATATTATTGTCTCTGAAAAAAAACTGGAAGTTCCGCACTTCGAGTCGGTGGAAGAAAAGAAATAATATCCGGCGGCGGATAGCCGCTTGATATGACGGTCGGCCGGAAATAAGTATGCGTGCCGTGCTGCACGCTCATATAGGTTGAAAGCCCTTCGGCGGCCGTTCATTTTATTTTAGGAGGGTAAGGAAAAAAAACTCATGAACATGAACCTTGATATCGTTAACCGCGCTTTATATTCTACCGGGCAGGAAATGCTTGATGAAACCTCCGAAGCTGTCAAAGATAGTTCTGTTTATAAACTCTGCAAGGCGTTTTATATCGCTGCTTTCCTTGAGGCGTTATCGGAAGTTGAATGGGTCGGAGGGAGAAAGCGCGGTAAGCTGGTCCGTACCGGCAGGCCCGTTCTTACAAATCAAAAATATAAGTTTACATACGATATGCCGTACGACTGCGCCAGGGCTATTGAGCTTCAGGACAACGAGTTTTTCATCGTTGAGGACAGGCTTATTATGACCGACGCGCTTTCCGCGGAGCTGCTGTATGTTTCTAACGGCAGGATCCTGCGTCCCATCGCGGCTGCTGTGATGATACCCGGAGAGCGTCCGGAGAATGAATATTTGTCCGCAGGCCCGCCGGGTACCATGCCGGATTATACGCTTTATCCGGGAAAGATAGATGATATCCGGGAAGCGCTGCCAAAAGATCCGGAGCCGGCCACGGATTATCCTGACTATGCGGAGCTCAATTACGAGCCCAAGTTTTTTGAGTACATTGAAAAGAAACTCGCGGCGAAGTTCGCGATGAAATTGTCGGACCAGCCGAAACTCCATATGCAGCTCCTGCAGGAGGCGCTGCTTGTTAAGCAGGAAGCCGTTGACGCCAGCAGGGCGTCGAGGGCTGCGAAGCACAAAGGGGATCCCTTCTGGGGTGATGAGCTGGGGTTAAATTAAGGAGAGAGTATGAGAATACCGTTAAATTACAATAAGTCTAATATTGAAAAGGCTATTTATATTATTGAACAGGTTAAAGAAGACCTCAAGAACATAGGTGTAACTGCGTATACGCATAAAAAACTCCATCATGTAGAACATAATGATAAATCAGAGAGTGCTTATTTTCAGATGTCGTTATCTATTAACGAAATGCTGTTGAAAACATATTCGGTAGTCGAGGAGCCTAAATAACCTTCCGGTTGTTCAGGCTTTTGTCATATTGGCAGATGACAGCCTTGCATTCGTCACAACATAGCAATTCGGTTTCTAGGTAACAATCTTCTTTCTTATCATTTTTGACGATGCCGAAAGTGTGAGTGACAATCGCAAATTTTTCAGATTTGCAATAAGGGCAGTTTGGCTGCTTATTCATAATTTTACCCTCCTTGGGTTTGGTTGTTTGTGGTTATTCAATTATACCGCAGGGAGGGTCTTTTAAATATGGAGTGTGTTTGTGCTAATTACTAATTTCTCCGCGGGAGAACTTTCAAAAAATCTATTCGGTAGAACCGATATTCCCCAATACTACAGCGGCGTTTCAAGACTCGAGAACTTTGACGTTATTCCCACTGGCGGTCTTAAACGGAGAGGCGGATTTGAAAGGGTGCTGCCGCTTGAGCAGGGCGATGGAAGGTTTATTCCTTTTATTATCAACAGACATTACAGTTATCTGCTTTATCTTACACCGGGAGATATAAAAGTATTTAAGTTAGAGAAGGAGCAACCTCTTTTAGATGTTTCGGCGGATGTCGCCGGATTAAAATTATATGAATCTTTTAATGAAATAAAAGATGTCCAGTATGCACAGAACTTTGATACTATGGTTCTGGTTCATGAGAATCGATCGCCAATAGAAATAACTTTCATAAATAACACTATATCAATACAGCAGTTAAAAATAAAATTTGACGTATCTGTTGAAGCGGGAGAAAGAATAACCGATACGGATGTGTATTCATACAAAAATGATGATGAGATATATAGCGGTGGTTGGCTTGCTAAAGAAGATCATTACCCATCGGCGGTTTGTTTCTTTAATGGTAGATTGGTTTTTGCGTCAACAAGAAATAAACAGCAAAGATTATTTTTCAGCGCTATAAAAAAAGCTGATGAAGATTATAATTTTGCAACATATAAAATATTCTTAACAGAAAAGAGAGAATATATAACAATTTTCGGGACGGTGGATTCTGATAATCCCAATAAAGATACAATCATTTTAGGAAGCGATGAGGGAATAAAATTCCATCGAGCATTGGAAAATTATTATTTTGAAACCCCTTTTTTTTCACCAGAAACAAGAATAGAAAAACTACAAGGTAATATATTAAAAACTACAAAAGGTGCAAATATTACTTTACCAATAACTCAAGATGTAAGAGATGATTTAAATAACATTGAAAGAATATCAGAAGAACTTGATAAATTGAACTCGACTGAATACTCTATTGCTTCGCAAAATTATTCATTTACTGATTTACAAGGTAAAGTAGTTGTAGTGTGGATAAATTTACATATAACTATAGGCGCAACAAAAATTAAACTTAGAGCCTCTGGATCTGTGTCAATTGATAATTGGACTAATTACCATGATTTACCAAAAGACGCAGTATATAAATATGAAAATAATCCTCAATACTATAATGATTTCATAAAAAGTAAATTAACAGGATATGTTATAAATAATAATAATTTAAATATAGTTTCAGAACAGTTAAAAAATAATTCAACAAAAACAATGAAATACAATTTGGTTAGTGGTGATGTCAATGAAACTTATTATAATTATGGTTCAATAATAAAGGATATTGTAATTAGAAGATATGAAAATGCAAAAAATATTTATATGCCTTTATACACTCGCGAAATAATCGCTGACCGCACCCCTACCCCCGACTGCGGTTTTACTTTCGAATTGGCATCCGATACAAACGAAGCTATCCAATGGCTTGCCG
>Ga0209755_10009770_pt1 | contig 10120 bp, 5 predicted proteins | sample TergutCo191P1_FD_187301 | JGI IMG/M metagenome (GOLD analysis project Ga0209755, IMG submission 187301) | Cornitermes sp. P1 segment gut microbial communities from Petit-Saut dam, French Guiana - Co191P1 (SPAdes) (version 2) | ecosystem: Host-associated > Arthropoda: Insects > Digestive system >...
TCGACTGAACACGAGTTACAGACGTTTCGTATGCCTTCATTTTCACTGTCAAGACTTCTGCTGACTTTTCTTGTTTGACTGCTTGACAATGAAGACAATATGACCTTCGAAACGTCGGTAGCTCATCACCAGTCGATACAACGTGACAAGTCAGAACGTTTGGAACATAACGTTAATTCATCAGTCGAAACCACACATCTGATCGAAACGGCGTCGTGAGTCTGAATACTCAAGTCGCCACGCTAATAAGGACTTCAAGTCTCGTATTACTTTCGTTTATTTTCACCATATTAATGGTTATATTGTTGGAATAAAACATTATTACAATACTTTTTAATACGAAACAGCTTAACAGTGGTTAAAAACGCTGAGGTACTAATACAGCGCAACATAGGTGGCGGTACGTTCCTTTGTTTCATAATTATACATTACTAGCACAGAACTTGCGTGAAACGAATGACTGGCTGAGAATGTATATAATTTTCGTTACTTACGTGTTTTTTCTAATACACCTGTTACGCAAAACTGAACTCCCCCATATTCTTTTAAAAAATATGGTTGCCATCTCTACCCTTGCAAAACTGGCACTGGGTTCAAATCAGATGATTCAATGTCCATATAGGAATCAACTAAACCACCGTCTATATGACATCATACCCCATGGAATGCGGACATCACAAGTGAACAGAAAACAGGAGTGTACAAGAATCGTAGGAAACTAATCAATTCAAATGTTTTAAAGAAATTCAAGCTTTTAATTTAAATACAAGCTGTCACTGGGTGTGTAAAATGTGTACACTATATAAATGGTAAAGACTGTACAAAATACTAATTTATTTAAATATGAATCAGTTATGGTTATTATTCACTTCATAAACACATCTTCATTTTATTCCCCTTTAAAGTTTGTGTTTTTTGGATGATGTAGAACTACAAACCTTTCCCGATGCTCTAGTATCAGCACCTAGAAGAAAACAGAAGTTTTACCTCTGTTAATGAAACATAGAAGATTCTGGGGGAAGTGGTTATTATTTCATGTGGCTGATGGGAAACCACACAAAAATTTATTATGATAGTTGAAGCCATAATTAAATTCAAGTATGTACTTTCTGTGCAAAACAGGTTAAAATCAAAGTGATTCCTGCTCTTCCTTAAACATTAAGGCATGAAGACATATGGGTGAGAGAGGTTCAGATCCATACATTCTTAATCTCAGCATTAGCTGCCGTTTATGTGTACACAAAGTCAAGGACAATCTCTGAAACACTTGATATCATCTCCTTTTTTGCACAGTTGATGGCCCAATATGTCATCATATACTGCAATAATTTTGAATTCCTGTTAACAGCTGTGGCTAATATACAGACAAGAAAATTACATATTTATATACACTGCAGATTACTTGTAGGCTGGTCACTTAATTAAATAAACCTTTCACATAACACCAGAATTTCATGAAAGTCAGATTGAGAATCACACATGTAACATGTTAAAAGCAATCACCATTCAAGTCTGCTGAACCCAAAGTTATGACGTTAGCAGAAACTGAGCCCTGGCTGGACTTAGATGATGCACCACCACTGCTGGCTTTATCTCGAGAAGATCCAGCGTTGCATGACTTACCAGACGATGCTGATCCTGTAAATATTTTTAAAAAATTGACATATCTAAAAACAAAACTGGAGTTTCAGTTGTACTGCTCATGTTTCATAGTTTATACTGCTTTCCCCTCCAGGTGTCTGGGTTTAATCTCGCCCTCTACTCCATCCTGTCTGGTGGTCTTAAATCTAAATTTAATTTGACCTTTATCCTTTTCTGGCCGGAGAGCCTGCATGCTTTGCAAGTAGTTCTTGACTAAATGTCCTGAGGCTATAGTCTATCCAAAATTTATTACTGATCAGTGATTTTCTTTACTCAAAATTCTGTTACCTGCTTTCCATTCTTTGGGTACCATGGAGTATGAACTCCACAGCAGTTCTTACGTGCAGGTATTGTTCCTCAGTACAGTTTTGAAAGTACTGTTAAAAACATGAGGGAAGCCAGGGGCCAAACATGCAACATGCTAAAGAAGGAAAATGAGGAGGAGGAAGAGGAGAAGGAAAAGGAGAATTGGCAAATTGACATGGGTTTGGCCCTGAAATTGGTTGGGTGGGATTGTTTGCCATGACCTTAATTTTATGACTTCTCAGTCTGGAATTATATTTCTGTTTGTCAAGCTAATGCCTTTCCCAGGTGCAACAGCCACTGTTACTGGGATTTCCTGAAAGTCTACCACAGTAAATACACTGGATGCTCATGTTATCATATAACACAGTCTGCTGTAGCAGGGGACCATACATTTTTCAGGAATACACGAGCTACCTGAAAATTCTAGGTGCCAGAAGGGTGACAAACTGAGCCGATGAATTCAGCATCCTAGAATCTCCTGTTAAGACCCTGAAGGGAACCTCATGCTTGCCAACATCAGAGCTAGACTGTGCTCCTGATTTCTCACCTTTCTGCCTCTGGGTGTTAAAGGTGGGATGTCAGGAAAATCTGTACTGAATGCTGTGGGTCACAATGAGGATCCACCACAATGACACCATATCTCTCGATCTCAAGGCATGGGGGTTGGCAAATAAAGATGTTAAACTATATTGCAATTGAACCTATTAATTGTAGGAATTTGTTTCTATTAACATCCTAATTTCTCCCTTTATATCATCATGGGTAATCCTATCTATATGCGGATGTAACAAGGATACTAGCCATTGAATTTCAGTCAAAACAAACAGACATTGACTATGATTGGAACTGAGTACATTCCAAAAGTAGGGCAGCTATGTTATCACTGTGCCAGCCTGCTTGGTGCATGTCTGGTGGAGAAGTCAATAGTCTGAGGAAGGAACAGTTTAATCTTTCAGAACATAGAATCATTTACCTGGACCTGGGAGTGACAGTTTGCTCAGTGATGATTTTGTGAGTGGTGTATGTCGGAGACACTCCCGAGAAGAAATACAGGTGAGAGATCCTCCAGGACTGTGAGACATGGGAAGAAACAAACCCTTTTGATCCAGATAGCGTGACACAACTGGCCCTGCTTCTAGGTGACGAGTCACAAATTCAGCCAATTGCTGAAGAGCACTCTGATTCTGTTCTTGCAACTCACGTGCCTGTATATCTTTCTGAAAATCATGAATAGAAAAACCAAAATACATTTATTATTTGATTATTCAAAACTTTACTGAAATAAAAATTTAAATTAAGCTTACAGTTCACTGGTATATTATGACAGTCCAATGGGTCCAACAACATGCAAGTAGTAACAACTCTGAATGTGTTAAATAATTATGATGTTCAAAATTTCTGCTTATAAAAGCTTCGAATATTTGAAATGAATGCAATATATTCTCTTAGCTTTGCATCATTACTATAATAGTAATCTGGACGGTCCGGGATCGAATCCCGGTGGGGACAAGATTTTCCGCCTGTCCAGACCGGCCATGGGACACACCAAGCCTCCTGTAAAATGGGCACCAGGTCTTTCCCAGGCGTAAAGTGCGGCTGGGGCGTGCTGCTGACCATTCACCCCCTTCTAGTACCACGGTCATGGAAGAGTAGGGCTATACCTCTACCCATCCTCTGGGCCACATCAGGCCTGTAACGGGATCACTTTACCTTTACCTTTTACTATAATGGTAATAATGAAACACTCAAAAATTTTTTTTCAGTATTCTATAAGTCTGGTTCAGCTGTTCCTCAATGGAACATAACATTCTTCAGATGCAATGTTGTGCAGTATATAGATATCAATGCTGCGAGGAACCTACTGCCTCTATTTTTGACCCTGAATCTTAATACAGTAATTATTAGTGACAGAACTTCAAATCCCAGTTGACAAGATTGGAAGCAGTTTCTGTAGTGTCTAATCTATTCCAGTTTGTATTAGTGCTCAATATTAATAAAGTATATATTTTAGTATGTAGCTAAGACCACGGAACTTCAAGATGTAAAGTACTCAACTTACCTCTTCCAAAATCATGGACTTTGTCAGGCTCAAGCCTTTTACTTCTCTCACAGCTTTATGCAGCTGTTTCTCAGCACGTTCAAGTTTGACAGCTTGTTCTCGCAAATCATAATCCAATTCACTTAACTCCTGATCTTTGTTTCGCCACACAGTACGGAGATCACCCTCTGTTATGCAAATTTCCTGCAAAGTTTGTTCCAGTACCTAAAAACAATGATTACAAAAACTTAAAATTGCAGACAGCACTTTACTTTTCTGTCTCATGTAGCATCCCAAAGACAAAATAAAGTAATATACTTTATATGGATACCTGTATATACCATGTATCCATCACAGAGGCTGATTTGAGAAAAAAGTGGCTGGGAATCAGTGACTTACATCATATATAAAAAGTGTATGAAAATTTGCATGATTTCAGAATTCTGCCATAGTGTAGATTAGATATTCGGTTTTCTGGGACATTACGCAGCCTCAATTGGTATTTAGTTACCGACATTTCAGAACAAGCAGTTCAAGAATTCTCCTTCGACTCCTTGACCCCTGAAGACAGAGAAGTTGTTAAATAAATACCAGTCAACTCTTTGTAACATCCCAGAACAGTCACTATCTCACATACTGAGATTTTTTCCAGCATGCAATTCCTTGACAAATATTCAGATACAACTTTCCTTTTGTAAGATTTTGACTGATACATAACTTGAACAGAAAATGAATTTAAACTTGAATGCTATGTGACAACATTGTATATTTTCACCATAATTGCATAGTTTACACAAACTACGCATTGGCCAAAACTTTATGATGGTACCTTCTAATCTCAGGGTTCATAATGGGGTCACGTGGTGCAAACACACAGGTATAGATTTCTGGACATGCTGTATAGTATTCCTACAGTGGTATCCCACACACATATGAATTACCTCAGTCTGGTTGTTTAGTTCAGTGAGCTGTGCTTTCTGCTGCCTCAGTGTATTAACAGCAATATAATAATGTGATTCCAATTCTTGTCTGCGCTCATCACCTGCAAAATGACAGTATTAACAATAGGCAGAAGGAATATGAAGTGTACAAAGCATCATGTTGTGTTCCAATGCATTATGGCACTTTGTAGCACAGTAGGTGAGTAGCAATATTTCTGCCTTCACATTCTATTCTGAACAGGGAAGCAGTATGATCCTATGAAACTTTCTCACTCACATACAGGATTACATAGTTTCTTATCCCAGAAGACCAAGCACTGCAAAATCAATACTGTTATAACCTGAAAACTTATAAATCAAAAGATGTACACTTATTTATCAATCTTTGTACAAGAAATGGACATAACAGGGATGTAAAGTTCACCCATCTACCCCTACCTGATTCTTTTCCACAACTAATTAAGCAATTTTGCAGAGGGGGAAGGGAGGTGGATATGTTAAAAACTCTTAGGCATATTAAGTTTTGATTCATTCCAGTCCAACATGAACCTTAATTTATATGATGCTCAAATATCTGGGATCCATGCAAAGAAGGACAGATAAATGTGTTAGACCAAGTACAGAAGAAAGCTGCTCAATTTACAAATCATACGAAGGATTCTGACTGGGAAACCTTGACTCAGCGTAGGACAATGGTATGCTTATGTGCACTTTTTAAAGTGCAAACTGGGAAACAGGCTTCGAAAGCTATATGCGACAGGTTGTGAAGGCCTTACTATTTGAGCAGAGTAGATCACATTCAGAAAATTAGGGACAGGAAGCAAAGACGGATATCGGGAAGTATTCCTGTATAAATAAGGACCATTAAAAACTGGAACCAACTACCTGCAGAAGCGTTAGGGACTTTCCCTTGTAAACCTAAGATTTTTAGAAACAGAGTTAGGAAAGCAATTATAAACGGGGTGAAATGAAAGGAATAGAAGTGTGGCGAATATCATATAAAAGTGCAGTGAAGTAAAGTGAGGTGAGGTGAAGTGTAGTGATGTGAGGTGAAGTGGAGAGGTAGGAAATTTAAATGGGGTTAAGCCAAATGAGAGGGTAGTGAAGTGTAGTTGGGTGAAGATTATATGGGAGGAAGCGAAGTGTCGACAAGTGTAGTGAAGTGGAGTTAAGCGTAGTTGGATGAAGTGTAGTGAAGGTCTTAGTAACAGTGTCTAACATTATTAGAAGATATACAGATCATATGAAGTTTGTTGCTTATATGGTTTTTTCATAAATCACATTCTTTCATATTCTTTTGGTTCCATTTTTTATCATTGTATACATGGTTGTTTGTTTTGTACGCTTTTGTTCAATTTTGTAAATTATGTATTTTTATTGTTATGTTTATGTATTCCTATTGTTATGTATGTTCTGTTCTGTATATTCTGTTTTCATTGTGCCAACTAGCACTCTTTGGCTATCCTGATTGAGGTTTTTCTATGCTTTTTCCTCAGTTGTAACACAAAGGCCAGGGTATAACTCGCAAAGACAAGGCATGGCCTGCGTTCTTCCCAGTTAGTTGTTAATTGTGTTGTTCTACATACTGTTTGTGTATAAATGTGTACTGTACTACTGCCACTGGGTGTCAACCCAATTGCAGTTAACAAATATATCATATCAATTGAAACCCCGGCAAGTTTCTATTAAAAAAAAAACCACACACACACACACACACACACACATACACGTATCTTGATACATTAAATATCAAATGAAATACAATCAAAAATCTTTCATCTCAGCAGCAATGTACTTGAAATGATGGTCTTGTCCATCACATGAGCAACACCTGTCATGAAAACTTCTATCAATTACCTCACTGGAGAAGTAATATTAAGCATCCACCTGAACCAAATTCTGTCACCCTGAAGATTCGTCTGAAGTGTCCATAATCTTAGTGTTAGACTTCCTTCATTTAATATTTTCTGCAGCTCAGAGTTCTAACCTGTTACTTATGAAGGGAAACTAACTGTAAATTTCCAACAGACTGTAATTTAGCAGACCACTGATACACACATCATAATACGACATCTCAGCTTCACACTTGTCTTATCTATCAGGAAAGCAGAATTTCATATTCATGGTTTAATATTTGTAGGCTGAATTTTAACTGCCTCCATGAAACATAAACTGAATTACACTCTTACTTTCTTCATCCACAGCAAACAAGTTTCTTTTATAATTCTCATTTGTGGCATTGATAAGCTTTAGTGTATTTTCCATAGCTTGAATTTCTTTTTCTGTTTTCCTTATTCTTGCATCTAATTCATCACCTTCCTGCTGAAGTTCATACTTTTCTTGTGCACTCTGAAATAAAAACATGAAAAAAGTAACTAACAGCCAGACATAGATATTTACCACAATCACTCCCAAACCTGTCACCTGATATGCCAGGGTTTACTACATTCCAACAGTGATCCTGTCAAACGATGGCCTGATGGTCCTGTTCAATGAAATGCTATTTTCTTCTATAGATGCCAATTAAATAAAGAAAAATATTAACCCTTACCCACCAAACGACATACATATATATATATATATATATATGTATGTATGTATATATGTCGTGCAGTGAGCCCTTTAAATAACCGAATGTCCACTAAAGTGGCCGGGGGACGGTGGAGGGGATTTAATTCCGGCGAAAAAGATTTAATTCCAGTGTCAAAGGGTTAAGTGTAGCTTGTTGAAGCTCAAAAGTGGAAATATACAGTAACTTATTCTCTTGCAATTTCATTTTGAATGTATGAAGATCAAAAGCAGCTTTGTGGAATAACTGCTGGTTCATTATGTAACATCAGAGTAGAGGCATAAAATAAATGCTGACATATAGAAGATATGTAGCCCTTTGAAGTACAGAGGTTACTATATCAGTAGTTATTCTGTTACAATTAAAACCATGTAGATGATATCCAGTTATATCATTTACATAAGGAGTAAACCACTGTAATAAGTGGGTTCCTGTCACCATGGCATGGCACATACACAGGCTGCAGATGAAGCAGCGGTCTCCAATATGGAAAGTGGCCATGAATATATTGAATAAGCAGTTGCAGACAACTGATAAGGGTGGTCCTCCAGCTTGGGGTTGGACAAGGTGCTAACGACTCCTCACCATAAAAACTCACCATGTTACAAAGCATAACACAAAGCCTCTGACTTGGACTGATTCTTTGGTTCAGGACAGGGACAGGTGAGGGGCTCCTACAAATGTGGTAATGAACCTCTGCATTCAATAAACTGTGGGGAATTTCTTGACTAGCCTAGGATCAATTAGCTTCATGGAGTCAGTTAGTGTAGAAGGCACCCTTCATGAAGAATACTGCATAAAATGTTGTATGTAGTTGGTAAGTGTTATGCCTTATTACTAGAACCACTTTTATTGCCTCGTCTATAAATAGATATAAGGGGCTCCTTTCCCTTATGAGGCAATTCTTCCTTATGCCAAAGAGAATAAGTTTATCGATCTCAGAACATACCATATTTCCCATCTCATAAGGCACTACAAGTGACAAGACACACCCTATTATCAGCAAGGCATTTTTGTGGATTTAATAGGTTATTTATGTACGCTTCCTTCCAGTGTTAAGAAACTGGGTGATTTTTCGGGATTTATTTGGAAGGGGAGGGCAGCTTCTTATGGGGTAGAAAATACAATAATGTTGTACTCTGCTTGTATCAGTACTGCTGGAAAGGACAGACAGAACCATCAAAATGGCAACAATGTATTTCTCCACAAGGTAAGGTTAGTACCCTACAAGATAGCACAGTGTCACATCCCATAACACCATAGTATGATCTTCACTGCTGTGAAAACGTCAAATTCTGATTCTTGGATTATGTTATAGCAACACTCTTCATAATATTGTACAACTAGTAAAATAAAATTGCTTCAAAAGTTCTTCATCATTTCTATTGTAACTTGTCAACCAACTGGTGTTCTATCCAGCATAAAAGAGTAATTTTATTGTGCACTTCATGTTTCATGTTGCAGATCTAACAGAGACAACCAAAAGATATCAAGAAATTTACTCCATACTCATATCTACATGTGTGTTAAGTCACCACTGTTCAAATGTGTGTGTAATATGATAGAATCTTTGGATGTGATTTGAATCCTCACCCCCTAACTTTTCCTTTTATTAAATACATGTCTAAATTTTAATTTTATAATGTCAGTGTTATTCATGTTTAACATTTTAGCAAATGCATAGAGTGGAATCCCCATTTAAGGTGTCTTCAGGAAACAGTGGATATAAACACTAAACATAAAAACATCAAATCAAGAAAATTTAATGCCAAAATTAATGAATTTGAATAATGAAAACTGAGGGTTAAATGGGAGATAAATTTAAACCTAGAAGAACTAATTATGGTTGTTACCATATTGTGATAATGACTAGGAAGATGATCATCATGACATGCAAGTTGGGTACTTGTGATCGTAAAATCTAAATTTAAATATAAAACCTACATCAATAACACAATGATAGTAAACTGGAATTATACAAAGCCATAACACCTACAGGGTACTGGAACAGTAACAGAATGTTCAACACATACATTGACAGTCACAAGTAACAGCATGTACACCTGCAATGTGTGATATACAATGTAGTTTATTATCCTGACCAACAAATGCACAACATATTAAAATAGAAGTTCAACCTAGAACAGGCCACGAAGGCCCACAGGGAGAGAAGTGGTATAGTTCTAGTTTTCTTTAACCTCAGCACTAGATGGGGGTGGTTGAACAATGCCACGCCCCGGACACTTTACCCCCAGGAAAGACCCGGTACCCATTGTACAGGAGGCTGGGTGGGTCCCAGGGCTGGTCTGTACGGGTGCAGAAAATCTTGCCCCCACCAGGATTCAATTCCCACAACATATATAAATTGATAATATTTTATATATCATTCATATCCTACCAACATACAAGAAATGCCACCACAGGACTATCCAGATTGTATATGCAGCCACCAAACAACAACTTCCACGTTTTATTAACATTTTATAGATTTTATCATACAACAACAATCATGTGAACATTTTATCTACTGCTTTTATTGAGTTGTAATTTTAATAGTTTTAATAATTTTGTAACTTTAGCAAGCACAAGGTTAAGACTCCCTGAAGATAATGCAGATGCATCGCA
>Ga0209755_10009771_pt1 | contig 10119 bp, 9 predicted proteins | sample TergutCo191P1_FD_187301 | JGI IMG/M metagenome (GOLD analysis project Ga0209755, IMG submission 187301) | Cornitermes sp. P1 segment gut microbial communities from Petit-Saut dam, French Guiana - Co191P1 (SPAdes) (version 2) | ecosystem: Host-associated > Arthropoda: Insects > Digestive system >...
CAAGTCATTTTGGTACTATCGCTCACGCGTGCGTTGAAGCGCTGTTAAACAAGGAAGAAGCGTTTATTCCGTCAAATATAGCGTGTTTATTAAAACCTTCGGAGATTTCCATTCTTCTTGAGGAAGGGAACGAATTGGCAAAACGCTTTGTTTTGTCGCCTCTTGGAAAAACAGCCGAAAACGCGCAATTTCGCGAAAATGAATTTTCATTCAGAAGTTTAATTAAAAATGATAACGGAAAAGAAGTTTTTATTAACGGAACTATCGACTTGTTTTTTGAAGATAAAAATTACATTCATGTGGTTGATTTTAAAACAGACTCGAAAGAAATACCGGAAGAACACATAGAACAAATGTCATTTTATTACAATGCGGTGTCTGATTTATATTCAACAGACAAAGAAATACGAATTTGGCTGTATTATTTACGAACAGGACACGCTTTAGAGATGACAAAAATTGTTAAAAGGTTTAATATTAAAGAAACGGTTTTTAGTTAGGAGGTTTTATGTTAAAGTTTAACGCGGAAGAATTGTCAAAGTTTGCCCATTATTACGGATTTCATTACAAAGGAATAAACATTCATGGTCTTGCCAATGAAGTGCTGGTTGAAATGGAGAGGGGGCTTGAAGGAAAAAGTTCGAGTCTTCCGATGATTCCTTCATATATCACTCCCGTTACGCGCATACCGCCTGAAAAAACCGTTCTTGCGCTTGACGCTGGCGGCACCAATTTACGATCCAGCCTTGTTTATTTTAACGAGAAAGGAGAAGCTGTCACACAGGGAACAAATAAAACTCCGATGCCCGGAACAAGCGGTCAAATAAGCGCTGACGATTTTTTTGGGGCGATTGCGGATGTAACTCTTCCTTTGCTGCAAAACGCGAAAGTCGAAGGAATTGGTTTTACATTTTCTTACCCGATGGAAATAACTTCAGATGCCGACGGAATACTTCTTTCTTTCAGCAAAGAAGTTGACGCGCCCGGCGTTATCGGAAAGCCGATCGGCAAAAGTTTACGTGAAGCGTTAGCCGCAAAAGGATACAAGTATACAGGTCCTATTGTGATGTTAAACGACACGGTTGCGACTCTTCTTTCAGGGCACGCGGTAATTTCACCTGACGGAGAGCCGACGCGTACGCGCAATGATTTTAATCTTGAAACCGACGGCAGCCCTGTAATTGGTTTTATTTTAGGCACGGGTTTTAATACCGCGTATCCCGAAACATCGATCCCTAAAATAAAGTTTAATTCCGCCTCATCACCGCAGATTGTTGTATGCGAAACAGGAAATTTCGCCGTTCGCTACCGAGGACAGCTCGATGTCGAATTTGACAACTCAACAAAAAACCCCGGCACTTATTATCTTGAAAAAGCGTCATCAGGAGCGTATCTCGGACCGCTGACGCATCATATTTTAAAACAAGCAATACGCGATAAAGTGATTCATTTTAAAAAATCCGATGAACTTCTTGCGATGGATCATCTGGAAACAAGATTTTTAAACGAATTTATACTCTCCCCTCTTGCGGCACAGGGACCTCTGGGCAGTCTCTTCGCTCCTTCGGAGAGCGACGCGCTCGCTGCGGTTCAGTATCTTACATCGATTGTAACAGAGCGCGGAGCGCTTTTTTCCGCGGCAGTGTTAGCCGCAACTATCCGCCGCGTTAGTCCCGGATATGAGCCTTATTTTCCAGTACGCGTCGCGGTTGAAGGCACAACATATATGGTTTACAAAGGCATGCGCCGTTCTATTGAATCATATCTTCATCAGATGATGTATGGTGAAAAACCACATGCTTATATTGTCTCTCCTGTAGAACAAGCGAGTTTATTCGGCGCCGCGGTTGCCGCGCTCAGCAATAAAAATTAATCGCGGAGTAAAATATGTCAACTAACGAACAATCAATTCCATTGCGAAGTGAAATCGCGAAATCCGACACATGGGATCTTTCAAGTTTATTTTCCAGCGATGAAGAATGGAACACTGCTCTTGCCGAACTTGAAAAAATGTCTGAGAGAATTCCAGCCTTTCAGGGAACGCTTGGCAAATCCGCGGAGCATCTTGCTGATTATCTTGATTTTTCGCGTAACATGTGGATTCTCGGAGAAAAACTCGGCTCTTACGCTTTTCTGCGCCAATCGGAAGATGAAGGAGCCGCCGCGGCGCGAACCATGGTCGGAAAAATAACAATGGCAAACGCAAAACTCAGCGCCGCCTGCGCGTGGGATGATCCTGAAATTCTCAGTATTCCTGAAAAAGATATGGAAACATTTATTACGCATAACAGAATGAACGATTACCGTATTTATTTGCAAAAGAAAATCAGATTTAAACCGTATGTTTTAAGTGACAAAGAAGAGCGCATAATGGCGCTTCACGCGGAAGGAGAAGGAGCGATCAGCGATACATTTTCCGTGCTTACCAATGTTGATTTTAATTTCGGCGCAATCGACACACCGGAAGGAAAGCGCCCGCTGACACAATCAACTTTTAATGTATTTATGGAAAATCCAAACCGCGAATTGCGGAAACAAGCTTACAATATGTTTTATGATTGTTTCGACGCGCATAAAACAACGCTTGCGTCTCTCTACTCAGGCTCCGTGAAACAGGATGTAATAAACGCAAGGATCAGAGGATATTCTTCGGCTCGCGCATCGGCGCTTTATCCTGATAATGTAAACGAAAATGTTTACGATAATCTGATAGCCGCCGTCAACAGTAAACTTGATGTTTTACACAGATATTACTCGATCAGAAAACACGTCCTCAAACTTGACGAACTTCGCCGCTACGACACTGCTGTTCCGCTCGTTCCAAACATAAAAAAAATTACAAAATGGAATGAAGCTGTCGATCTTGTAAGTTCCGCTCTCGCTCCGTTAGGTGACGAGTATGTCTCAGTTTTAAGAACAGGACTTCTTGGCAGATGGGCGGATCGTTATGAGAACAAAGGAAAACATTCAGGCGCGTATTCAGCAGGCGGTTTTACAGGCGATCCTTATATATTGATGAATTACAAAGACGACTCAATCCGTGACGTATTCACCCTAGCGCATGAAGGCGGACATTCAATGCATTCATGGTATTCAGCGCGCAACAATCCTTTCATGCAGTACAATTACACAATTTTTGAAGCTGAGGTCGCAAGCACATTTAACGAGGAACTTCTCTTCCGTTATCTGCTAAAACAATCAGATGACAAAAATATGCGCACATATTTGATTAATAAACACGCCGATGAACTTTTAGGAACTCTTTACCGCCAGACAATGTTCGCCGAATTTGAAAAAATAACCCACGATCTTGAAGAAAGCGGCACGCCTCTTACAACGGAACTGTTACGCGAAGAATACCGCAAACTTTTACATAAATATTTCGGTCCAGAAGTAATTTTTGAAGAAACAAGCGATCTCGAAGGATTGCGCATCCCCCACTTCTACCGCGCCTTTTATGTTTACAAATACGCGACAGGAGTATCAGCCGCCCTCGCGCTTGCCGATCGCGTTCTCTCAGGCGGCGCAAAAGAGAGAGACGATTATTTCACTTTTCTAAAATCAGGCGGCTCACGATTCCCGATTGATTCGCTCAAAGCCGCCGGCGTTGACATGAGTTCACCCGAACCTGTAAACGCGGCGTGCGGCACTTTCGAACGGCTGGTAGATGAATTGGACAAGTTATTATAGATTTTATACGATATTCACTTCTAATTTGCAAGTTTTTCCAACAAGTAGTCTATAGCAAAATCAGCCTGACTATCTGTCACTGACCATAAAGACCAGTCACGATCGTAATTATCTATGTAAAAATCAGGATATATGCCTCCGTAATCGCTGAGACCTTTTGCCTCATATCTGTTTCCGTCCATATCTGTTGTATCTTGAATAGATATTGTATACAACCATCCGTTTATTAAATAACGTAAAATTATTGCAGAAACAGCACCGCCTGTTGGTCTTCCAATGTGTATTACATGGTCTTGGGTTTTCATGGCTACAGTAAACGATTCACTAGCAGAAACTGAATGTCTGTTGGTCAAGAGTGCTATGGGTTTGACATAGCTTCCATCAACGGGACTTAATGTCCATGTTGTCCAATCTGTAAAATCATTGCGCCCGTGTCCGTTTTTTGTTCTTGACCTTCCTGCATTACTTTGCTTTGATAAAAAATGACGCGCGATGTATTCCAAGTTTAGCGGGGATCCACCCCCATTGTTACGTATATCCAATACAAGCGCATCAGTATTCTTAAGAGAATTTACTATATCGCCGATTTCTCTTGCCCAATCATCGACTTTCAAGACGGCAGTGCCTGAAAAGCTTTCAATATGAATATATCCAATGTTACTGTTGTTTCTAAATGTACCGTATAAAATCCCGCCGTCTGTTAGATTTGAGTTTTCCAAATAATATTCTCTGAATAAATAAGCAGAGAATCTGTCTCCATCTCCAAAATCATTACATCCGGAATTAAACCACCATAACGGTGAAATTAAAGATACATGACGGTCGTTTAATTCCCACAACATATTTGAGATTACCCAAAATAGTTCTGAGTCGCTCATATCCTGCCTGATTTGCGGAGAAAAAATACGGTACTGTTCGTCCCAGTCGATGCCTTTATGATCAAAAAGCGGGTAGGTTTCGTTGAAATCATTCCAGATGGCGTTAAATATCCCTGTTGGGTTGTTATCGGGATCGGGTGAGAGAAATAATTGACATGATGTTAAGAAAACAATTATCGGAATTAGAACTAATCTTTTCATGTTTATCTCCTAAAATGTAAAAGCCAAACCGGCATTTAATCTTGTTGCCGCGTCTCTTCTTCCTCTTCCCTTTGGGATATTAATGTGCGAAAACTCAAGACCAAGACCCGCGTATAATGAAAGCAGTGGAATAATTTTAAAATGATATTTTATATCACCGAATATTGCCCAATAATTGTGAACACTGGCAAAACTTCCCATGCCTAAAATTTTCCAAAGAGCGTCTTCTGCAACTATTGCTATTAAACGATCGTCAATTCCGGAATAAGGAGAACGGATCGCGTAGGTTAATAGCGGGATACCAAGAGATACGTTAAGTGAGTGTCTTTGGTTTATTATCCACTTTTGAGTAACATGAGCGCCTAGAGAAAATAACAGGGATATTCTAGGATCTATGTAGACTGAATTATCAATAAATAAATAAAAATCCGTTCGGAATGTTCCGCCTAGCCAGCCCGGAAAAGCCTGATTACCTCCAAGATACCAGAGGCGGTAATCAAGCGCGTATTCTATTGCGGCTCTAAATGACATGTATCCTTCTTCCGGAAAATTATCGCGAACTTTTCTTGCAGGATGAGCTTGTCCCATAAAAAAAAGAAAATTTATATGATGCAGGAAATTTTTCTTATCGATGTTAACATCAAGAATTATCGTTGGAGCATTCAAATAACGGTTTATTTGCGTATCCGTTCCTTCCGTGTACCCGGTAAATGTGACACCGCCGCTGATGCCAATTCTGTAATGTCTCGCTTTTTCCTGAGTTGAATCTTTATTTTCACTTTCCTCGTTCGTTAATACTTGTTCAGAAGAAATTTGAAGTTCGGGCTCTTCGGCTGATGCTGTTTGCACAAATATTCCGCGTATGAAAAATATCGCACATAACAATACTACAGCCTTTTTCATAAATCCTATTCTTTAATATCTCCCTTGTGTACTTGTAGCATATTTTGTTTTAATTGTCAAATAATACCCTTGTGCTGCTTAATGGATTCTACAAAAAAATATCTAAGAAAATTATAATGATAATTACAACAAAGGCGAAAACGCAAAACCTTAAAAAAAACTACATTAGCGTAAGTGTAAAATCCCCTGGCAGCAAGGATGAAAACCTTCATACATCATCAGACAGTCAACCGCCCTCAGAAAAACTCCGGCGAAGAGTAAGAAAACTATAATGACAATTATCTACAAAGTCGAAAACGCAAAACCTTCTGGCTGCTAAATGGACGTGACGTCTGACTACGCACTGTTGTAGCTAATAAATTGATAATTTGACCTTGTGGCGTTTTTCATCCCACGCCATAGACGCAGCCAAAGCTTTTGCGTTTCCGCCTTTATAGGTTTTATCATTATATTTTATCTACACATAGGAAAATATTTATATAACGTATACCTGCTCTGATTATGTACAAAGAATAATATGATATCAATTCTGCGATCTCTGCGTACATGCGAGAGATATTCTCTCATCCACGCTGCATATAGCGTACCCATTACACCTAACAACACTACGAAAAATTGATGGCTGCCACCTTTGCGTTACCAAAGTTGCATTTTTTTTAATTCAATATAATTGATTTTAACAATCCATTATCAAATATTAACCTACATATTTCTAATGGTACATCTTCACCTAATGAATCTTCATATTCCCATGTAAATCCATATAAAATATTTCTTATTCCGTCACTTGAATAATAACAACTAAATATTCTTCCAAAATTATCATCATTTGTATATTTTTCAATATTTATATATGGAAATAATTTTAAATAATTTTCTTGATTTAAGGTAATTTCAATATTATAGAAAAAATATTTATCTGAATAGTCGTATTTATGAATTCTAATTATAAAAACATCCCATTCTATATGATAAACATTAAAAAATGTATCCGCAGGTGGGTAATAGTCAGTTGATTCATGTATAATATAATTTTCTGATATATTATAAAAGATTAATATCTCATTAATGCTGTCAAATGAACTTTTTGTTATATTTACATCGCTAGATATAAAGTTTCTAATTTCTAATAAAGTAAAATAATTTTCATTAACAAATTGTATTTCTTCATTTTTAATACTATCATTTTCTATATTTTCATTTAATTTTCTTTCATCATGCTCTGGTATATATTGTGAACTATCATTATCAATTTCATTATGAACTTGCTTTGAATTAGTATTTCTAGTACAATTAGTAAATAAAATAAATATACACATTATGTATACTATTAAATATTTTATTTTTTTCATTTTAATCCTCTTGTAAATATTAAATATTTTTTATTATTTTGTCAAGTAAATAAGTAAATTTTGTGCAATGTCGCCTAACTGTTTATAGACGAAAATCGTTTAACCTACTAACAAAGAAATATACGTATACATAATTGATATAAGTGGAAAAAGCAAATGCCTCTCTCTATTATGTTATTCTTTGTACATCACCAGGGCAGGCAAACGATTATGAATATTAACTAATTGATTTAGAAATATAAAGATAAAACCTATAAAGGCGGAGTTTTTCCAAGTGCGGCTGACTTTCTCAACGTCTCAATAATTCCATAGATTTAAGCACCGCTTTTTCGTCAACAAGTTTACCTGTGATATATTTATGAATGATGCTTGAAATAAACGTTTGATATGGTATTCCTTCATCAGCGGATCTTTGTTTAACTTTCTCGATATCATATGCAGAAATACGAATATTGATGTTTTTTGTTTTGTTAGCCGCATTAATAATAGATTCTACTTCATTTTTTTCTGCAGTTGAAAGAGAAACAAACTTTTCGGCATTATCTTCAATAGATTGCTCAAAATCATTTAGAGTTGTTTTCATTTTTTACTCCATACAACTTGTGATATTTCCGGCTAGGGAAAACAGTTTTCAAGACAATGTTTTGATCATTGTCAATAACAAATGGAACGACATAAGTATAATTCTGAAAAGGGATAATAAAGATTTTCTGCTCAGTCCTAGATGGATTTTTCAGAATATCGAGATACTTTTTTTCAAGGATGAGCGAAGCAAAGATGTCAAAGGAAAGCCCCCGTTCCGCAATGAGCTTTGTATTCTTATCACTGTCCCAAAGTATCTTCATATCCAAATATACTACATTGTATACTATTTGTCAATATCTGTACATCAGCAGAGCAGGCAGATGTTGAAAAAATATTTTCCTATGGATAAAAGTATAATGATAAAAACTATAAAGGCGGAAATGCAACAAGCCTTATGCTGTATCTATGGTGTATAAAATAAATAAAAACCTACATATGGTGGAAACGCAATAAGCCTTGGCTGCGTCTATGGCTGCGACTGATCACATTTTATTGCTGAAAGTACCAGCCATCCTAGCAGCCAGAGGGTTTTGCGTTTTCACCTATGTAGATTTTTTTCTATTGTATATCATCTATCCTAGCAGTCCAAGGGTTTTGCGTTTTCGCCTTTGCAGATTTTTTTCTAAGGAATTGTTTAATTAATCTCCATGGCTATTAAATCGCCGGCTTTCCTAGTGCCAATCAATTTTTTACCATCGGAAAAAATATCACCTGTGCGATAACCTTTTGCGAGAACAGATTTAACAGCGCGTTCAATCGCGTCTGCTTCTTTGAAAAGAGCGAAAGTATAACGGAGCATCATTGCTGCGGATAAAATTGCAGCCATCGGATTTGCCTTATCCTGCCCTGCGATGTCCGGAGCTGAACCGTGAACAGGTTCATACATCCCGAAGTTGCCTTTTTTCAAACTAGCCGAAGGCAGCATACCGATAGAACCTGTTATCATACTTGCTTCGTCCGATAAAATATCACCGAACATGTTGCCCGTAACGATCACATCAAATTGACGAGGGTTTCGCACAAGCTGCATCGCCGCGTTATCAATGTAAAGATTTTCAAGCGTAACCTCGGGATAACTCTTTGCAACATCGGCGACAACCTGCCGCCAGAGACGAGAGCTTTCAAGAACATTCGCTTTGTCAACGCTGGTTACTTTTTTATTTCGTTTCATTGCCATATCGAAAGCGACAACCGCAATGCGGCGCACTTCTTCTTCGGCGTAAATCTCTACGTCAAATGCTGCTTTTCCAAGCGGCGTATCTTTAAAACCTTTTTCTCCGAAATAAATTCCGCCTGTTAATTCGCGCACAACAACTATATCGAGCTCAACTTTATTTGAAATCCCGTCCGCAATAATTTCTTTTTTTAGAGGACACGCGTCCGCCAATTCATCAAATAAAATCGCAGGACGTATGTTCGCGTAAAGACCTAACTCCTTTCGAAGACCAAGCAGCGCCATCTCGGGACGTTTATCACCAGGCAGCGTGTCCCATTTCCAGCCGCCGACAGCGCCAAGAAGAACTGCGTCGCTTTCTTTGCACGCGGCGATTGTTTTCTCAGGCAGACAATTATTTTCGGCGTCTATTGCCGCTCCTCCCGCTAAAAGCGTTTTATATTCAAACTTATGATTAAAAAGACCCGCGATTTTATCTAAAACTTTTTGCGCTTGTTCTGTAACTTCAGGACCAATTCCGTCTCCGGGAATGATTGCAAGTTTGATGTTCATTTTACAACCCCGTTGTTTTTCAATGAATTGAGCAGTCCGCCTGATTCGATAATATTTTTAATAAAATCAGGAAAGGCAATTGCCTGAAACGATTCTGATTTTGAAATATTTTTTATTACGCCTGAATCAAAATTAATTTCGACTTCATCTCCCGCGCCGATTTTTTCACTTGCCTCGGCGCACTCTAAAATCGGCAGCCCAATGTTGATCGCGTTACGGTAAAAAATTCTCGCGAATGATTTTGCAATCACGCAGGAAATACCCGATTCTTTTATCACTATCGGCGCATGTTCGCGCGAAGATCCGCAGCCGAAGTTCGATCCCGCAACCATAATGTCGCCTTGCTTTACTTTTTTCACAAAGCCTGCATCGATATCTTCCATACAATGCAGTGCAAGTTCTTTATGATCTGTCGTATTTAAATATCTCGCCGGAATTATTACGTCTGTATCTACATTGTCACCGTAGCGGTGAACAAAACCCTTTGCTTGCATGGTTTTTCTCCCTTCTTAGTATAGTCTTTGTATTCTATCATTATTTTAAAATTAAATCAGGTGGATTACGCACTTATCACCCTATACAGATGTTTAGATATAACGAATCATGGAAACATGGATTTGCTGACGCTTGGGTTCAACGAAAATTGGGGGAGGTGGCAAAAGTTAATTCTGGTAGAGATTATAAACATCTCAATTATGGCAATATTCCCGTGTACGGTACAGGTGGTTATATGCTAAGCGTTGATGAGAGTCTATCTGATATTGATGCTGTTGGCATAGGAAGA
>Ga0209755_10009772_pt1 | contig 10119 bp, 5 predicted proteins | sample TergutCo191P1_FD_187301 | JGI IMG/M metagenome (GOLD analysis project Ga0209755, IMG submission 187301) | Cornitermes sp. P1 segment gut microbial communities from Petit-Saut dam, French Guiana - Co191P1 (SPAdes) (version 2) | ecosystem: Host-associated > Arthropoda: Insects > Digestive system >...
CTGATTCATGGATAGCGTAACTTGTGGGTATCCCCATTATTTTGATAAGACTAGAACTTTTTTTAATGCAGAATATTGCGGCAAAAACAGTTGTGGAAGAGTTGCAGTATGTTGAAGGTCTGTCATGTCCAGGCATCCAGTCATTTGATGACAGTCAAAAACTGCCTCAGTATTGACAGTGATGCTCCATTCTCCCTTCAGATGACTGAAATATGTGATATGGTATGAATGCGAATTCACATGATACAGTGATAGCAATAAATCATTTCACTGTGGAAGCAAATGTTTCTGTTGAGCTTTACCAACAGACTGATTAATTGTGTGGAACAGAGGAACAAATTATATGTCTATAAAATTAAAGAGCATTTCTTCTAAGCAAGCCTTAAGCTTAAGCCTCAACCTACAACAGCTCATACCTGTGTTTCTGCAGCTCTCCCTTCTTCAGATATTCCTGGCATCTCCTCAGGTGGTACTTTGTAAGTGATTTTAACTAAACCAACATATCTTCATTTTGCAGGTAAAACACATTTTATTTTTTTAAATATTTTTCAGTAGATTTATGTCCATGAGGTTAATGATATTAGGCAGACTGATATATAGTGGAACAACTACTGCCTGAGATGGCTACTGAAAGCTATAAAAGACACAAATCACCAGGTATTGATCAAATTCCAGCAGACTGATTAAAGCGGGCAGCAGGACAATTCATTTTGAAGTCCATACAATTAAATCTATTTTGAATAATGAGGAATTGCCTGAGCAGTAGAAGGAGTCAATCATTGTAGCTATTTATAAGAAGGGTGATAAAACAGACTGTAGTGATTGACAAGGCACATCACATTTGTCAACTATATATTTAATCTATCCAGCATCCTTCTGTCAAGGTTAACTTCATACAAAGAAATCACTGGAGATCACCAGTATGGATTTTGAAAAAACAGGTCAACTACTGATCATATATTTTGTGTTGATCCAAAACTTGAGAAAAAATGGGAATACAATGTGGCAGTTATCAGCTATTTATAGACTTCAGTAAAGTCTAATTCAGTTAGGAGGGAGGTCTTGTTTATTCTCATTGAGTTTAGTACACCTATGTATGAAACTAGTAAGGCTAATAAGAATGTGTCTGAATGAAAAATATAGGTGAGTCCTGGCAAGCAAACACTTGTCTGATGTGTTTTCCATTAAGAATGGTTTGAAACAAGATGATTCATCGCCATTTTTTTTTTCAACTTTGTCATAAGGAAGGTTCAGGAACACCACGAGGGCTTGAAATTAAATAGTATGCATCACCTTCTGATTTATGCTGATGATGATAATATACTGGATAGAAGCACAGCTGCCTTAGTTACTGCTAGTAAGAAGCTTGATCTAGAAGTGATTGCTGAGAAAACTAAGAATATGGTCATGTTTCAAGACCAGCAGGCAGGACAAAATCACAACATAAAGACATAAATCCTTTCAAGGGGTGGAATAGTTCAGATATTTGGGAACAACCCTGACAATTCAAAATTCCATTCATGAAGAAATTAAGAGCAGACTGAAGTCAGGGAATGCTTGCTATCACTCAGTGCAGAATCTTATGTCTTGTTTGCTATTGCAAAATAGAAAGATGATCTGCAGAACTGTAATTCTGCCTGCATTTTGTATGGGTGTAGGGCTTGGTCTCTCATTTAATGGAGGACATCCCATGGTGTTTACGGAACATTCAAAGGCAAAACATTTACTACCCACTGAACACAACTACTTTTCTTTATTTAGATACAGATACGTGCTTCAGTCATTAATGACCATCATCGGGACATCAATACAGTATTTTAAAGTGAGGTAAAATATAATACAAGTGTAGTCACCCTGTGGGATCCCTCAAGTTTACAATAACTGTTGCAGTGTAAAATTCTATAAAGCTGAAAAAACAGGTTGTAAAGTAGCTGGCAGTTTTCAAATTATAAGTTGTTTTAAGATGTATATCACATAGTCGATGCCTTGACCTAATTCTTGTATATATAAATACCATTTTAATAACTTTATCATTTAACTTAACTTCACTTATACATATCTTAAGATGACATAATTTTACAAATGCCATCTAGTTTACAACCAGTTTTTCCAGTTTTATACAACTTTATAATGTGACAATTATTGAAACTTTCAGGATCCCACAGATTGAATACAGTTGTATTGGATTTAACCTTACTTAAAAATACTGTATTGAAGGACCAATGATGGATGTTAAAGATGAATCATGTAGCTGTATCGATATAGAGATAATTTTGCTGGATCGATAGTAAACAATTTTCCATGGTCTTTCACACTGAGGGAGGAGCACAGGCTGTTTGAGAATAGGGTGCTGAGGAGAATATTTGGGCCTAAGAGGGACAAGGGAACAGAGGAGTGGAAAAGAATGCATAACAAGGAGCTTTATAACCTGCACTCTTCACTAAATATTATTCAGGTGATAAAATCAAGAAGATGTATGCACCTCTCCTCTCCCTATACTACATGTATAGGGAGAGGAGAGGTGCATACAGGGTTTTGGTGGGGAGGTCTGATGGAAGGAGACCATTTGGAAGACCTGGGTGTAGGTGGGAGGATAATATTAAAATGGATCTTGAAGAAGTGGGATTATTCTGACTGAGGTTAGGAACAGGTGGTGGGAGCTTGTGAATGTGGTAACAAACTTTCGGGTCCCATAAAATGTGGAGGATTTCTTGACTAGCTGAGCATCTGTTAGCTTCTCAGGGATTCACCTCCATGGGGGTTAGTTAGTTTTAGTAGATTTAAGCATTTTGCTTCAAAATACAGAAAATCCCCTTATCCAGAAAACTTCAAAGTCCCAAGCATACTGGACTAAAGATCCCATACCTACACAGTGTTCGCATTCCTGCACTGAAATATGATTCTAGAGATGCTGAGGTACTGGATACATAGTAAATATTACAATAAGGCATGCAGCTTCAGCGATGATGACCTTTCCAATTTCCATAACATGTCCACGATATACACTGAAATACAACATAATGCCAATTAAGCCTTACAATAATACTACAACAACACAGTAGAATCTTCCTACATTGTATCTGCCGATCTTGTAGACCCATGCAACAAGCACACGCCAGTTTAACGTCTCAATGTTACTGTTCTGAAATCACGCAGTCTGGTAGTGACAATATTTAAACTTGAAACAACTGGTTCGGTTAAAGTGTTTATTCATAACACCAACAACTGCATCTTTGATGTATACAAGTACAGCCCTATATTGCTCCTACATGTTTCAGTGATGCCACCCTCTGGCAAATCTACACCAAAATTTAAAACTTACTAAAATATAACAGATTACAAAAGTCATTCATGTTATATTACATCATTCTTGCAGCTAATGAAAAAAATCTAAATTTATCAAACTGTGATTAAAATAGTACAATATAATACAAGTTCTATAATGGATTAAAGATGTTTGTATACAAAAACAAACTACAACAAAATAACATACAGCTTTTTAATCATATTCAATGAAAATGCCATAATAAATATCACTATTTTATTGCTCTAATATGTTGTACTTTAAAAAATACTTACGAACAAAATTGGGTGAAAAACTCTTAACAAATACCTTTAACTATTTTTCAACATAATCATTACCTTTGTCAAGGCATTAATTTAGCCTGGGTATGAGTTTTTGCATTCTGATGTCATATAACTCTGCCGCCTATGAATGCAACCATGTGGTGACTTAATTTTTCACCTCTTCATCTTTTTGATACTTCTGGCCAGCCAGATGTTTCTTTAAATGCAAAAACAAATGGAAATTGCTGGGAGCGAGGTCTGGGCTGTGAGTGGGATGGTCTAAAACTTTCATAGCAGTGATTTCCCTTCCCCTCCCAACTATTTTGTATCTTTAATCTCTCGATAACCCTTGTATTTTAAGCAGTTTGTGAAAACCATATGCTTACATTAGCTGCAAGAATACTGTAATATAATATGAATTACTTTTGTAATCCGTTATATTTTAGTAACTCAGATATTGGTGTAGAACTCACCGAGGATGGCATGACACCAAAACGTGTAGGAGTGATATAACATTGTATCTGTATATACAGAAGGTGCAGTTGTTGGTGTCAAGAATGAACAGTTTAATTCAATAAAAATGTGTGAAATAAATAATGGCAAGACCTGTTCTGTATTTAAATTGTAGTGCACTGTGTATGACAAACATATAATTTGAACAGAAACAGATAAAAAACTTATGAAATAAATGGGATTGTGAAGAACAATACAGAGATTATGTAACATGTCTTAAAAATTCAGTAAATTTCCTAACTGCCTGAATATATAAAATTAATTTCTAAGGGTGTTTTTTTTCATGCATTCACACAGTTGAACATAGGTAATTTAAATTGTGTTATGTGCAGAAAATGCCAGAAATTCCCCAAGTTTCAACGCTTTTAGAATTATACAACTTCAGTAAATGAATATTTATGCTGCATATATGCAATTTCTTGGGCAGTAAATGATACGTAGTGATATGACAATAAAATAAACTCAAACCATTCTAACATATTAATAAATGTTTTACACCTTCAATTTCTTGGGCAGTAAGTAATACAGATACAGAAATATGAAATTACAATTACTTTAACACATTCTAGTCTTATTTTGCACAATAAATACAACTCAAAACAATGTGACCCAACAATACTCTAATCAAAAGAAAATATTCAAAGATTTTCTCAATATTCCTTTACAGGTTTGTTCAGTGAAATGCCAAGATGCAGAAAGCAAGTAAGGGTATATCAAATACTTCAGGTGCTGACTTTTTATAACAGCCATGGTGCCAACCTCTAATTAATGAGGCCCAGACTATGGACATGAACATGTATGAACTTTAGCAGTAAAAAGAAATTACGTGTTAAGTATGGAATATAATGGGGGAGATAGAGGGAAACAACAGTAATGTACTCTTCAGGCATTACCTGAAAGGGCTGCAGAAAGACAGAGTAAGTGTTTCATTTAATGATGCTACCAGTTATTAAGATTCTATTTGCCAGTAGAAGATGAATGAAATATGAGTACGAAGCACTGGTGCAATGATATTGACAAGAAAACTGAAATACTGGTTTTGCAGAAAACCTCCAACAAGATGTAGTCAGAGAAGCCTGAACTCAAACCAGGCACCTCATGCACCTAAATCAACACTGGTGACTATTATACTGAAGCATTAAGTATAGAAATCTTATTTTCAGTTCTGTACCGATACAGTTAAGCCAGAATAAAGAAGTAACAGCATGTTTGTGTGTGCAGTAACTTAATGTAATATAAGTTAGCATAATTTAATGAAGTAATGCACGTAAATTTTCTCAGAATCTGAAAATGCTCTCACATTTATCACTTGGTTGATATGAATTTAGAATCAAAATAACAAGAGCTCTGAAGATTTGTCAAAACAGTAGAATTTGGTTATCTTGTCAGGATGCAATGGTAGAGACAAAAATGTTCCCATGCAAACTATAAAGGAATACAGGGAGGTGGATGTATAGGTATACTCATTCTGAAGCTTGGCACTTACTGGCGGTGGGCAGTAAGTCTCTTTACCGCTAGTATCTCCTGAATAGGAGGCTCAGTGCAACCCAGAGTTGGTGCACATGATACAGTGAAGACAGAAATCTCTTGCTGCTGCTGGGTACCACAGCCATGATTCCTGAGCTGTCCAGTCCACAGCCTGTCTCTACGTACTTCACAAGTCACATATTTTTACCCAGTCAACACAACTCTCTTTTATTTGTCTACAAATCATTTGTTTTATGCTAGATGTCTCAGCTTATAACAAATCTAATCTATTATAAAGATACAGTGAGGATATTCCTTACATTACATTACTGTATACAGTTTTCCTTTTGTAATTACTTGGTATACCTTACAGTATTCTTTAATGAATCTACAGTATTTGGATAACAGATTAACCTCATGATAGCTCTAACATTAGCCATAAAGTGTAGCATTTTATTGTAAAACAAAGGAATTCATTTGTCAATAACAGCGGGTTGTGTTGACTGAGTGAAAATTCATTTGACTTCTTTTGAAAAACAGGGGATGCTACACACCACGAATATACGTCACATTAATGTCTGATATGTCTGGTTGCCCAGAATACATATCCTCATTATCTCAATAGCTTTATTATGAACCGTATAATTCTTTTATACTGGTTGATCAAATATAGGTTTCTTACTTTCAAGACTGCAGAGAGAGAGAGAGAGAGAGAGAGAGAGAGAGAGAGAGAGAGAGACAGGGAGGGGAAGGGATGGCAGGAATTATAAATTAATCATACCAATCAACAATCTATTTATGCACATAATTTCCACTAACATGACTGCTATTACTGAAAAGTTGCCACAATGTCACAATATTTATAGCTTTTGATGCACACAAAATATTTAACAGAAAATTTGTACATGAACTTACGTACTCCTTCCAAAACAAATTTCAAATGCCTAACTAAGATTCATCAGCTTTCATTAAAAGACATAGCAGTAAATACACACTTCATGCCATCACCATGTTATATACACAAAATGACCTCAACAAAATATGTACACTTTTAAAAATCTATCACCACACACAACATCAGGGACCTACATCCACACATAATAATGTCACTCCAACTTCAAAAGATTGCATGGCAACCATACTGCCACTAAATGATCATATAAACATGAAACAGTTTCCAATGCTGTGATACGTGAAAGGTTTCATGTAAATTGATCAAGGAGTTTGAAGTTAGTAGGGGCGAGGTGGGACAAAGGCTTCGTCTTGGTGGATAATCACAATATAAGCAAATACCAAGTGGTAATGCTCCTGACTTGACTTGCAGGTGCCCAGCTCAAATCTCAGCTGCAACATCAACTATCATTACTAAGGTTTTTCATGGTTATACTCAGTCTCTGCAAGGAAATTTCAAAGCACTGTTTCAATTAGGCCACTACTGCTTCCTTCCACAGCCTTTCCAATTCACTAATCATTATCTATTCAATTAACACTAAATAGTCTTGAGTTAATGACAGTGTCATCAAATAAATTACTACAATTTAACATTATAAAATGAAATATGATAAAAAAGCAGCGCAAAAACACATGTATACTCCTAGTTGTAGGGTCAGTCATGTCACCCAATTCTAGGGTCACCGTGTTACCAGATTGAAACAGATTCATGAGCTAAGTAGTCATTATTAGAGAGCACATGTTACATGAAGATAGGAAGGCTACACCAATACACTTGTGCTGTACTGACAGTACATCATAATTTGTACTTTCCATAGTACTCTTCTTCAATATTAACACCAGCAGCAGCCCTTCATCAACAATATCTTTCCAAAAAATATCACTGCTGTTCTGTATTCTGGGAAGTTCACAGAATATCATTCAATTCCAAGCTAATGCCCTTTTTGTATCAGTTCAAGAGAAGCAGAATCTGAGGCAAATTACTTGCAATGTTAAAAATTGCATAATGTTGAAACACTAGTGGTATACAAAATCTGAGAATCCTAGAACACACAACCATGCTGACAATGCTGAAAGTAGAAATTATAAATTACAGTGTTCAGGGGATCTCAGATAGCATAATAGCCATATGGAAGTTTGCAGAGAAACTGGATAATCTGGTCAAAAAATCTGAATGCTGAAGCATTACAAAATAAGCACAGCATACATTTTAAAAACGTTTTCTTGCCTGTTTCATTTCCTAGTTGTTCGCTGGTGACTTATTTCTCAAGTTAATGTCATGGGTTTCTATTTAATTTCACGTTCAACATTCCATAGAATTCCTCCAAATTTTTCCACACAATTTGCAAACTTTCCTTTCCATACCCCAAAATGACTTTGTTCATCCACATCTAAAATCCTAATCACAACACACAGTGAAACCCTCTTAAGACATTTTAGGGAATTCAATAAATAGGTTTATTAAGCAGGAAAACACCTAAGCCTGAAAGTACTATCTTGTAATTTGATATCGGAATTTTCACCATCACAGCACATTTCAGATTTTACATTTCTGTAGCGATTTGGCACATTCTTGAACACAAGTCAACGTTTCTTTTTCAACAAATACAATTAGTAGCTGAACAGCCCCGTCTTGCCAGTAATGCCAATTCTACCTTACTATATTTTGTAGTTTTCAGCTTTTTTCCACATCAGATGTTAGGTCTATTCACAAACTGAGTATAGTGTACCTGCGTTGACACAGAATTGCAAAGATCTTTAGCAATTTTAGTGTGCAAGGAAAACTGCAAGTATCATCCACTGTGTTTTACAATATATAGCTTTTTTTTTTCCTCCACTGCCAGCAGCTTATGTTTTATACCTGTTTTTGATCTATTTGCCTGCTTATCTATCACATGATTCACAATTAATGGCTCTCCACATTGACCGTACACACACACACACACACAAACACAGCATTTGAAGCAAACACAAAATGTATATACATTTTGCATAAAGAATACTTCTAATAGTTTAAAATAAAACAGGTACAGCCATAACACATTCCATTATATGCATGCCTATCCACATCATAAATTACATACCCCACAATACTGCATAATCCTCTGTGCAATGTATGTGTGGAAACGGATGGCAGCACACAATGTGATGGCACCTCCTGCCACATGTCTCCATGAATTAACACTGACTTGCTTATCAGTACTTCTGACTTCTGGTGAGAATTATCTTGGAGATTTATCTTTGCAAACTTCCAGCATTATTTCATTATTGTATGTTGGTAACAAATTCATTTAATGAGAATTTGTTTAACAAATGACAATTCATTTAAGATTTTGTTGCAAAATATTAAATATGTGAAAAATTTGTTCACAAGCAGGAGATCTTTTCAAGCCAGAAACATTAAAAGGGCACTGTATGTGTCAAACAACAGCAAAAGGTTGGTACTGAACTAAACTATTCTAATGCCAATACCAGTGACAATGCAGTCTCAGGTGTGGTCTGCAGCCACTTGATTGCTGGGATTGTGGGTTTGAATCCAACTGATGACATGTATGTTTATGTCTTGTATTTGTTGTATAGATTCTGACCAGGTCTGTGTGTGTCTGTGTGTGATCTAGAAACCTCAATAATGAAAACAGAAATAATGCAGAGTTTATCAGTCACAACTCAATCATTATCATTAGATTTCAATTTGTACTTATGACTTAGTTGTGAATGACAAATTGTATATTATTTCCTTTTTATATAAATTCACAATGGGAAGTATAAACCTAAGTATAGCTGAACAACACGGGAACCTAGGCCCAAGCTGGGCTGTTACACCACAGAAAAGAAAAACTTCTACGTCTTAAGTGGAAAAACTTATAAAGCAAGGCCATCTTAAGCAGGTTTCACCATACATTGATGTTTTAAATGCAACATGTAAATAATCACAAACCACTGCCACCCCAGACAAAGGAATATAAATTTAGGCAACATCATCCCGTTGTGATGGTTGATCAGTAGCAATTTCAATCCAGAAAAATGCAATACAGACAAACACAACAATGAAAATTGAGCGTTATGTTTGTCATTACCATAGTAATACAAAGGCCATGTGTACAAATACCATACATGCTTGACCATATTAACTTAACTCTGCTAATCACCATTACATTTTATAAGGCAAAGTAAAGGTAAAATAATTTAATGTCATTACTCTGGAACATTGTCAGCTGCTATTTCCATTATATCTGCTTCCCTGAAATGATTTATGTTGAGAACAATGACTCAGATCTGCAGGTGTTTGAAATATATTTTTAGAGAAATATCCGAAATAATGCTCCTAAAGGGCATCAAAATTTCATCAAATGGATCAGATGAATGGAAGATTTAGGTTCAATGTGTTGCACAAATATGATGACTGATGAATCCCAGGTACTTCTTGAGAATAAGACACAGTCTCATCTCTCCTCCTGCATACATAAGCAGGACAACACCACATAAGGACTCTGCCTTCCGGTGGGATTGGTTCATACAAAAGACAGGAAGCAATGCAGCATTTCTCACCTCACTGCCACAGGCCTGCATAATTTCCATATAGGTTTGCTGGCAGTGGCCCTCCTGCTGTAAACAGTCGTG
>Ga0209755_10009773_pt1 | contig 10119 bp, 9 predicted proteins | sample TergutCo191P1_FD_187301 | JGI IMG/M metagenome (GOLD analysis project Ga0209755, IMG submission 187301) | Cornitermes sp. P1 segment gut microbial communities from Petit-Saut dam, French Guiana - Co191P1 (SPAdes) (version 2) | ecosystem: Host-associated > Arthropoda: Insects > Digestive system >...
GCTCGACGCCCCTGCTTCTTCACTCTCGCTGTCACAAATCATTTCAGATATCCGGTTTGGGGACAGGAACCCGGCTCTCTTACGCACAGACATTGCAGAGTGCTGACTCAGAAATTAACATTCAGTCTGGCTTATTATTATGAAGTTGGAACAAGTTGTAACGCATTGAAACGCCATATTATTTCAGCTGGCTTATAGCTCTAATATTTACAGATCAGTCTGTTTATGTCTATGTATCAAAGTGCAGTTGGAATTGTAAGCCCAGCGGAATTTGCGAACGAAGCTTTTGACTTGTAGTAAATTAGGGGAAAATCATTATCTCACTGAAATGCCAGCAATTACTTATATTTATTTGTATGGGCGACTATGCATCATGTTTATCTTATATTTCAAACCATCCTTGTCGAATAGGGCGGAAACTGAACTGAAATGTAACACTGGCATTTGAGAAAATTTAGCATTTGCATCCTATCATATACAGACAGGTGGTACTTAGTCCCCTTTAGCAATAATATATCATGCGACGGTCGAAATAAAGTTGTGTCCGTGTTATGGCTACAGTATCACGAACTGTAAAGTATATCACTCAATTAATGCGTTTGTTTTGTTAGGAGCGGGATACACAACAAGTAAATTCTTATACGAAGCACGCCTTCAGGAACAGACTTCTTGTAACAGCAACGCTTGGCAGAGTGAATGGGGCTTACAGTGAAATGTATGTGTGGTCTGTGCTGGGTGAGCGGAATAAGATCCAGTGCAACACATTTCTCTAGAAGGATAGGTGTCATATTGCTTAGCGTAAAAACAGAGGAGGTTTCAAAATTACAGGGTGCCCATAAACTGCTATTCACGACGTGTATGGGTAAATAATTGGGTAAAGTGGCCGGAGCGCGAATCTGACCACGAAAAATTATATAATGTTGAGATAACGCATGGGGCTATAATTCTAAGCCTGTACAGGACTGTGCGGAGGATTTAAATGGCCGCAGCGCACCCATTTGGTGCTTTCGTAAGGTGCCGATTTAAAAGGATCGGGTGCGTTCGTACGATAGAGGATTATGTTCAAATCATAATTTGCTTTGATACAGTTATCTTATACTCCAGAAAATGTTCTTGGAATTTTATTAGTTCGGGGATCCCCCCACCTCCGGACAAGTCGATACCTGTCTTAGCGAGCAGCTTTTGTACTACGGGACGTATCTTATAACCTCTACGGTAGGCTACATACTCCGGATCATTTTCTGCTTTTGCTATAGCTATTATTGCGTGGGTCAAACAATTTTGTTGCCTGCACCTCCACGACACTTCTTTTAAGTTGTGCCATGAATGAGAGCGGGCGGCCCTTGCTTTTAATTGCACGTCCGAAACCCACAGGCATCGCAACAGAATGTAGTCATGATCAACTTGTCCAGGGCGTTGAATCTAGTTTGATTGTGATACCGTCTCAACAAGGGACCATATAACGTCTCCCGCCAACTGGTCCTCACGTCTGATTCCTATAGGCTTATCATTCTGATTTACACGGTTCTGAATCGTTATTCCCACCACGTCACTATCGCTCAGATTCTGTAGTGCGTGCTCAAAAAGTTCGTTCACACTGGCTAGAAAATGACTGACAGGATCTCTGGCGTTGGAGGGGGGTAATAGGCGTACTACCAGCTGTGTTCCCATGGCATTGAACCCGCTATACCGTCGAGTAATTGTCCTCAATCTCGAATCTGCGAGCCATGGTTATTGTCTGCAAACCATGGAAAATATGTGCTGTAACACATTGAAAAACTATATTCGCAAATGTTCTTACTATAACGCCACTTATCTGATTATTACTTACCGATGTATCGCAGCTTTAAAAATATCTTCACTATGCACCACTAATTCTCCCCAGCGGGACCTATGATTCACAACTGAAATAGGCGCCCTGGCTTGCCTCCCTTTATATTACGACTAATTACGTCATGTCACCAAAAAGGCGCGTATTATAACTATTTGCACGTGGCGAGTCACAATTGTACTTTTTTATTTTTCGTCATCGTGCTAAAGATAACTATTTTCGTGAATGTGCATGACGTCACTTTATCACGTATTCTTTCTGTCGTAGCTATTTCGGGGTGCCTTCGACACGCATCGTGACCTCGCCCGGGCTGTCCACAATCATTAACACAAGGTACGTGTCTTTCTCCTTATATCCAATACACTATTTATCACGCATATACGAAATCCCAGTGACCTATAACTTGCTTTCTTTCAGAGCAATAATGGACCTGGCCGAAAAGTTTGAGGGGATCACGTGCGAAATGACTATCTCTGTCACCGAATTGGACCTCAATCGTAAATATCGCATTCTCCGGGCTAAAAGACCGACTACAAGATTCGGCCCCACTGTGGTGCTCACTATCAGGGGGAAGGGGCAGCCCCGCCCCAAATATTCCTGTCTAGGAGATATAGTGATGTCATTACGCACACCGATATTGAACAGATTAATTCCAATGCTGTGTTCCTTCATCTGGTCTACAACGGCGTATGTTCAACTACGAAAGCCTACCTGTTGGCAATAGAGATGTAATGCATGTTTTCATTACAGGGTCACCCTGTAGAAATAAGATCCTAGGCATGGTGTTTGATGGATCAACCAGTCTGTTCGAAAACCAACGTGTCTTATGCAACTTTATCGGACATGCCATTTGACTGGGGCAGTTCACGCCTCTACGTCACGACCATCTGCATTTCGTCCAGGCACTACTTCAAGCGTTTTGTTCACTAGGTATATGCTGTGCCTTTACAGTCCTATACCCTGCTTACAATGCAGCTATACTTGATAAATACTGTTGGGAGGACGACTTTTGCATGTCACTCATACACTGCCAAAAGCACTTTCGCCTTCTTGGGGCCCCTCCCCAAAAAGTCACTAAATTTACAATGGGTTCCTTCAACTTTCAATTCAGATCCCGTGGGGCTTTTGAACGTTATGCAGATTTTTCGCCCTACGACATTTCGTATGAGGGTGTAACACTAACTTTTCATCTGGTCCTTGTCGACGCAACTGTGAATTACAGTCCTCGGGCATGCTTAAATCTCGTGGAATTCATTTGGGACAATATTAAGACATTCGCATTCATAAAGTACGCCATCGTTTGCGTCCCTCTCGAAACACCCAAAATTTTGTTTCTCCGCCATTACCGTGCGGCTAGTGACGGTTGGAGGACTTATAATCACTGCGCAGCATGTTGCAGAGATCGTACGCCCTTGATCCAGCAATTCGTCAAAAACTGTACCTTTCCACATTCTTACTCTACCTACCAAAATTCTTGCATATGTAATCTGTTTACGTCAACCACCTACCCTCCGTGATTTGGCTTCGCATTCCGTCTTTCATCACACTTTCAATTTGTCAGAGTTCCAACTTACCGCCCGAACGCTGTATCACCATTACCTGCACGCCGCAAACTCCCCTCTCGTTCCCGAACATAAGTTGATACATCACACGGGCATCTATTTACAATCTGCATACGCTCATCCCACTCTGTGTGGGCGCGAAACCAGGTTCCATGAATATTGCATTCCTGATCGCCATGTTTGTTGGCGCTTATTCGACAATGAACACTACTAGTTATGAGGAAGTTACCGCGACATTGTGTTTTGACAAAAATCGATGGTGGTGCGCGTTTTGTGATGGGCCTCTATTCATCCCTCCGCAATGTTTGGTGGATGATGTGGGGCAATAACACAACAGACAGGTACTATCTCGTCCAAATTCATTTTACATGTCTTGTAGCTATGTCACGCTGAATGGTCTGTGTACTAACATTGGTACGTTATATAATGTATGGCTTATGGGTCACCTATTTTCGAGAGACTATGTCATTGAATTTAAAACTTCAAACGGACACAATAACACTAATGTGTTATGAGATTTATATGTGGCTGTCTCTTTCTTCCATAGTTCAGCTAAGTCACGGGTAACGTAACAGACTTATGCGAGACGTGCCACCAATCTATACGGCGTCCCGTACAACGCCTTTACGTTACCTCCCTTATCCTACACCAGCTGATCCGAATGAATGTCCATTAACGACAAAGTGTACTGAACTCCTTCCCTGTAGCTGTAGGGCCTGTCAGTTATGTACTGTACGTGTCTAGTCGTGTCAGCATTTTTCGCTGCAAGGACAGTTACGTCATGGGTTGGCACTCCTGTGGTCCGTAAGCCCCTCGCGGCAGTTCAAGCGGCCACGGCATCATGCTCCAACTACCACTGCCGACACGTCGGGCACATCCATTACCTAACTCTGAAGGGTCCGCCATCTTCTTCTACCAATCCTCACGGCGGCAGCCCACCAACCTCCGCGCCATCTCGTTTTCCAACCACGTCCGCTCTTCCTCAGGCACTACCACGGCTGCCATCTTTTCCAACCACGTCTTCCTCAGGCACTCCCACGGCTGCCACCGCGCCATCTTGTTTTCCAAACGTTTTCTTCAGGCACTCCCACAGCCCGGGTTACATCGGCCGCAGCCCTAAACTCTACCTACGTTACGGTATACGGGCGGCCGAAACCTAAGGCGTAACGTTAAGGAGGCCGAAGCCTCCGAGAGCGTAAGAGCCGGGTTCTTGTCCCCAAACTGGATACCTGAACTGGTTTGGGAGAGCGAGAGTGAAGCAAGGGTATCGAGAGACTGCATCAATTATTTATGCTACAGAATTTTATGCATTTTAGGCAACAGCTGAAATATGATTCAGTTACTCCTTCCTTGACGGAGTAAGGAAATGCCATGTAGATTCTGGATTCCCCTTCGTGAAAAACATACTGTAAATGATGACGCACGTCAGTATGCTGGAACAAAACTTAACAAAAATTGGTCTTTCTCGATTCATGAGTGACGCGTGTGACTAGCGAGTGGTGTAAAGACAAGATATCCGTAAAGTGTTGCAGTATATGTGCAGTGAGGTAATGTTTCTGACGCTACCACAAGGCACACTCCGCAAATTCTGAAATTGGAATTTCCTATGCAAAAGTGCGGTACGAGAAAGAAACGAAATTAAAATAAACTGAAAATTATAAAATTTTTAAAATTAACTTCCTGCACGTAGGCACTATACATTACTGCTGAATTTTTTTAACTGAAATATGATTTATTCCCAACACAATGCAGATAAAAGTGCACCATCGTGCGCGCAGCGTTGCAATTCCAACATTCACAACCCGAACTTATTTTCTGGGTAACCCTCGTATATGGTAATGTTACGCTTGCTCATAGCAGCATACTTACAATTTATAATGCTGGGAGAATTAAAGAAAGGGCTTGGTATGAAAAGGAAGTGTTTGTGTAGCATGAATACCAGTCATATCGGAACAGACCGTATCAAATATATAGGATGTCTCTTACATATTTATTGAATCATATAATGTATAGAAATGTATGTATACTTTATAAACACGTATATTATATATATACACCCTATAGTACCCTAATGTCCACTAGTGATATAGTCATACAATGTATAGGATGAGATAAATCTCCTAATCCTTACAGAAATTCATTATTTAAACCGGAATTTTGTATTAAATTTGTGCTGTTCTCCAGGAATGTAACCCCGCTTCAAAACAAGATCAGCCTCTATTACATCTCCTCCTCCTCCACCTAACATGACACATACACAGACACACACAGAATGTAATTCCCTGCAGTAAACTGTACTATGTCTTCCTTAAACTTCAAGCAATAGGACTCACTCCAATTTAATGTTGAAAACACAAGTCTCTTCCTGTTAAAACAAAACTTCAATTCAATGTTTTATATCTAAAATTTCAGGAAGCACTTTACATTAAATGTTACAGATAATTCATAACGTTATACATTTTTTTCTAAAATACCAACCGAAACTCTTAATCTTCATCTACCAATAACTGTTGGACAACAGTACAATGCTTCTGAACAGTCGTCGCTTACGAAACCTTAAGCTCCCCTGCAACATTTACAAAAGCTCACCAACACACTTACATGCTTACTGTATGTCATATTTCATCACTTCAAACGGTATTTCTTAAACATCCACTGTAATAACTTTTCCATCACTACCTATATCTCCAAATGGTATGTTTGTTTAGCATGATCAAATTCAGCAACTTGTATTCAATCATCACATCAAGGATGGAAGACAAAAATTACAAAGGTCTGATATGTAATCTACTCCATTCATTACGTCTGAATAATTTCCTGACCACCATCTCCTAATTTCCACGATATTTTCTCCCTTTAAGTTTACACACACACTCTCATTCACAATTACACATACCTCATGAATATGCAAATGTACAATGAATGGGTTGGCATTTTATCAGATTACCTTGTTCACTGATGGCCTGAAAACACTAATCAGTTATCTGCACCCTCAACACTATGCATGCATTGATGAATATTCATACTGCTCTGTTGATTGAATGCCTTATTACATACTTCACAGCTATACAGGCGCTCACCAATGTGTATGCGTTTATGTTTCAGCAGACTACTCCTGTCACTGTATGCCTTATTACACACATCACAAACATAAGGGCGCTCACCACTGTGTTTGCGTATATGCTTTATAAGACTACACCTGTCAGTGTATGCCTTATTACACACATCACAAACATAAGGGCGCTCAGCACTATGTATGAATTTATGCTTTATCAGACTACTACTGTCACTGTATGCCTTATTACACACATCACAAACATAAGGGCGCTCACCACTATGCAATCGTTGATGTCTTTTCAGAATGCTCTGTCGACTGAATGCCTTATTACATACTTCACAGCTATATGGGCGCTCACCACTATGCAATCGTTGATGTGTTATCAGACTGCTCCGTTGAGTGAATGCCTTATTACATACTTCACAGCTATACGGGCGGTCACCACTGTGTATGCGTTTATGTCTTATCAGACCACTCTTGTCACTCAATGCCTTCTTACACACATCACAAACATAAGAGCGCTCACCACTGTGTATGCGTTTATGGTTTATCAGATGACACTGTTGACTGAATGCCTTATTACATACTTCACAGCTATATGAGCGCACACCAATATGTATGCTTTTATGCTTTATCAGAGTAATTTCATCACTGTAAGCCTCATTACACACATCACAAACATAAGGGAGCTCACCACTATGCAATCGTTTATGTCTTTTCAGAATGCTCTGTCGACTGAATACCTTATTACATACTTCACAGCTATATGGGCACTCACCACTATGCAATCGTTGATGTGTTATCAGACTGCTCTTTTGACTGAAAGCCTTATTACATACTTCACAGCTATATGGGCGCTCACCACTATGCAATCGTTGATGTGTTATCAGACTGCTCTTTTGACTGAATGCCTTATTACATACTTCACAGCTATATGGGCGCTCACCACTATGCAATCGTTGATGTTTTATCAGACTGCTCCGTTGAGTGAATGCATTATTACATACTTCACAGCTATACGGGCGGTCACCACTGTGTATGCGTTTATGTCTTATCAGACTACTTTTGCCACTGAATGCCTTCTTACACACATCACAAACATAAGGGCGCTCACCACTGTGTATGCGTTTATGGTTTATCAGATGACTCTGTTGACTGAATGCTTTATTACATACTTCACAGCTATACGGGCACTCACCACTATGTATGCTTATATGGTTTATCGGACTACTCTTCACACTGGATGCCTTACCACACACTTCAAAAATATAAGGGTGCTCACCACTATGTGTATGTTTATGTATTACCAGACAACTCTTGGAACTGAATGCATTATTACATATATCACACACAAAAGGGCTCCCTCCACTATGTATGTGCTGATGTGTTATCAGACACCTCTTTTTACTGAATGCCCTATTACACACCTTACATGCATATCGAAGCCCACCCTTATGGATATCACAGGAATATCTGCATTCATCAGTGTGTACATGAAGTTGTTTATTCAGAGTAACCTGGTAAAAAAAGGTTCAACATTAGGATATATTTTGATAGAAAGAACAACTATTTTTATAGCAATGTATACATTCTTTAAAAATCCAATGCGTTTGAAGGACTGTTATTTACAAAAATGTATTGGATGACAAATAATTTTCTATATTATCTCTTCTTCAAATAAAACATCAACTTTTTCATTTATAAGGCATGCCCAAGTGAAAGTGGGACTGAGGTTGGAGTGCCATTATTCCCAGTAGTAGAACTTTGTGACTTCTCTGGTAGATGGCAGTGTATGTCAGGAGAAATTTGGTATAAACTCGATAGCGGCAGTGTTGCTGACTGAAACAGAAGCGAGATAACAATTAACGATCATGCCACGGATTCCTCCAAACAGGCTCAGCGTGCAGTAATCCAATTTTTGTTGGCAGAAGGTATTAGTGGAACCGACATTTACAGTCCAATGATGAATGTGTATGGGACAGAATGTATGTCACGTACTGCAGTTTTCCGATGGTGTAGTGATTTTCGTCATGGAAGTGAGTACAGCGGACATGCCATGACCAGGTCAAGCACATGTGGTCATCACTCAAGAATCAATTGCTGCAGTGAACTCCTTTGTGAGGGGGAATCGTCGAATAACCACTTGGGAGATTGCAGACAGCCTGTCTGTGAGCAAAGGAACTGTTGACACTATTCTTCATGAACATTTGCAATACAGCAAGTTTTGTGCACAATGGGTCTCAAAACATCTGAGAACCAGAAGTGTCTGCAAATGGGTGTTTGCTTCCAGCATTTACTGCGTTACCGCAGAGGGAAACAAATTTCTGGCCTAAATTGTGGCTTGCGACGAAACCTGGTGCCATTTCTTCGATCTGGTAACGGAACAAATGAATATGGAATGGCGAAATTCGGGCTCTCCTTGCCCAGAAAAAACTCGTTCAATTCGAGCAGGGAAAGTGAAGCTGTGTTTTTTTGACGAGAATGGCCCCTTGATGTTGCAATGGTTGAAAACGGGAGGTACAGTTCATGCAAACAAATTCTGCGATACCTTACGCAAACTGAAAACAGCCATCAAGAATCGCAGACGTGGCATGTCAAAAGGGGCAATTCTATTGCATGACAATGCCCGTCCTCATGTGGCAAAAGTTTGCAAAGATCTGCTGTAGCACTTCCGATGGGAAGTTGTCCATCACCCCCCTACAGCCCCGACCTGTCGCCCTGTGATTTCCATGTATTTGGGCCACTAAAAAGCACCGAATGGACGCCGGTTCACAATGATGAGGTCCGAGAAACTGTTGAATAATGGTTCCGCAAGCAACACAAGACTTTCTTCGCTGACGGTATCCATCGTCTCATGGACCAATGGGACACTTGTTTCAACCAACAAGGAGATTATGTGTGCAGTATGTATTACACAGATACTATGTATCACTGTTCAATTTATAACATACACATGCATTTAAACTAAATAAACCTTTGCATAAATTAATCAGTCCCACTTTCACTTGGGCATGCCTTATATGTCACACTTACTTTAGAGTGTATATGAAATGCTTTCTGCAACTTTCCTTCAACAATTATGGAAAATTAAAGATTTCAATTATTTTGAGCCCAGCAAATAGTACACTGCATAATAGACCATGTTTCTAAATAGTTTGTATTTTTGTTATTTTAGGATATCAAGGGAATATCCAATTAGAAAGATAAATGCAATATATGGTCCAATGGAATGGTAAAATAAACAGCACTTTACAATTCTGGAACATCATCACACCCAGCTAAAAGAGAATCCTTGAATCCATTTACCACACATTTAACTTTTTCTTCTGAGTAAGGGCTGAGGTTAACCCTGACATGCATCTATGTGGCCTAGATCATATTTGTGAGCATCCACGTGCCACAAAACTCACACAGTGATTGATGGAGTGGCGAGTCCATCATTGCAGAGACGAACGTTCTACCCCAGTAGTCAATGAAAATCGTGGTGCTGCGTACGATACATGCCTTAATGATGGAAAGCAATGTCTCAGCAGAGCGATCAGCAACAAGTGCAAGACAGGTGTCCCCTATTCCCACTCAACATCAAAACCCACGCTGTTGCATGCAACCTGCTGCAATTATGCTATCACCTGCTGAAGCAGCTATCATCTACTTCCACAACTTTGCCA
>Ga0209755_10009774_pt1 | contig 10118 bp, 9 predicted proteins | sample TergutCo191P1_FD_187301 | JGI IMG/M metagenome (GOLD analysis project Ga0209755, IMG submission 187301) | Cornitermes sp. P1 segment gut microbial communities from Petit-Saut dam, French Guiana - Co191P1 (SPAdes) (version 2) | ecosystem: Host-associated > Arthropoda: Insects > Digestive system >...
AAATTCCGGGGCGCATTTATTCCATGCGCCCCGGAATTTCCGCGCGCCACGGAGCAAGCGGGAAGCGGAAACGCAAAAGCACCGGCCATGAAAACGCCCCAATGCACAAGCCGCTCAACGATTTTCTGTTTTACAACACAATGGTGGGGAAAGGCGACGGGACGCAACTTATCGGCTTCCTGGACGCAACAGCGGTTCTCGCGGACAGAACCAAAGTGAACATAGAGGTCCAGCCAAACGACAAGATGAACATGGATCGTCGCAGTCTGTTCCACTGGGGCAAACTGTACGCCACGATTGAAATCCACTTCATCAATATGGTAAAGTGGGAAGACAGGCAGGGACTCGTGATGCAGGACGACGAGGCGCGCGAGCTTGAGGCTAGGCTGGCCGAGTAACTGCGGCAGGAAGCGGGTGGGCTTTAACGATGGAAACCGGCGGGGAACCGAAACCCAATGAAAGCATACATTTTTGACCTTGACGGCACGCTGCTGGATTCGATGGGAGTGTGGCTGGACATCGACATAGAATTCCTAAAGAGGCGCGAGCTCGCCGTCCCCGACGATTATTCCGAAAGGATTTCCGCGATGGGTTTTGCCGAGGTCGCCGCCTACACGATTGAGCGCTTCGGCCTGCCGGATACCGTCGACGGCCTGCTGCGGGAGTGGAGCGGCATGGCGGCGCACGCATACGGCAACACCGTGCGGATGAAGCCGCGCGCAAGGGAATACCTTTTGGCGCTTAGGGAACGCGGCGCAAAGCTTGCGGTTGCCACCAGCGCGATACCCGAACTCTGCGAGCTTGCCCTGCGAAACCACGGCATCCATGACTGGTTTAACGTTATTTGCAATTCCAGCGAGGTGGGATGCGGTAAGTCTCGCCCCGACGTTTTTCTTCTGGCCGCGCGAAAGCTTGGCGTGGATCCCCGCGACTGCGTCGTGTTCGAGGATATTCTTGACGCGGTAAAAAGCGCGAAGAGCGTTGGCATGATTGTCTGCGGTGTGTACGACAAGGCGTCGGATGGCGACTGGGAAACGATAAAGGGCTTGGCGGACTATGCGCTTCTTGATTTTGGGGACGCGCCGGTCTTGTAAACAATGGTTTAGGCCTGCCGGGGCCGGACCGTCTCCTTGTAGACAAAACATCTTGTAAGATGATCGTTAACCATGCCCGTTGCCTGCATGAACGCATATATTATGGTCGAGCCGACGAACTTGAAACCCATCTTTTTCAAGTCCCTGCTTATCCTGTCGGAGGTTGGGGTGCTAGCGGGCACGTCCTCGATTTTTTTCCAGCGGTTTACGACGGGCTTGTTGCCGACGTACCCCCATATGAAGCTGTCGAAACTCCCGTGCTCTTTGGCAATGTCCAGGAACAGCCTCGCGTTGGTCACCGCGGCGTTGATCTTCAGGCGGTTTCTTATTATACCCTCGTCGGCCATAAGCTTTTGGATTTTTGCGTCGCGGTAGCGGGCTACCTTTTTGGGATCGAACCCGTCAAAGGCTTTACGGAACGCCTCCCGCTTTTTAAGCACGGTTAGCCACGAAAGCCCCGCCTGCATACCTTCCAGGATCAGCATCTCGAACAGTTTGTTGTCGTCATGCACGGGGCGTCCCCACTCGTTGTCGTGGTAGTCCACGTAGATTGGCGTGTCCCCCGCCCAGGGGCATCTGGTTCTCTTGTCCACAAAACTTCTCCTTGCCTAGACATGTTAGCATCCCGCGGCCTTTTCTCCAATCACTGCGGGCGGTTTTTTTGGGTTTCGGTTAAATTTCCGCCCCGCGCACGGGGTTCGCGCTTGACAAACAAGTTAGATGATGCTAACTTTAGATTGTTAGCCCAGAATAACAAACGGCAGGCCTCGCCAGGATGGCTCGCCGGGAAAGCGAGGGGACAGGTATGGTAGGTAATTTGATTGAGGACTGCGCGCCGACGCTGGCGGGCATCAAAACGGCAAACCTGTTTGGGTACAGGTTTGCTTCCAAGGAGGCACTGTATAGGGACGTCCGCGCGGCCAACACCATGCTCAATCCCAAGGGGGTGTTTGTCGAAATTCTGCGCGTCGGGAAGAGGGCGCAAATCCTTGTCTACCGCCTGTCCAGGCTTGCCGCCGATCTTGCGCGGGAGGCTACCAGGGAATTCCTTGGCGCGTACGGCTATCGGACGAATTCGATCGACGACTGTATTTCCCGCCTAAAAGAACGCTTTTTGTCCGGCCACGGGTTCCCCCATGAGATTGGCCTGTTTCTGGGCTTCCCGCTTCCCGATGTGATCGGTTTCATCAGGTACAAGGGAAGGAACAGCAAGTGCGCCGGCTGCTGGCAGGTATACCATGACGAACGCGAGGCGGAAAAACTGTTCGCAAAATACCGTCACTGCAAAACGGTCTACTCAAGGGTTTTCTCGCGTGGCAGGCCGATTGCGCGGATGGTCGTCGCCGGATGATTTTCGCGATCCCGCGAAAAATCGGGAAAGAGGCGGTTGCTGTCCTTGACAAAAACCGCCGGTAAATGTTAGTCTAACATAACATGCTTGGCGCGGCGTAATAGCCGTGGCCTTGCGTATCATTTTAGCGAGGGAGAGAAAGGCATGAAGAGGATTCTATCACTGACGGTTGCAGGGGCGCTGGCCCTTGCGTTCACATTTACGGCCCATGCCGGTGGCGGAAGGGACACTGGCCCGGTCGGGCCGACGGTTACGGTAACCCACATGTCCGGGGTAACCGAGGTGCCGGTAAACCCCAGGCGGGTCGTGGTTTTCGACATGGGCGTACTGGACACCATGGATGCCCTTGGGCTAGGCGGTTACGTAATCGGGCTACCCATGAACGTGATCCCGCGTTCGCTGGAACGGTTCGGGCAAAGCCCCTTTGTCAACATGGGCACGCTCCACCAGCCGAACCTTGAGATCGTCGTCGCGCACGACCCGGACCTTATCATAATTTCCGGCAGGGCAAGGCCCATGTTCGACGAGCTTTCCAGGATTGCCCCCACCGTGGATTTGGCAATCGACAACAACGACATCATGGGATCGTTCAGGGCGAACAACACTTATCTGGGAAAAATATTCGGCAGGGAGGCGGAGGTGGCCGCGCTTCTTGCGGGTATCGACGCGCAAATTGCGGAGGTTTCCGGCGCGGCCCGGGCGCTGGGTCAGGAAGGTCTGATAATCCTTCACAACCAGGGATCGCTTAGGGCTTTCGGCCCGGGCAGCAGGTTCGGGTTTATACACGACGTGCTGGGCGTGGCCCCGGTCGATCCCGGGATCCCGGTTGCGGGGCACGGGCACGTGATTTCCAACGAGTATATTGTTGCCAACAATCCTGACATTATGTTCGTGCTGGACAGGAATTACATCGTAGACCGCACGGCGACGCCAAGGCACGACATAGAGAACGAGCTGGTGCGCCTTACGGCCGCGTTTGCCAACGGCAACATATTCTACCTTGACACGGAACTCTGGTATCTGGCCGTGGGTGGTGTTCAGGGTAAAAGCGCCAAAATAGCGGAGATCGGCAATGCCCTAAGGATCGCCGGCAACTAAGGTTTTGATTGCTTCCGAAAGCCACGGCTGGGTGAGACCTTTTCAAAACCCGGGTTTTGGAAGAGCCGTGGCTTTTCGGGGGTTCCTTGGCAGGGGTTTGCTTTGGAAATCAGACCAAGAAACCCATAGCCCGGAACAGGAATATAAACAAAGTCAGGGTAAGCGCCGAAAGCGACATGGAAAACATCAAAACGGACGCGCCTATATAGGTGTCGCCACCAAGTTCCGCCTGCATCACGTAGGCCCCAACGGCCATCGGCAGGGCGTTCATAATCATGATAATGGTCAGGTCGCTGCCGCGAAACCCGAACAAATACGCCACGATAACCGCGGATATCGGCATGATAAAAAGTTTTACGACCACGGAAATCGCGACGTACTTAAACTTGATATCGAACCCCCGAAACGAAAGATTCCCCCCGACGCAAATCATGGCAAGGGGCTTCACAATCCCCGAAAGCCCGCTGACGGTGCTTGCGGCAAATGTCGGCAGCGTAAAGCCCAGGAAATTGAAGGCAAGCCCCGCCAACACGCCGATGACTATCGGGTTTTTCACTATGGACAGCAACACGCCGCCCACGCCTTTTTCGCGCGCTTTCGGATCATGCACCGCAAAAAGTACCGAGGCGGTGGCGTAGGATATAATCAGTAGAATGGAAACGGTAAGGATCCCCTTGGGCAGGATTTCAGGGTCATAAGCGTCGATAAACATCAACACCAAAAGCGGTGGCCCGACGACGGACAGGCTGCTTCGATAGGCGCTGTTGACGAACGACGACACGGAATCCTTGTCCCGCATGAACACGAACGCGAAAACCCATGTTACCAAAAAGAAAAACACAAGCCAGCCCACGTTGAAGAGCAGAAACGGCGCGTCAAACACCACCGACAGATCGGCCCTGTGTATGTGGTTGAAAATGGTGACAGGTATGGCGAAGTAGAATATAATCTTGTTGCCGTATTTGATGAAGCCGTCGTTGATTATTCCCATGCGCTTCATCAGTATGCCCAGCAGCGCCAACAGGATAAATGGCAGTGTGGTGTTCACACTTAAAACCATGTATTCTAGCATTTTACGATGTCCTTTGGTATGTATAGATTTCGGATTTAAGCGTAATCCTTTGGTATTGTACACTGGTTTTTGTTGGAAGCGCAATACCACATCCACCCAAAACCAAAGCCCGACACCCCGCACCTACTTTCCATGAATCTCCAACAGTGATCTGAATATCCTTAGGGCCTCATCCTGTGTTTCCGTTAGAACATATCGCCGTTTCCACCCATTTTCGCGCGAGATATGCGTCCATCGTGTCAAACCCCTCGTTTATCCCAAAGCAAGGATTCCAGTGGCCTCGCAGTTTTACCCAACGATATGGCTTTCGGCATCACGTTCAGCTCTACCTTCGCTTTACCTATTGGCAGATTGTGGGGTAAATCCAAAAAAATACGACGATTGGGTGGGGTTTCCACGGTTGACCATAGGGCAAATGTAGCACAAAACTAGGTTGGGGGCAAGCAGGCAAAGGAATTCGCCCCTTATATGCCCAGGCAGACATCGACGGCATTGTGACTACAAGCCTCTGCACCGCAAAGCCTGTCGATATCGGCGTGAGTATAGCCAACATAAAATAACCTTGCCGTATGATTATGATGACCGTATTCTGGGCTTCTGGTTTCTCATTGGGACAAACGGTACTCGTATAAAAACTGCTTCGTAACGTAAGGCTCCCCACCGAAAAAAAAGGTCGCTTCCAGTTCCCGCTTTCTCTCGAATCCCTGGCTTTCGTAGAAACCGAAATTGCATTCCGTGTCCGAGTAAAGGTAAACGGCCTTGGCGTTGTTCTCCAGAAAATAGTCTTTAAGGGCGAGCCACAAACTTTTTCCTATGCCCAGCCCTTGGGCTTCTTTCCCCAAAATAAGAAAGTCCAGGGTTCCGTCGTACTCACCGTCCATACTACCCAAAAGCTTTTCGTAGGCATCCTCCACCTTCGAAAAGGATTCGTGAACGCTTTTTCGAACCGTCTCGGAAGCGCCAAGCAGTGTAAGGGCGTGGGCTGTCCCATCCTCCAGCAACATCCTGTATTTCGGCTCCACGTCGTTCACATAGCCGAAGATGACCCCGACAACTCTGCCACCAAGAACCGCCACCCTTCCGAAAGTGCCGTTGTACAATATCTGATTCAGGTACAGACCGACAGCCGCGTCCAAGGCATCCTCGCCCTCGATTATCGACGCCCAGTTCCAGACTTCGCAGATCACCTTCTTGATCCCAGGAACATCTCCAGTTTCCACGTCGCGAATAACAACACCGTCCATAAACAAACCCTCCATTGTGTATCCAACTTGTGCAGGACATCATTTGAGCGAAAACCTTTGGTTACAATTGGAACAGGAGAGTGTTACAGTTTGGAATAAGTGGATAGCTTGTAGTCCATTTTGCTGTCAATTCTATCACGGGGCTGGGGACAGCCACCTGCGGGGAAAAACGTGTTTTGTATCACAATATAAGCCATATCACGACGTTACCGACTTCGGTAAAAAATGTCAAGTTCAGGTCCCAGCCACGATTTATTCGCCCCCCTGATTCTCTTTAGTCGAAGACGCACCAAGGGAGAGTTGGCGAGGTTCACGCAAGGCTTAACTGGTAGTCACCTGGCATGGTTCGCCTACCGTAGCGTATTTAAAGAAGGATTATTCCCCCCTCCCGGCAACTTTCTCTTCCAGCCTGTAGGTGTTTCCATATTTTGCAAACACCATTGTAATAAAGGCAAGAACCATAAACACCGCCGCATAAATAAATACCGAGCGAAGCCCCAGGTTAAAGTCGCCTGTCCGCGCATACACGACATCGCGAAGCAGCCCCGATAACATCGGCGTAATTGCCTGCGCCGACATGCTTGCGACATAGTATATCCCAACAAAGCGTCCCAGGTTGGCGTTTTTTGACAATTCCACAACCATGACAAACGAAGATGCGTTTATCGTTGCCCAACCTATGCCAACCAGCGCCATTGGCAGGTATACTATAAACGCCGTGTACGGGGTTATAAAGGAGATGGATATTAATCCCGCCAGCTTAATCAGAATGCCTATCATTACCGCCCGCTTTCTGCCGATTTTTACCGCCAGTATGCTTGCGGGAATAAACGCCATAAAACCAAAGGCAAGGGAGAAAATCATCCCCATCCCGGCGGCTCCAGGCGAGAAGCCCAACACATTGAATGCGTATGTCGTGTACCATGTTTCCACGGCGTTGTAGGCCATGAACCACAGGAACACCGAGGCCAGCAGCAAGACAATGCCGATTAATTTTTTCCTGGGCAGCTTTTCGCCCTTGCCACCCGCTTCTTCCTCTATTAACCCCAATTCCTTCTGCAACGCTTCCCGCTTTCCTACCAGGCGGTTCTCTTTAATCACGAAAAACAGGATGGTGTTTGCGATTATCAGGAGCGCGCCAACGAAAACAAAGGCCACCGTCGCCATGTCGTCCAATACAATCAAGCTTCTGTATGGTTCGTCCGGGTGGGGTTCCGTATTGATAAAAATCATGAAAATAATCATGCCGATAAGACCGCCAATGACACCCATTACATTGATTATGCCGTTGCCAACGGTTCTGTGCGGCTTAAGGGTAACGTCGGGCATAAGGGCGACCGCGGGTGTTCTGAACGACATCACGGCAAAAACGGTAATTATCAGGATAACTATGAAAAGCCACAGCGTATTAAACCCCAGGGGCATAAGGGAGAGCGATATACCGCCGACAATCGCGCCGCCAAGTATGTAAGGCAAGCGGCGTCCGAAACGCGACTTTGTCCTGTCGGACAGCCAGCCGACAAAGGGGGATAGGACAAGACCAAATATCGCGTTAAGCGCGACGATAAAGCCCGTCATAACACCAGACAAACCAAAGTGGCCCTCCAGTATTGGCGGAACAACGGAATTAAAGAAAAACCAAAGGCCCGTTATGGACATAAACGACAAACCAACGATAATGGTTTGTTTGATGTTCAGCCTTGGTAAAGGTCTCTCGTCGCTTGCATTGGGCATAATGAGGGTAGCATAAGGGAAGGATGTTTAATTCATGTTCGGGTTACGTTAAATCTTTATTAAACCGCAGGAGTCGTACCAGGCAGGCGACTGCGATCCCGAATTCACATATGTTTAACATCGCTTTAACATGGCGTTTACATTGCCACAACATCATAGTACCATTTGAGAAGGAGTGCTGCCATTATGAAGAAAGCCATGTACCTCGTTTCCGCGCTGGTTATCGCACTTGCCGTAACCGCATGTACCCCGTCCAAGGTCCCCGAACGTGTTACCGTCACTATCTTCCACACAAACGACATTCACGGTCGGTTCGAGAGGGCCGGTGCTTCCATGGGTATAGACACCATTGCCGCCATCTATGCCCGGCGGGAGAACGCTATCCTGGTGGACGCAGGGGACACCATCCACGGGCTGCCGTTTGTCAATCTTAGCGAAGGGGGCAACTCCGTGGAACTTATGAACATGGCGGGATACAGCCTAATGGTTCTGGGCAACCACGAGTTCAACTTCGGCTGGGAAAGGCTTGTTGAACTTGGGGAAATGGCCGATTTCCCCTTCATTGCGGCCAACGTTATTAAGGACGGGCAACCGTTGTTTCAACCCTACCATATAATCACCGTCGCCGGTATAAGGCTTGGGTTTTTCGGCCTGGCCACCCCCGATACGCCGGTAACGACGCATCCCAATAATGTTATAGGCATTGACTTCACCGATCCGGTAGAGGCATCCCGCCGCTCCGTGGACGCATTGCAGGCGGCTGGGGTGGACGTGGTTATCGCCCTGGCCCATCTGGGTTTTGACCCGGACAACTACAGCGGAAACGAATGGCCCTTGCGCATTGCGGCGCAGGTACCAGGCATCGACCTGTTTATCGACGGGCACAGCCATACGCTAATCCCATACGGACATTTAGTGAACGACGTGCTTATAGTTCAAGCCGGCGAGCATGGTCAATGGATTGGCATGGTCGAGATCGAACTTATCGATGGCGAGATATACAACATGACGGCCTCCGTTATCCATAGGGACTATGCCCTTGAGAACTTCACGCCCCAGGCGAACATCACCGCCGCGATTGAACGGATGAACGAGGAATTGGATTTGGTTTTCGCAGAGGTCGTCGGCTATACGCCCATAACGCTCTATGGTGATGGCGGCGGGCACCGCGAGAATCTTCGCGCCCGCGAGGTTCCCATTGGCAACCTGATAGCCGACGCCATGCGATGGGCGACCGGTGCGGACATGACCTTGCTTAACAGCGGCGGTATACGCTGCCATTTCCATGCCGGGGATATAACCATTGGTGATGTTATCCGGGTGCTGGCTTTTCCCAATTACGTGGTCGTGAAAGAGATTAGCCCGGCACAGTTAAGGGAAGCCCTGGAAAACGGGGTGTCCTTTATGCCGGTAGCCAGCGGTCGGTTTCCCCAAGTTTCCGGCTTCTCCTTTAGCTTTGACCCGACTCGTGCGGTGGGCGATCGTGTGCTTGGTATCAGCGTTGACGGCCAGTCACTGAACCTGGACGACACTGCCACCACCTTCACCCTTGCGATAAACGATTTCAAGGCTGCCGGGGGCGACGGATACACCACCTTTGTGGGACTTACCCAGGTTGGACAGGCGGGACTGGAAAGCGAGGTCTTTATCGATTACCTTGCCGCGACCGATTTGAACACCCGCGACTTGGGGCTGGAAGGTCGCATCGTGAATGTTGGTGCCGCACAATAAGACTGGTGCGAAAAGCCTACGGGCCTCCCTCTCCGAATCGCCTTCGCTCTTCGCCATGATTTGCGTGTCGCTGGTTATTATGAAGCGGAAAATGCCGTTCGTCGTACCCATCGTGGAAACAGCGGCGACGATTGCATCGGAAGGCGACAACGCAAACATCTTTGCTAGAGTGGGTTGACAATTTTTCGTCAAGCCCATAGCATTATAGTATGCGTATGTTTGCTAGGCAAAATACCCATGTCCTCACCCTTGGCTGTCTTCGACCCAGCGGCAGAATAGACAGCAAGATGGACTGCCAACCCTCCTCCTATTCCAAGTTGTAGCAATCCACTCTGATTATTAACAAATATCTCGCAGACTAAGGAAACGCCGAGTCCTTGGCGGATCTGGGCGTTTCCATGCTTTTCCGTTTCCCCGCGGAAAACCGCCGGGACGACCTAAGGAGTGGTTTTTATGGACGAGGCAAAAGACGAAATCATCGCGAACGCCAAAAAGGGAAAGGGCGGCATAATATTCGCGGCGGCGATAGCCGTCCTGGCGATAATCGGCGGGGGCATAACCCTCCACGTGTCGCGCCGAACGCCGCACGTAACCACCGGCAACGCGAGAGTGACGGCGGATCTCATAACCCTGAGAGCCACAAGCCCCGGCCTTCTTGAACGCTTCGCGCTTTACGAAGGCAGGGAGGTGCGCGAAGGCGAAATCCTCGGATGGGTGGAAAACGGCGAGTCATTCCGAAGCCCGGTAAACGGCGTGGTCGTGGACACGAACGTTACGGTGGGCCAGCACGTCCT
>Ga0209755_10009775_pt1 | contig 10118 bp, 9 predicted proteins | sample TergutCo191P1_FD_187301 | JGI IMG/M metagenome (GOLD analysis project Ga0209755, IMG submission 187301) | Cornitermes sp. P1 segment gut microbial communities from Petit-Saut dam, French Guiana - Co191P1 (SPAdes) (version 2) | ecosystem: Host-associated > Arthropoda: Insects > Digestive system >...
CAGGGTGAAGCAATTGCGCGTAACCTCCATGAGTTTATGATGCTTAAAACGCCTGTTGTTTCTGTAGTTCTTGGCGAAGGCGGCTCAGGCGGCGCGCTTGCTCTCGGCGTATGCGATGAGCTTGCAATGCTTGAAAACGCTTTATACTCGGTAATCTCACCCAAAGGTTTCGCTTCCATTTTATGGAAAGACGGATCGCGCGAGAGGGAAGCTGCGGAGCTTATGAAGATAACAGCGGAAGACCTTAGCCGTTTCGGTATTTGCGACAAGATTATCGCAGAGCCTGAGGGTGGAGCTGCAAAAGATGTTAACGCGACAGCTTCTAATATTAAATCTTTCCTCACGGAAGCTGTAGGCAAGTTAATAAAAGAAGACTTTGCCAAGTTACCTGAAAAGCGTTATCAGAAATTCCGCAAAGTCGGAGTTTTCACAGAGTAATGGATGTAACAAAAACACTTTTGCTAATTATCGATGTGCAAAATGATTTCTGCCCGGGCGGTGCGCTTGTTGTGAACGAAGGAGACGCAGTTGTGTCTCCTTTGAATAAGCTTTCCGCCGCTCTTGCAGAAAAAGGCGCCCGCATTGCCGCGACGCAGGACTGGCACGCATCAGGGCACATTTCTTTCGCTTCTTCGCACAGCGGCAAAAAACCAAACGATGTAATTGATACGCCTCTTGTTAAGCAGCAAGTGTTATGGCCTGACCACTGTGTTCAGGGTACTTCCGGGGCGGAGTTTCATAAGAACCTCGATACAAAACCTATTTCTTTAATTGTCCGCAAGGGTATACATAAGGATATCGACTCATATTCTGCATTTTTTGAGAATGACCGAAGGACCCAAACAGGGCTGGAAGGTTATCTTAAATCACTCGGTATAGAAACAGTAATCATGGGCGGTATTGCCACAGATTACTGCGTCTTTTTCAGCGCAATGGATTGCAAAAAATTAGGTTTTAATACGATTATCGCCAGCGACGCTGTCCGCGGAGTGGGTTTCCCGGAAGGTTCAATAGAAAAAGCGATCGCCGAAATGAAATCAAATGGCATTATTTTTAACACTTCACTTGAATTACTGGATATGATAAAATAGACGCAGATTAGCGCAGATTTCTAATAAATTAATTCGTGTTAATCCGTTTAATCCGCGAAAATCAGTGTTAAATTATATTAAGGATTTAAGTTTGGAAAGTTCTGCCCTTTTTACAGATTTTTATTCACTCACCATGGCGCAGGGATATTGGAAAAATAACCGCACAGAAGGCGCTGTTTTTGAAATGTTTTTCAGGCAGCAGCCGTTCGGCGGAGGCTACTCAATATTCGCAGGGCTTGGAACCTTGCTTGAAAGGTTAAAAAACTTTTCGTTCTCCGAAGAAGATATCGCATATTTAAAAAATCTAAGTTTCTTTGAAGACGGTTTCACAGAATTTTTAAAAGATTTTCGTTTTAAAGGCTGCCTTTGGGCAATGGACGAAGGCACAGTTGTTTTTCCTCATGAGCCTTTAATACGAGTAGAGGGCAGCCTTATCGAATGTCAGATACTCGAAGGAATGCTGCTCAATATTATTAATTTTCAAACATTAATCGCGACAAAAGCATGCCGCGTCTGGCTTGCTTCGGGAAAGGGACAAATAATGGAGTTCGGGCTGCGCCGCGCGCAAGGACCGGACGGCGCGATATCCGCTTCCCGAGCGGCATATATAGGCGGCGCAAACGGAACCAGTAATGTTATGGCTGGTAAAAAATTCGGAATCCCTGTTATGGGAACAATGGCTCATTCATGGATAATGTCCTTTGACAGCGAAGAAGAGGCATTCAACGCTTATGCTTCGCTTTACCCTGAGAACACCATTTTTTTAATCGATACTTATGACACATTAAACAGCGGAATACGCAATGCGATAAAGGTTGGAAAAAAATTGACATATCAGGGAAATAATTTCGGAGTGCGTCTTGATTCCGGTGATATTCAATATCTTTCAGCTGAAGTACGGCGACATCTTGATGAAGCCGGTTTAAAAAACGCTTTTATTACGGTATCCAATGATCTTGATGAGCTCATAATTGAAACGCTTGTAAAAGAAGGTTCTCCTGTAAACAGCTGGGGAGTAGGAACGCGTCTTGTTACAGGCGGAAGCGCCGCCGCTTTTACAGGTGTATACAAGCTTGCAGCTATTAAAAGAAAGACAGGCATATCTCCTGCAATGAAATTTTCAGATAACCCTGAAAAAACTACAAACCCCGGCATTAAACAGGTTTGGCGCGTTAAGGATAAGAACGGCAGCGCAATCGCCGATGTTCTCGGTATTGATGACGGAACAGATGCGTTGAAAGAAGGACACCATTACAGTTTCTGGCATCCTTCCGCCGATTACCGTCATTTTCAGCACACAATCGAAGGAAACGTACAGGCTTTATTGGTAAAACGCATGGAAAACGGCGAGCTTACCGGAAATTGCGATACGTTAGCTGAAATAAAAGCATACACAGCCGCCAATCTTGAGTGTTTTGATTCAACTTATAAAAGACTTTTAAACCCCCATGTTTATAAAGTTTCAATTACTGAAAAATTACGCAATTTAAAATTGGAATTAATTGAAAAACATTTCGGCAGCCGGTAAATTTAATTTTTCTTTAAAAATTTGACTTTCTCTGTGTTATGTGATATATTGAATTAATTATGAAACAAACATTTTGTTATAGCTCTTGATATAAGGAAGGGCGATGTCGATATTTCTTTTAAATGTTACCATATTAATTATTCTTTTGTCTTTAATTCTTATTATTGTAAGTATATTAGTCATGAACAGGAAAAAAGAGAAAAAATATAAGGGAGATATGGATAAGCAAAGTGAATTTATTATACTTGAAACTGCAGTTGCGCAGGCGAATGAAACAAATAGACTTAAAAATATCTCAATAAAATGCCTGGAAAGCATTTTAAACAGCATTGACGCGATGATATACGCTTCCGTTCCCGGCACAGGCGAAATTTTATTTGTTAATAACAGAATGAAGAAGTACTTTAATATTGAAAACGAAGACCTTACCGGGAAGTATTGCTATAAATTATTCAGGAATGCAGATAAAATCTGCGATTTTTGTCCGTGCCTTTTTCTTGAAGAAAATCCTGATAAGAATTTTATTTGGGATGAGTTAATAGAACCTTATAAAATACATATACGTCATTCTGATTTTTTTATTGACTGGCCTAACGGCGAAAAAGTTCATTTGCAGCATGGGGTGGATGTTACAGAGCTTATAAATGCAAAAGAGCAGGCGGAGCAGAGCAGCAAGTCTAAAAGTATTTTTCTCTCTCATATGAGCCACGAAATAAGAACGCCGATGAACGCGATTTTGGGAATTGCGGAAATTCAACTTCAGAAAGAGGCGCTTTCAGAAGATATAAGCGAAGCTTTCAGCAAAATATATGAATCAGGCGATCTTTTATTAAACATTATAAATGATATACTCGATCTTTCAAAAATTGAATCAGGAAAGCTTGAGTTAATCCCCGTTGTATATGATGTTCCAAGTCTTATTAATGATACAACGCAGATTAACCGTCTTCGCTTTGAAAGTAAGCCCATCGATTTCTTAATTAATTTAAACAAGGATACGCCTTTAAAATTAATCGGAGATGAGATAAGAATAAAGCAAATTTTAAATAATATTTTATCGAACGCCTTTAAATATACTGATAAAGGAAAAATTGATTTTTCAATTTACTGCGAGGAAGAAAAAGAAAACCCTGATGTTACGCTTGTTTTTTCTATTACTGATACAGGGCAGGGTATGTCAGAGGAACAGTTAAAAAGGATTTATAACGAATATACGCGTTTTAATCTTGAGACAAACCGCACTACTGTTGGCGCAGGACTTGGCATGAGTATTACAAAACGTCTGGTTGACCTGATGAATGGTGAAATAATTATAGAAAGTGAAATAAACAAAGGCTCTGTATTTACAGTACGTATTCCTCAAAAAATGGAAAGTTCGGAAGTCTGCGGAGAAATTTTAATTAAAAAATTAAAAAATTTCAGTTTTCACAGCACTTCAATTTTAAAAAAAGTGCAGTTCCTGCGCGAATATATGCCTTACGGCAAAGTCCTTGTTGTTGATGATGTTGAATCGAATATTTATGTGGCAAAAGGCATGCTTTTACCTTACGGATTAAAAATTGAAACAGCTTTCAGCGGAATTGAAGCAATTGAAAAAATAAAAAACGGCAATGTATACGATATTATTTTTATGGATCACATGATGCCTAAAATGGACGGTATTGAAGCTGTAAGAATAATCCGGGAAATGTGCTACACGAATCCCATTATTGCGCTGACAGCGAACGCTCTTCTGGGCAGAGCAAAAATGTTTCTGCAAAATGGTTTTGACAGTTTTCTTTCAAAGCCGATTGACTCGCGTGAATTAAATTCAATTTTAAACGAATTTATAAAAAACAGACAACCGCAGGATATTGTAGAAGCGGCGCGGAAAGTTCCTGCGGCAGAAAGAGTTATTAAAACGGATCAAAATGATGATTTAAAAATTGCAAGACTGCATAATTTCTTTGTCCGTGACGCTCAAAACGCGGTTAATATTCTGAATAACACGGAAATAAACGATTTTGAAATTGAGTCGTATATTACTACAATCCACGGAATGAAGAGCGCTCTTGCAAATATCGGCGAAAATGAGCTTTCTGCCTTTGCAAAAAAACTTGAATATGCGGGTAGGGACAGAAATTTTGAAGTATTAATTAATGAAACGCCTTCATTTATTAACGCGCTTAATTATTCAATATTAAAATATAAACCATACGAGAATAACACAAGAGAAGAAATTTCGCCTGAAGAAATGAACTATCTGCGTGAAAAACTATATGAGATAAAAACATCATGTCTGGATTTAGAAAAAACAGCTGCTAAAACATCGCTGAATGATTTAAAAACCAGGTCGTGGTCTGGTAATATCTACGATCTTCTTGAAAAAATATCGGTTCATCTGCTGCATAGCGAATTTAAGGAAATAGTTGAGCTTGTTGATGAAGAGTTTTTATTTAAAAAGTAATTTTTTTCATTATTAATTATAGCAAAAAATCATTAACTATGTTATAATGCCTTTATGAACAACATAAAAATTAAATTTCCGGACAGTAAAACACTAACCTGTGAGTATGGAACAAGGGTTTCTGCCCTGATTGAACATTTCGGCATTCCTGCCGATAAAATTGCGGCAGTAAAAGAAAATAACGAAATCCGCCCGCTTGGGACATCTCTCCTTGTCAATGCGGCTCTGGAACCTGTATTACTCGATTCTCATGAAGGGGCAGCGATCTACAGACGTACTCTCGCATTTGTGCTTGCAATAGCTGCTCGTAATATTTTCCCGCAGGACGGCGTATATGTCGGGCATTCACTTGGCAGCAGCTATTATTATACTTTTAGTTCAGGCGATAAACCGAAAGACAGCGATATTAAAAAACTTGAACAGGAGATGAAAAACCTTATTCAGCAAAATCTTCCGATTGAATTTAAATACCTTTCTTACGAAGAAGCGGTAGAGCTTTTTAAGGAGATGAATCAGACAGATACGACTCTGCTTCTGGAACAGAGAAGCTCATCGTATATTAGGGTTAACGAGTGTCAGGGATATATGGACATTTTTGTCCAGCCGCTTCTTGTTCGCACAGGGCTTTTAAGCAGTTTTGAGCTAATGCCGTATCAGGAAGGCTTTTTGCTTCGCTTCCCGGGTACAGGCAAAGGCAGTGCGATTGATGCATTTAAAGATGAGCCCCAGATTTTTAAAGTTTACAATGAGTATAAAAAATGGGGAAAAATTATCGGAGTGCGCGTAGTAGGCGAATTAAATTCAAGGATTGCAAACAGAACAATTAAGGATTACATAAGAATAGCGGAAGCGCATCAGGCGAGAATGATGGGAGACATAGCAAGACAGATTTATTCGCAGCGCGAAAAAATAAAAATGGTTCTAATCGCAGGCCCTTCAAGCTCAGGAAAAACGACAAGCGCAAAGCGGCTGGAAATTGAATTAATGGTATCGGGGCTTAAACCGATTGCCATAAGCCTTGATGATTATTACAGAGGAAATGCCGATACGCCTAAAGATGAAAACGGCGAGCCTGACTGGGAATGTCTGGAAGCTCTCGATGTTCCGTTTCTTAATGAGCAGCTTCAGGCTCTTTATGCCGGAAAAGAAATTACTCTTCCTGTTTATGAATTTAAAACAGCATCAAGAAAAGAAGGCGGCGGAAGAAAAATAAAACTGGAAAAAGATAATATTTTAATAGTCGAAGGCATCCACGGTCTTAATGACGCGCTTACCCATTCAATCGACCGCTCTACAAAATTTAAAATTTACATTTCTGCGCTTACTCAGCTTAACATTGATGACCACAATAGAATCCCCACAAGCGACAACAGGCTCTTGCGCCGCATGGTACGCGATTCTCAATTCAGAGGAATGGAAGCCGCAGGTACGATTAGAATGTGGCCTAAAGTTCAGGCAGGGGAGCGCAAGCACATCTTTCCGTTTCAGAACTCATCAGACGCGGCATTTAATTCAGCGCTCGATTACGAGCTTTCGGTTTTAAAATATTACGCTGACCCATTATTACGTGCAATTAAACCAGGCAGAACCGAATACGCAGAGGCAGTAAGAATTTTATCATTCCTCGATAACTTTACGCCAATACCTCCTGGTTTGGTTCCGGGAAACAGCATTTTAAGAGAATTTATAGGCGGCAGTGAGTTTAAGTATTGAGCGTATAGGTTTAATTATAATTTATGCGAATATACGATTGTAATTGATAGCTGCCGAACAGGCAGTGAGCAGCTGCCGTTTGTACCTACGGCGAAGTAAAATGGTTCATATAAATCATATATCTTTTTTTCTATCAATTTTTGTATTTAGGATATTTTCATTTATAGAAATAATATGCTGATCAATAATTTCTACATACTCAACAATATTAAATTTATCCATAGCATTTGCAGAGAAATCAATTATTATTTCGATAAGTTTATTATATTAATCAAGCTTATTTTTATATATTTTAATGTTATTTCCAGTATCAATATATTAAATAACCTAAATAAAATTTATAATATTAAGAGAAATATATCGTCTAACGAATAGTGTTTTGCGGAACATGAACCACCTAAAAAGGCAGGTGAGCAATTACTGTTTGTTGTGTGCAGTACCCTTTATCTACATTCATAAAAATCAATTAAAACCCAATCTTTATTCTCATCTTTATAAATAAATAATTGATAATGTATTTGAGAGTTATTAAAGCAAAAATTTAAATTAATACCATCAACAGCTAAGTAGGCATATTTTTTATAATTCAATATTAATTCTGATCGAATAATCATATCCATAATAGACATAATCTCCAGAGTATAATCATACTCCAGTATTTCTATATCTGAATATTCTAATTTGTTATATCGTAGCTTTAATATTTCCAGATAATTATTATTTACAATATCATCTTCTATATTTTTTATATTTTTAAAATATTCTATATTTTTATTTTTTGCATTTTCATATATTTCATTTATTAAATTATATATTTTCATATAATCATATGAATCATATAATTTGATATTAAATTGATGTTCTTTGTTACAACCTATTAAAATTATTAAAGAATAAATTATAATTAATATTTTTCTCATATTCGCCTTGCATTAGAGGAATTATATTTTTTATATTCATTTTTATCCATAATTTACATTATTTCATATTTATATATATTTTTCAATAGTGTATTACAAATATTATTATGCAGTAATTAAGATTATTTTAATACTATTTTCAGGCAGGGGATTATCATACTGTCTGCTTTTTTATTGCACTTCGTTCTTGAACTCAGGTTATTTTTATCTTAAATGCCCGCCAATTCCAATACGATGTATAGGTTTAAAATCGCTGTTTTGTGGAATATAATAACTATATTCAATACAAATATTATTATATGCAAATAATAATCCAATATTTATACAGCCAACACCTGTAGTTTCGGAATTTTTAATAAATCCTAATATATTCAATCCTAAAAACGGTTGAATATCAATTGAATTTATTCTAAATTGATTATATAAACGTATTCCTAAAAATCCAAAGGATGATATTTTCATATCATAATCAAATTCCTCATTATTATTTGGCATTTCAAATAAAAGCCATAATAAACTAACCGCGCTTAACCCGCCTTCTATATATAATCCTGGTGATAAAATATTAGGAATAAAATTTAAATGATATCCTATTCCTAAAGAAACAGATGAAGTTTTTAAAGATGTTAATACGCTTTCCCCAGGGTCATTAATATTTTCAAATACAAAGAAATTATAAAGTATATTTAATGTTAGATTATTAATAATTGGATTTTCATAATTTTCCTCTTCTTGTGCATATAAATTTAATGAATGCACTAATATAATAATTAATAAAAATCTCCATTTCATACTTTATACCCTCTTATTTATAATATACTAAATATATTAAAAATTGTAAAGATAAATAATATAAAAAAGGTTTTTTCTGTACTAAATTATATTGTAAACTTGCACATAACGTTCTAAGTAATTGACGTTTTTCAAGTCTGAAAAGGGGTTTGGCAGCATCGAACATATAGTTCGCGACCAGGGTTGGCTAAATGTGGGTGAGTTAAGGATGACCACCTTTGCGGTCAATTCTAAGAGTGGGAGCGAGCAAGAAACATTCGAACCAAAGGTTCGTGTTCTAAGCGACAACTAGCCGTAGAACCAAAGGTTCATCGAACCCTGAGGAAGCGAACAGCTCTTATAATTACTGCGATAGCAGTTTAGCTGTTACTGTTTGTTAGGCGCTGTACGACCTATAAATAATTTTAATTAAAATCCTAAACAAGTATCCATCCATTTTAATTCTAATTCAAAATCATAATTTTCATCATATTCACTATATTCACTAAATGCAAAATTTATATATTTATTTAATAATATTTTTTTTATATCATGCAATATATCTCTATCATTTTTAACTCCGTTTCCACTTGTACAAAATTGATAGTAATAAATAATTATTTCAGGTGGAAAATTATTATTTATTATATTTTCCAATTCATTTAGATTTTTCATTTTATATTTAATTCCGGTTATTCCATTATATAAATAAATATTATCTAAATTTCTATTTAAATCAGCGTCCATTCTTAAACCATAATCTGATAATAAGTAAAAAACATTATATTTTCCATGATAATATTCCCAATATCCTTTTTGTAATTTATATTTATATACAATATAGATACCATTTTCATCTACTTCCATTTGTTTTTCATTGAATTTTTCACTATCATATTCTGGGTAATTTACTTTACTACACGAAAATACTAACAGGATGATAAAAATGGATAAAATCATATTTTTATTTATCATTTTCTGTTTACCTCTTCTTAACCCATATTATAATCTACTTTATAATAATTTGTCAATAATATTTGGTTGTATTGCACATAACGTTCTAGGTAACTGACGTTTTGCCAGCCCTAATAAGGGCTTGCGTAGCAAGACCATGGCTGGCAAAATGTGGGTGAGGGAGGCGTGGGAACGAGCGTAGCGACTGACCTAGCCGACCGAACTCCGAGCCGCCGAACAGGCGGCGTAGCAGTTACCGTTTGTTAGGCGAAGTAAATATTGATTTTATACAGCATTTTATTATTTTGTTTATATTAATTTACTATATATCTTAAATCATGAATTTATTCGTCTTGTTTATTACTTCCAATCTCAAGTAAATTGCCTTCAGGATCTGCAACATAAAAATTTCGTATACCAAATGGATAGGTTACAGGTTCTCCCGAAAATAATTTTACTCCAAGTGCAATTAAACGTTCATATTCTTTATCGACATCAGAGAATTTTGGTAACCAAATACCTATTTCCATAGTCAAGTTAATCCCCTTGGGAGGATAATAGGATTCATCTACGGCGCTCGCAAAATCTTTTCGATCATACATGAATAATGATAATGGACCACTATTTGTTTTAAAATCAGCAAACTTGTCTCCAACATTCCAATCAGTTTCAAACATTAAAACATTTTTATAATA
>Ga0209755_10009776_pt1 | contig 10118 bp, 8 predicted proteins | sample TergutCo191P1_FD_187301 | JGI IMG/M metagenome (GOLD analysis project Ga0209755, IMG submission 187301) | Cornitermes sp. P1 segment gut microbial communities from Petit-Saut dam, French Guiana - Co191P1 (SPAdes) (version 2) | ecosystem: Host-associated > Arthropoda: Insects > Digestive system >...
GCGCCGTCGCGGCCTGCAAGTGCTTCCGGTGTGATGTGCCAGCCTTCTTCAATGCCTTGGCGAATCAGTGCAAAATAGGGTACATAGTTCTCCCATGTTCCGCCCATAGATGCACCTTCAAAGAGGTTTACGCCTTGTGCACGAAGGTGGACTTCCATTTGAATGGATGGGTCAGAACCAATCCAGTTGGTACGTACGCCTGATTGTGCATAAATATCACGGTTTAATTGAATGAATTGATCCAAGGTCATGTTCAGCGGTGCCTGTAAACCAAGTTCTGCAAGCAGTGTTGCATTGTAGGTCATCGCAATAACATTCATACCGATTGGGATTGCATAAATACCGTCAGATCCGGGAACTTTACCGGTCTCGATTGCGGTGTTCGGTACATTTCTGAGGTCAATTCTGTGGTCATTAATAAATGGACGCAAATCAACCAGAAGGTTTGAGTTGGTAAATTCAATCAAACGGCTAACATCTTGTTGCATAACATCGGGAAGATCGCCCGCAGCTGCGCGTGTGAGCATCATATCCCAGTAATCGCCCCATGCTGCCACAACAGGCTCTACATGATATACATCATCGCTTTGTTCAACAAACATATCGATGACTTGTTGCGTTTGTTCTGCACGGAAGTCTCCGCCCCACCAACCAAAGGTGATTTCTACATTGTCATCGCTACTGCATGCAGCAAAAACTGCAACGGCCATGACACAAATCAGTGCCAATACTGCAAATTTTTTCATTATTGTCTCTCCTTTGAGAAATATTTGTACTAACTCTATATGGGTATGTAAAAGTTAGTTGTGCAAAATGATTATATTGTGATGTGAAAGACTTGTCAACCTATTAAAAATATATAATAATAGTCTTTGAAAATAATTATTGAATGTGGAGGTAACTAGTGGAACGGTTAACTTGGAAAGCACGCATCAAACCCGGCATGAAAGCAGAGTACATCAAACGCCATGATGAAATATGGCCGGAGATGACCGCACTATTAAATGAGGCGGGTGTACACAATTATACAATTTGGTGCCATGGCGATGAACTCTTCGGTTATTATGAAGCCGAACAAGGCAAGCAATTTGCACTGGATGTACAGGCTGCCAGTGACGTGGTGGCACGATGGAATGTGCACATGCAAGATTTAATGGAAATGATCAAAGATCCGGAAACCGGCAGACCACTGGTGCTGGAGCAAGTGTTTTATCACGCATAGTATCAGCTTGGTCGGCGGCGTGTACAATATTTTGTCATTGTGCGGCATCGCACCGCATGATGCAACAATCAGACGTACACCAACATTTAACGCAATGAATAAGGAGTATCAATATGCGCAAATTATACATCAACACAGAAAACAAAAAGAGCACCATTAACAAAAATATTTACGGGCATTTTTCAGAGCATCTCGGACGGTGCATTTATGAAGGCATTTATGTGGGAGAAGATTCCCCCATCCCCAATACAAAGGGGATGCGAAATGATGTTGTCAAAGCGCTCAAACATATCAAAGTGCCGGTGCTGCGCTGGCCGGGCGGCTGCTTTGCGGATGAGTATCACTGGAAAGACGGCATTGGGCCTAAGGAACACCGCAAAAAGATGATTAACACCCATTGGGGTGGTGTTGTGGAAGACAACTCCTTCGGTACCCACGAATTTTTTGAACTTTGCAAACAAATTGGCTGTGAACCGTATGTCAATGGAAATCTTGGTTCCGGCACAGTACAGGAAATGGCGGAATGGGTTGAATACATGACCTTTGACGGACTTTCACCCATGAGCCAGCTGCGCGAAGCCAACGGACAAAAAGAGCCGTGGAAGATGGCCTACTTTGGTGTCGGCAATGAAAACTGGGGCTGCGGCGGCAACATGCGCCCTGAATATTATGCCGATGAATACCGAAGATATCAAACCTATGTCCGCAATTTTAGCGGAAACAAAGTTTTCAAAATCGCATGCGGTGCCAATGGCGCAGATTACAATTGGACGGAACAAGTCATGAAGATTGCCGGACGATACATGCATGCGATTACCGTGCACCATTATACCCTCCCCACCGGCCAATGGCATGATAAGGGTTCTGCAACCGAGTTCACCGATGCCGATTACTACAACACCATCGGCAATGCACTAAAAATGGATGAGATTGTTGACGGACATTTACAGATTATGCATAAATACGATCCGGAACACAAGGTTGGACTCATCGTGGATGAATGGGGCACTTGGTACAATGTCGAGCCGGGTACCAATCCCGGATTTTTATACCAACAAAACACCATGCGCGATGCCATTGTGGCCGCGGCAACATTTAATATCTTTAATAAATATTCCGACCGCATCGTCATGGCAAATATTGCTCAAACCGTGAATGTACTGCAAGCCGTCATCCTCACCGAAGGTGATAAAATGCTGCTGACCCCAACTTATCATGTGTTTGATATGTATAAAGCACATATGGATGCAACACGGGTGGATGCCTTCATTGAAACCAACACCATCAGCGACCGCAAGGTGCCGGATGTCTCGGTTTCGGCATCCGTGGATGCCGGCGGCACCTTAAACATCACCGCGGCAAACATATCACTCACCGATGCCGCACCCATTGAATGTGTGGTGGAGGGATCACAAGTGTACACAGCAAAAGGACAACTGTTGACCGGTAAAGTTGATGCACACAATACGTTTGATGCACCGGACAATCTTTATATTGAACACATTGAACTGGATGTAAAACAAGGCAAAATTTATTTTGAACTCCCGCCATGCTCGGTGCTGTTGGTATCCGCACAATAATGGAAGAGCGATGCAAGCGTTGTTTGCTTGAAGATTTGCACGATCAAGACTTAGCGGCACATTTGTATCAATATATAGCATCACTGCCCGACACAATAAAAGCAGACGCGGCAACCATCAAAGCACGGCTCGATGGTTGCCGCGTCTGCGATGATCTCATCAATGGGATGTGCCGGTTTAGCGGTTGTTATGTTGAAGTACGCGCCGCAAAACAAACACAAACCTGCCCTGCAATTCCGCCCAAATGGCATTCTTGAAAAACAAAAAAGTCACAAAGCAGTTTTTCATATAAGGAGTTTGAAATTGTATGAATAAAAATGAAATTGCCCCAACACCACCCATGGGTTGGAATTCATGGGATTGTTACGCGGCCACCGTCAACGAGGAACAACTTTTAAGTAATGCGCAGTACATGAGCGAACATTTAAAACAACATGGCTGGGAATATATTGTTTGTGACATTCAGTGGTCAGAACCGGATGCCGGAATAAGCCATATGGAATACCGTCCGATGGCACCGCTGAATATGGACGATTACGGACGTTTGTTGCCGGCAGAAAACCGCTTCCCATCAAGTGCCGGCGGAAGGGGGTTTAAACCCATTGCCGATAAAATCCATGCCATGGGGCTTAAATTCGGCATTCATCTCATGCGCGGATTGCCCAGGCAAGCGGCGTATGCACGCACACCCGTGTTGGGAACCAATGTCACCGCAGACATGATTTGCAATCCCTTTTCCGTATGCAAATGGAACTCTGATATGTATGGCATTGATCATACCAAACCCGGTGCGCAAGCATATTATGATTCGATTTTCAAATTGTATGCTCAGTGGGAAGTGGATTATATAAAAATCGATGATATTTGCAATACAAACCTGCACGCATACAACCCTTATTCGGCAAAACGCGAAATCGAAATGATCCGCAACGCCATGGATGCATGCGGACGCGCAATGGTGTTGTCACTTTCACCGGGCCCTGCTGTTATTGAAGAAGCTTGGCATTTGAAAAAACATGCCAATATGTGGCGCATCACCGATGATTTTTGGGATCATTGGCCGCTGTTAAAAGACATGTTCAGACGTTGTGAAATTTGGCAATTCCATGTCGGTGCGGGAAACTGGCCCGATTGTGACATGCTGCCGCTCGGTTATATCGGCACCGGACACAAACAACCGCGTATGTCCCGCTTCACACATGCAGAACAACGCACACTGATGAATTTATGGGGCATCTTCAGATCCCCACTTATGATGGGCGGCGAAATGAATCAAAATGATGCATGGACGCTGTCACTGCTGACCAATGATGAGCTTATCGCGGTTAACCAACAGGGTATAAATCCGCGCCAAATGCTGTTTGAAGATGAAAAAGCAATTTGGATGAGTGCCGCACCGGATGGCGGATGGTATCTGGCACTGTTTAATCTGGCAGACATCCAACAAACGATACACTTTGATTTAGCGGAAACAATGACAGCATCCGAGGATGAACGTACATTAAAAGAATTATGGTCAAAAGAAACATCAGCATTAAAACAAAACACCATCACATTTGACATTGAAGCGCACGGCTCACTTATATTTAAAATCACATAAACAACACACATCGGCAAACAAGAGAGGAAACTTTCATGAAAATTACCATGCTTGAACCCATTGCAGTGCCCGAATCACTGCTGAACACATTGGCACAACCCATCCGTGATAAAGGTCATACCGTAGAACTGTGTACCGCGCCGATATCTGCGGAAGAAAAAGCACAACGCGCACAAGATGCGGACGCACTCATCATCGCCAACAGTCCGCTCCCGGCATCAATTGTAGAAGCCTCCGGTGCAAAATTTATTTCGGTTGCATTTACCGGCATTGACCATGTACCGGCGGAGGCCTGTAAGGCACAAGGCATCACCGTATCCAATGCACAAGGTTATGCAACGGTGGCGGTGTGTGAACTCACTTTTGGATTTATTTTCGCGCTGCTTCGCAACATTCTCCCCTGCGATCCGCGCACCCGTGAGGGTGGTGTTAAAGACGGGCTGGTCGGCAATGAATTGTACGGAAAAACACTCGGCATTGTGGGTTATGGTGCAATCGGCGCATCTGTTGCAGCGGTTGCCAAGGCCTTTGGATGCACCGTATTGGCGCACACACGTTCAAAAACGCCCGGCGATGTTGTTGATGGCATCTCCTTTGTGACACTGGACGATTTATTAAAACACAGCGACATCGTTTCTCTTCATACCCCGCTAACCAATGAAACCAAACGATTGATTGATGCAGAAAAACTCGCGCTCATGAAACCAACGGCGATTTTAATTAACACGGCACGGGGTGGTGTGGTGGATCCGCAAGCACTCGCAGATGCGCTGAACAATGATGTTATTGCCGCTGCCGCTATTGACGTATTTGACCTTGAACCGCCACTGCCAATGGATGAACCTTTGCTGCATGCAAAAAATACCATCCTTGCACCTCATGTGGGTTTTGCCACCAAAGAATCTATGGTAAAGCGCGCGCACATCGTTTTTGACAATGTAACAGCATGGCTCGATAGCAAGCCGATAAATGTAAAAATATAATGTAAAATAAAAGGCACTGCTTGGATGTCATGATCCTTACAGTGTTTTTGTATCACACTGGGAGGAATAAAACCATGTACAGCAGACATATTGATTTTCCAAAGCGGAAAACGGTCACAACAGCCGAACTGCAAGCAATCTGTGATCAGCCGGTACTCAAACGTTCATTATTTTCTGTACCCATCATCATCCAGTCCTTTGAGCTGATGTTCAACAACCATGTTTATTTATTGCGCGTCCGTTCAGCCTGCGGTGCAGAAGGTTTTGGTTTGCCCAGCAGCCGTGCGGATTATCTTGCACCACTGTTGGAACAACTGATCTTGCCCTATTTTATTGGAAAAGACGCACGCGATCTTGATGCACTTATTGATGGGGTGTATGTACATGACATTAATTACAAACTTGCAGGATTGGCACTGTTTTGTTGCATTTCATGGGTGGAAGCAGCGATTTTGGACATGCTGGGCAAAATCACCAACAAAAGCGTGGGGCAACTGCTTGGCGATGTGCACCGCGAAGAGGTTGATATTTATATCGCCAGCGGCAACCGCGGCACCACACCGGAAGAAGAAGTGGCTATTTTACAACAAAGATTAGAGGTATCCGGTGCAAAGGCATGCAAATTTAAACTGGGCGGGAGAATGAGCCGCAATCAAGATGCCATGCTCGGACGCAGTGAAGGGTTGCTCACTGCTGCACGCAAACAGCTTGGAGATGATATGATTCTGCATACAGACGGCAATGGTTCGTATGATGCGGCACATGCCATTAAAATCGGTAAACTTTGCGAAGACATCAATGCCTATTTTTACGAAGAACCCTGTCCCTTTGATGATTTGTGGGAGACCAAAACCGTTGCGGACGCACTGACTATTCCGATCGCCTTTGGTGAACAGGAAACCAGTTTGCGCCGCTTCATGTGGATCATTGAAAACCATGCCGCCGATGTCATCCAGCCGGACCTACAATACACCGGCGGATTTATTCGCTGCATCAAAATTGCCCGCATGGCCGCCGCCGCGGGCAAAGTCATCACCCCGCATGTCTCCGGCGGCTGTTCTGCCGTTTATATGCTGCATTATGTCGGGTGTATAGAAAATGCCGGAAAATACCACGAGTACAAGCATTTTGATGATTGCTATGACTTGTTTGAACCCATGCTCATCCCAAAGAACGGCAAACTCATCATCCCACAAGGCTGCGGCTTCGGCATTCATATTGAACATAAAATGATAAAGCATGCAAAACGGATATTCAGACTATGAACATTATTAATTTAACACAAAAATAAGCACGGCTCAGTTTTAAGCAATGCTTATTTTTATTTATTCTATGATTTTACATCATGTCCCCAATATTTGCGAGTGCGATGATCATGTTGGCACCCCACTGACCGGCAGAATTGCCGCTGACATCACCGGCCTCTTGAATGATTTTATGCACGCGTGCATTGTCCACGGTGTATGGTTCGATGGGTACTTTCATGTTGTCATGGCCACTGGTGTCCATCAAAATGTTCCAAATTTCTTTGGCGAGTTTTTTATCTTTTCGTGCACCGGCGGCAATGGCGGAAACACCGCAAAAATACGATGCAAGCTTAAAGCCACCCGGCGGCAAGCCCCAACTTTCAATGACCGCATTTTTATTCGGGAACTGAGTGGCATAAATTTGCCCCATGTCATAAAAGTTTTCCCACAACACATCATCTTCAAGCACCGTCAATACTTCTGAAAACGCGTAAGCGGTGCCAAAACAGCAATTAAAATGTTTGCCTACGGTTTTTTCAACCAAAACCATCTCGCCGGTTTGTGGTGTGTACCCCCAAATGGTCGATGCCGCAAAACCACCGGCATCTCTAAAATGTTCCAACATATTCAGCATCAAATCACGATAATGCGTATCTTCAAAACGCTCCCAACGCGTCAGCCAAATCTCCAAAAGTGCAATAACATCCGGTCCGAAACGCAAATGACAAGGATACAAAGGCGATGGCGTAAAATACGCGCGCAGCGGATCCAGTCTTCCGATGGCATAATGAACATCCTTTTGTTCATCCATGATGTCCCCAATGCGTTCATCACCGGTAAGATAGTAGTATACCTTATGCAAAATACACATGCCAATGCGCGCCTCTTTGCAGCCACAACCCCAGTGCAGGACATTGTGACGCGAACCCAACAATTTATAATCACCCAAATGATACAAATCAACTTCCGACGTGTGGCGTGTCATCGCTTCGGCAAAACGGAAATAATCCTCACGCTGTGTCCGTAAAAATCCAAACCAAAGCCACAAATTCGGAACAAGTTCCGTATTCTGCCACGCATAACCACCCATGTCATACTTCCATGAATGGCGGATACCATCGTATGCATGACGGATGTCACCATAATCCCAAAAACCATACCAACCGGATTGTTCTCGCTCATTTTTGTAAAATTCCAGTTGGCTCTCCAGTGCATCTTCCGCTTTTTTCATCGCTTTGTTCCTTGTATTGACGGGACTGAATGTTTTTCCAAAGATATTGGATTCTATATAATGATTCACATCGGCCAGCAGCAAATTGGGCGACTGGCATTGATGCGCCTTGTCAACCAAAACATCGCTGCCGGGGAATCCGTCATAGCAACAAAGCACCACCTCATTGGTGTTTGCCACACCATAGGCCTCCGAGCGCATCTCTTCAAAACCTTCATAACACGCATCCACATGGGTTTTCTTGTCATAACGCCTCATGTCCATCGGATTGGCATCAACACTCCAAAACCATGTTTTCATAGTCGCGGTTTCGGTCAACATATTATTCACTTCAAATGAGGACGGATGTTTTTGCCAAAAATCCCGTTGAAACACTGAAAGTCCGCGTTTTGTGTCGCCGGCATAAGCAATCCCCAGCGCACGTTTGCCGCTGACGCAGCGCACATCAACACATTCTTTGGATGTGCGCTTGTACACAACATATTCTTCTGCACTAAGCTGTACTTGCTTAAAATCATTCCACTCCGTCATATCATTGAGCAGCATTTGCTGATCAAATAAAACTTCCTTACCATCAAGTTGGTCGGCATAAAATTGATCATACGCACGGTTTTGACGAACCCACAAACTTTTTGGTGAATCCGCATACAATCCGGTTTCGCCGCCAAAACGCACATAGCGGTTAAACACAGAAGAAACCATCGGCACATCAAATTCCATACCGATGCCTTTAATGAAATCCTCTTCTTCGCGCCCGTCAAACATAAAAGTGTGCACCATTTTTATTTCATCGGAGTTTGCGTAAAAATAAAGCCTCAAATCAAAGGTCAGCCATTTTCGGTACCCGGAAGTGGTGCGCATGGCACTGGGTTTGCCCACATGCGACCCACGCAGCCGAATCACCGCACGTTCGGGTCCGGATTCTTCAACAAAACAATAATAAGCCTTGCCCCAAAAGGCTTCTGAAGTTTTTAATGTATTATAACCCTCGCCTTGCCGCATTTCATTGACGGCAACCAACCGTCCGCCGGAGCAGATGACTTTACCGCCCGGCTTGGTGATTTGTTTGATAATTTGTTCATGCGCTTTGTTGATTTCGCACACAATGCTGCCGGTGTTGACGACGATTTGGTTTGCATCATCCGTCACATGTAAACTATTGACAGGTGCCGATTGCGCAGGTGCCTTGTCCGATAAGAAATATTCATCACCCGCCTGATCAAGATGCGTGCTGTGCAGCGTCCACTTAACACTGCCATCCGGCCAAAATGCGCGCGGCGTGCTTTGCATGGCAACAGCAGCATCATGTGCATCCGTCAGATACAGTGCTGTATCGCGCATCAGCGCACCTTTTTTCCACGGCAAGCCAAAGGTTGTCCCACCCACAGCGGGTTTGTTTTTGTTCATCCAATGTAATTTAATGTTCATAAGCACCTCGTAAAATGTAATAAAAAAATTGTATGCACTGTGGCAACAATTGTCAACAAAATAAGGCCGGGCACCGGAACATTAACTAAAGGTATTTTGGTTAGAATACAATTTCTGCGATCGTTTTGTTGTGCATATACTGGTCCGTTGTGTTTTGTAAGCCTTGAAGTGTGTGGTGAATGCTGCATTCACCGCGAACATTATGCACGCATGTCGCATTATTTTTAATGCATTCATACACCACCCGGACCCCAACCGCATTGACCACTTCATATAAAGTAACCGCATCAAGCGGCTTTGCCAATATACATCCCCCACCCGCGCCGCGGCGGGTGTCTAAAATACCGGCATTATTTAATTTTTTCACAACCTTAAACACAAATGGTTTCGGAATATGTTGCGTTTCTGAAATATTCTTGATTTGCTGCATATTGCCATCTTTTAACGCACGTAAAATGCGCAATGCATATTCACATTCTCGGGTAAGTAACAAAATGAATCACCTCGTTTTTTAATAAAAATTAGTCACCCCTTAAACGCATAAATAATCACCTTAGTTATACGCTTAAGGGGTGTGCAGGAGCGACGACGCACCTGCACATAAGGATGGTGTGCAAGAAATACACTTCTTGCGGCACAAGGCAATGAAAGGGGTTTTCATTGTCCTTGAAGTTAAAAGCAATGAAGAAGACAAAATCGCCTCATATTCAGAGGATGACGAGTCCTCTTTTGTGTAGATAACTACACCTCCAAAATGTATTGACACAACACCACTACACTTTGGAGGTGCGGGGGATGTTCATCCCCTGCATGATATTTTTAATGCG
>Ga0209755_10009777_pt1 | contig 10118 bp, 9 predicted proteins | sample TergutCo191P1_FD_187301 | JGI IMG/M metagenome (GOLD analysis project Ga0209755, IMG submission 187301) | Cornitermes sp. P1 segment gut microbial communities from Petit-Saut dam, French Guiana - Co191P1 (SPAdes) (version 2) | ecosystem: Host-associated > Arthropoda: Insects > Digestive system >...
CTGTAATCAGTCTGTAATCAGTCTGTAATCAGTCTGTAATCAGTCTGTAATCAGTCTGTAATCAGTCTGTAATCAGTCTGTAATCAGTTAGGAGAATGTCATGAAATTAGCCCGTCATTTTTTTACATCGGAATCTGTGGGGGAAGGTCACCCGGATAAATTATGCGATCAAATATCAGACGCAATTCTGGATGCGTGCCTGAAAGATGATCCCCAAAGCCGTGTCGCCTGCGAAACTTTTGCATCCGCCTCATTGGTGCTTGTCGGAGGGGAAATTACCACCAGCACATTTGTGGATTTTCCGCACATTGCCCGCGAGGTAGCTCGTGAAGTCGGGTATACAAATCCCGCTTATGGCCTGGACTACAATTCCATGGCTGTATTGAGCATGGTGCACAACCAGTCCCCGGACATCAGCCAGGGAGTATCCGGCACAGGTTTAAAAAAATACACGGGTCAACAGGGCGCGGGGGATCAAGGTATGATGTTTGGGTATGCCTGCAATGAAACAAAGGAACTCATGCCCATGCCTATCACCCTAGCCCATAAAATTTTATTGCATGCCGCAAAACTCCGAAAAAACAAAAAACTCGAATGGCTGCGCCCCGATTCCAAAAGCCAGGTGACAATTGAATATGAATCGCATAAACCAATCCGCATTGATGCAATTGTCGTTGCGCATCAGCATGATCCGGAAATTTCATACAAAAATCTTGAACAAGGAATCATCGAGGAAATTATTAAACCGGTACTTGAGCCAACCGGACTTTTGGATAAAAAAACAAAATTCTATATCAACCCCACTGGCCGCTTTGTAATAGGCGGGCCATTCGGCGACTCAGGCTTAACAGGGCGCAAGATCATTGTTGACTCCTACGGCGGCATGGGACGGCACGGGGGCGGTGCATTCTCCGGCAAAGACCCCACAAAGGTTGACCGTTCAGCGGCTTACGCAGCCCGCTATGTTGCGAAAAATATTGTTGCGGCAAAACTTGCGGATCGCTGTGAAATACAACTCGCCTATGCAATTGGGGTTCCATTTCCCGTCTCGATAATGATAGACACATTCGGAACCGCAAAAGTCGATGAACGCCAGATAGAAGCGGCAATAAGCAAAGTATTTGACCTTTCCCCTGCCGGGATTATTAAAACCCTGGATCTGCGAAAGCCAATATACCAGAAAACCGCGAGCTACGGACACTTTGGCAGAAGTGAATTCCCCTGGGAAAAAACAAACAAGGCGGAAGAACTCAAAGCGGCGCTGTAATTTTTTACATGGATATGCTGTATTGACAGCCCTTAAAAAAATAATTTATCATTAATGCCAATGGCTCAAGATATTTTTCAAGGCGAATTAGATCCTGATATTGCCGCACTATTGGGAACCGATGCCGGGCAAGCGCCCGGCAGAGATAATTCCCCGCCGCCGGATTTTGACAATATCTTCGGCGACCCTACAGAACCTGCCGCAGAAGCTGCTGGCGTAAATTTATCAGCGGAAGCATTGCCCAAAATAGAAAAACGTTATGAGACAACTGCCCACAACTTTTTTAATGATCCCAATTACTACAAAATTGCCCTGACCGGGGAAGGGGACACTGCCCAGCGTGTCCACGGCATATTGCAAAAATTCCTGAACACCAAAGACCCCAAGGATCGCGGCGTTTACCGCCAGCAATTTGTAACAGCTTATTGGGATTTTCTTTTGGGGTTGGCAAGAAAAACACCGGGAAAGATTCCCGATCCAAAAAAGTTTCTGCTGCGCTTTGGACTAATGCACCCTACAATGCTGGATGCAGATACAAGGGACCTTTTTAGTAAAGTTTTTGTGAGCAACAAATACGATCTTCCCATTTACTACCTTGACGAATGGCTTAAATCCGTGGGAACAGGCACCATGCGAAATTCCCAAACCGATGAAGTCAGGGTAGCAAAAAGCAATAACCAAGTACGCTTGCAGGGTCTGTTGGAAAAGGCAATGGGTAAACTTGATGCTTCCCGAACCATGCTGAAGGCAAAAAATGATGAACGTTCAATGCTGGAAGGGAGTTTTCAGGAACGGATAAACGTGATCAAGGAACATTACCCTGTAGATGGGTTTCGGGATGTCATGTCCTGCTATACCGATGTCCAGAAACGAATATTCAACGAAATACAGGAAATCATGAAGGGCCTGATAAAGGTCGATCATGATCTGGATTTGCTCCTGAAGGATTTCTTCCAGGCCGAGGCTGATGTAAAAGGCTTGAAGGAAAAAGTTGAAATGGAGGGCGGCGGCGTTACAGTCGATCTTCGGGCAATAGATATCGAATTCGACACTGTAAGGCAAATGGCTAAACTCACCATCGGCAGGCAGGGCAACCACTTTCCGTTATTGACCAGCGAATATTTCCATTGCGGCCCCAATGATGTCGGCACAAGGGAGAACATTATAACCCAGCTCGCACTTATAGAAAGCATTGATCCTGAAGCATTTTGCAGAGTGTACAAAAACAGGACAAACCGGATAATACCGTATGTCTTGCTTATCCCCTCATACGGGGATTTAGGCGTATGCTGGGAACCTTTTGAACGTTCCAACCGGGCAACGAGCCGGGGACGCATAGTAATCCCCATGTACCCCAAAAACCTTTATATCGCTGTCCTTTCGGCGGTGGCGGATTTACGCTGGCAGGTTGCAAAGGAAAAAGCTTCCTACTACTGGATGGAAGAAGGATTAACCGGGTACTACTATCAATGGTTCAGTTCCCACAAACTCAAGGGTGATGTGAAAGAATTTTTTATCCAGGACTATATTATCTGGATGACCAAAGAATTCGAGGCAATCCAAAAGCTCGACAAGGAAATTCGCGGCATATTCTGGCGGTATATGCCATTCTCCAAAGAGGTCAAGGAAAAACTCAAAAACAGGAGCTATGTGTACCAGGACCTGTACCAGCGTGACGTAAACCGCTCAATGTCCGACGGTTATTGATAGTTATTTCCGCTTCCCAAAAATCGGGTCAAAGTATCTTTCCACATCAACTTTTTTAAGGAAAACTTTTAGAACAAACCGGTAAATCAAAAATGCCAGGGCAATTGCCGCCAGAAAAATTATGGGGAAGCCCCATGCGCGGTTATCTTCCGGGATAAAGGGCATTACAGTTTTTGCGTATAACATCAGAAGCGCAAAAAAGCACAATATCGTGATAAGCATATTAAAAACCGTAGCTCCCAGAATAAACAAAAGTGTATTTGCTTTTTTGTTCATGGCTTTTCTTTTTCTTTATCTTTGACCGGGAAGAGTAGTATTGTAAGAAACAGGATGATACAGCACACTACCACGCTGGAGTCGGCAACATTAAAAACAGGCCATCGCTCCCAGCCGAAAAGCCCGTAAATTTTTACGCTGATAAAATCGACGACTCCGGCAGGACGGAATATGCGATCCAAAATATTCCCCAGCCCGCCGCCGATAATTCCCGCTACTGCCCAGCGCTGCAAACGGGTAAAATCATCTGTCCGAAGGTAATACAAAAATAAAAATCCCAGAATAAGCAGGGGGATGACAATAAAAAGAACAGGCCGAATAAAATCAAAGTTTTCAGGGATATTGCGGCCTATGCTGAAGGCAATGTCCGGGTTGCGCACATGCACTATCCACAAAAAATCATTGTTAAAAACGTCCTTTATCAAAGTCCCGACACGGGGCCAATTCTTCACGATAATTGATTTCGTTACCTGATCCAGCAGAATAACAATGCCGGTCAGTATAAAGGGCAATAAACGATCCTTGTCCAGCGGAAAAATTTTCTTCCTCGGTGTATCTTTATCTTCCATTTTCTAACTCCTAATTATAACCCGGTAGGGACATCAATAAAAACTGTATCTATAATCAGCTCTACGGCACATAGCTGCATCAATTCACGGACACCCCAGACTTCAGTGCTGTGATGCCCTCCGGCTATCATATTGAGTTTTCCTTCAAGACATTCGCTGTAAATCTGGTGTGATGCTTCGCCTGTTACGTACAAATCAATTCCTTCCTCCAGCGCCTGCATCGCCTCAAAGGGAGCGCCGCCGGAAACAATCGCGCATGTGGTGTTTTCTTTTTTGCCAAACGGGAACATCCCCACAGGCGGGCGATTCATAAAGGAAATTTTCTTCATCGCGTCATTGATGGTGATGGGCTGGGGGAAGGTTCCCTTGTACCCGACTTTCCTGCCATGATACGATCCAAAAGGCTCGATATTTACCAGCCCCAGCAATTTCGCCATAACCGCATTGTTTCCAATTTTCGGCTCCTGATCCAGGGGAAGATGGGCAGCATACAAGCAAATATTATGTTCCAGCAAAAATTTAAGGCGCTGCCTATGGTTACCCGTAAGCGGCAGGGGTTTACCCCAAAAAAGCCCATGGTGGACAAACAACATACCTGCCCCGCACTCAGCGGTTCTTTCAAAAGTTTCTATATTGGCATCCACGCTAAAAGCGATTTTCTGAATGTCAGAACCGTCGTTGTCAACCTGAATGCCATTCAGGGAATTGTCGGATTCCCTGAACCCGTCAATATCAAGAACAGCCTTGAAAAAAGCATCGAGCCTTGCGGTAGTATAAGCGTTACCCATAGATCAAATATACACTAAAGCCAAAAAAAATATAAGGAGTCTTTTCAAAAAGCGGGCATATCCCTGCGTTCAACCAACACAGGGGATGAAATAACCCATTTATCAGGCATATTAAATACTTCAGGCGCAGGAAATTCTTCATACTCATCAAATTCATCTTCCGGCATTGCAACATCTTCCTGCTGGAGCAGCATGAGGAAAAAATTGCCTATATAGCCGGACGCATCTACAACGGGGGTTTCGCTCTTTTCGGCATTTTTTTTCTCACCCGGAAAAAGAAACAAATAAGCCGGGTGCGTCAGGAAGTAATCGTTGTATGCAAAGGGGCCGGCGCCATCAAAAGCAGCCAGCGCGATTGGGCTGCTGGAATTCCTGAATGTGTCCAGAACTGCCCGGTAGGGATTTCTCCGAATTTCCTGATTGGCGCGCCGGGCTTCCTGGAAAGAATTGTTCCCGGACTGCCCTGAATCAAAAGCCTTGTCCGAGACCATGTAAAGAATAGAAATCCCCGGCTGCGGCAGCCACTTTGCCTCCAGGACATTCACTGCATCAGCCTTGACAACATTAGCCGCACCCGTGCGCCGCCGGCCCAGGGGGCGCTGGCTGGCTTCCTGATACGCTGACCAGAGTCTGCTCTCGATTGCGGCAATGCCTTTGACATTGGCGCAAAGGGAGGAAAAGACAGGCTGCTCAAACAAATACGCGGCTGCGGAACCTGCCGCCCCATATCCAACAACAAAAACCGGCAATCCTTCATTGGCATGAAAGCCAGGTATCAGGGCAACCCCTTTTTCATCCATATTCCGGCACACAAGCGGCAGCAAAAATTCAATGTCCTTCTGGCGCTCAGATTCCAGGAATTTCCCCCGTTCATTTGCTTTGGTGTTTTCAGTCCCTTTACGGAAAGCCTGCCACATTGCATTAATCCGCACCGGGGACACATAGCGCTTCTTTTCCTCCCCCTCGGCAGGGAAATCGAATCCCCGGCGGGAATAGCTAATCACAGTAAACCCCTGCTCCATCAGCTCCCAGCATATTCTGTCAACAGCATAGACAGAACCTGCCTCCGGGGGCGCAAGAAAAATAATGGGGGTGAGCCCGCCATTATTAAACTGAGGACTGTAGATTCTCATTAAATAACTGTATGTTGCAGATTCATTGTGAATCATCCGCTTTTCTACTCCATCGGTGAGCAAGGCCAGGGGTATTTTCGGCGCAAAAACATAGACAGGGACGCACACAATGATAAGCAGGACAAACTCAATAAAAGGGAGAACAATTCCATGATCGCGCCCCCTGTCATCCAGGCTGGAACTTGCATCGCCACTGGAAGAGGCGCTTTCAATAAGCAGGGGAATATTGGCAATATTGAGCAAAAATGAATAGGCAAGCAGGGGGACAAATTCGGGGCGAAACCCGTATGCGGGAAAAAAGCCCAAAATTAGAAAAAAACTCAGCACCGGAAGCCAGACAAGGCCGTCCAGGGACCAATATCTCTTAAAAAATGACCGTAAAAATGAAAGCAGGAGAAAAAGGATAATTATTAATGCAGCTATCCAGTATTCGACCATTTTATATATTACTATATGTTATTGATCAAAAAAACAATAGGTTTTATAATAATATGTTAGGAAATTATGCCGATTATTAGAATACTCGGTGTAAAAAAGGGGAATCTGTAATGCCTGCTGCTCAAGAGCTGGTTGTTAATGAAGCTAAAATAAAAGAAGCTGTTCAATCAAGCATCCCATTGACAATTACCACCTTTACACTCCCCCATGAAATAGAACGGTATATGGAACAAGTCATTACCGTTTTTTTAAAAGAAGTCGATCAGCTTAAATTAAAGGACTATATAGTTTACTGTGTCCTTGAACTTGCGGTAAATGCAAAAAAAGCAAATACCAAGCGGGTTTATTTTAAGGAACGCGGCCTGGATCTCGACAACCCCGATGACTATAAAGAAGGAATGATAAATTTCAAGGAAAACACACTGAGCAATATAGGGCATTACCTTCAGATGCAGAAAGAAAAAGGGCTGTATATCAAACTTGTACTCCAGATAAAGAAAAATACGATTCATGTTGAAGTAAGAAACAATGTTGGCATAACGAAAATAGAATCCATACGCATCCATGACAAACTTGCGCGTTCACGGCAGTATGATAACCTGGAAGACGCGCTGTCCCAGGTTCTGGATGATACGGAAGGCGCTGGCCTGGGGCTGGTCATTCTCGTGCTCATGCTTAAAAAAATCGGGCTGGACGAAGATTGCTTTGATATTTTCAGCACGGAAAAAGAAACCATTGCCCGTATTTTAATTCCACTGGATCAGGCGAGGATGGAAAATCTTTCATTCCTTTCATCAACGATTGTGAATAACGTCAACTCGCTTCCGCAATTTCCGGAAAATATTTTACTGGTTCAGAAACTCATCGCGGATCCCAAAACAGATATGTCGGACATTGCCCGGCAAATATCCATGGACCCGGCGCTTACTGCGGATCTGCTGAAAATTGTCAACTCTGCCCAGTACATGCTAAGCAAAAAGGTTGATAGTATTTCCGAGGCTGTAAAGATGGTGGGAATCCGGGGAATAAAAAACCTGCTGTATTCCTATGGAACACAGAAACTCCTGGGGGATGATTCGGCAGAAAAGAAAATGCTGTGGGATCACTCCTACAAAACCGCATATTATGCGTATAATCTTGTCAAAAATTTCAAGCGGGATAAAAATCTGCTGGAAGATGTGTACGTAAGCGGCATACTGCACGACATGGGAAAAATTATTTTCTCCAATGTCCATCCGGAACTATTGGATAAAATCAAGGACTTCTGCGCTGAAAAAAATATGCCCGCTTCCACATTCGAGGATTTGGCTGCCGGCATGAACCATGCGGAAATTGGCTCTCTTATCGCGGAAAAATGGAACTTCCCCGAAGCGCTTGTTGAGGCAATCCGCTATCATCATGATCCGCTGCAAGCAGCGGAGGAATACAGGAGCCTGGTGAACGCGGTTTACCTTGCAAATATGTTCTGCAAATACGAAGTAGGCAATATAATTTTTGACCAGTTTGAATCCGATGTGCTTGATGATTTTGGAATTAATTCCAAAAAGCAAATTGATACCCTGCTTGATAAATTCTCCAGGGGTTTCAGGCAGGAGAACCAGCGCTAGCCTGGCCACATTCCCCATCCCTTCCATTAAGAATATCGAGTCCGTGCTTTAATTCGCCAATAACAGATTCCAGATTTTCCTTTACCGCTTTTGGGCTGCCCGGCAGATTTATTATCAGTGTTTTGTTGCGGATAACAGAAACTCCCCTGTTGAACATGGCCCGTCCGGTTATTGCCATGCTTTTATGGCGCATAACTTCTGTAATGCCGGGAACAAGGCGCTCCGCAACCGCAAGTGTCGCCTCGGGGGTGCGATCCCTCGGTGAAAACCCTGTGCCGCCGGTGGTGATCAGCAATTCCGCAGTTTCAGAGTCGCAGATACTGCGCATTTCCTTTTCAAGCAAATCCTGCTCATCGGGGAGAATAATGCTGTGCGTTACTGTGTAGCCGGCGGCCTCGACAATTTCGCGTATCAAAGGGCCGCTCCTGTCTTCACGTTCCTTTCGCCAGCCCTTGTCGCTGACTGTAATAATTGCCGCCCCTATTCGGGAATCACGATACAATGTGTCAACAGACATATCATCGCCGGTTTTTATGCAGCCGCCCTGAACGACCGTCGCAAAAACGCCTTCGCGGGGCATAATGCAATCGCCCATCTGGTGGTAAATCGCGCAATGGCTGTGGCACTCTTTCCCTATCTGGCTTATTTGCAGAACAACGCCCGCGCAGCGAAGAATGGTTCCCACGGGAAGCTGCCGGAAATCAATGCCCTGCACCACCAGGTTTTCGCCAAATGCGCCGTCCTGCACATCAGCGCCCCTGGAGCGGAATTCATCTATCCTGTCCTGCGACAAGAGGCTCACCTGCCTGTGCCATACCTGTCCGTCCGGCAGGCAAGTCCCTGCATGGGCATCCCCTTTCAATCCATGCCCTGCAATAAATTCGCCCTGGCCGATATTGCGCTTGGCAGTGCCTTTTTTTTCGCTCAGGCACACGGCAATCACTTTACCCATGCAGCCTCCCCCGGTATTTTTCCACAAAGCCAACAGGACGGTATGTCATTTTTGCCTGACGCAAGCCGACATTCCCCAGGTCCTGTTCCCGGTTGACATATGTAAATTCCGCTTCCAGGCTGGCGGCAAATGCCTGATTCATGTATTGATAAACACCCTTGTACTGCTCAAGCCCTTTTTCAAAATGTATGCAGAACATTGTGCCGCCCGCAACGCCTTCACCCATGCAATACGCGACAGGCTTCCCGTTGATATAATAAATCGCTCCGCGCATTTTAAATACCGGAAACAAATCCAGGGATTCCTTTGACGGGATGTAATCGACATTATCATCCCTGTCCTCTTTCCATTGGTCGAGTATCTTTTGAGCGTCTGGAATCAAAGCCGGTTCCAGCAAGCGCTGTTCGTGGTTTGGCCAGGTATTCATGAATGTGTTCACCAGATTCTTTTTCTTGTGGAATTTTTTCCCGGAAAGCGCTGCAAGCTCGCTCTTTAGGTACAGATAATCAAAATTATCGCGATCTTCGGCAAGGGAAATGCCCTGCCCTTCCGCATATTGCCTGAACGGAACGCCCTCGACAAAAGAGTCCAGCAGCGAGGCGGGGATGTTTTTCCAATAATCGTGGGTTTGAAACAGGCACCGCACAACATCAGCGCCGGGAAAACCGCAGGGTGTCATAAAAAACCGGGCATTGTCAGCCGGGCTTGTTCCGGAAATTACCAATGCGCCGTTATGTGCCATTGCGATGCGGTACTGGTAACGGTTCCGGAAAAGGTACAAATTGGAAAAAGTGAATTCAGAAATACCGTCAGTAGTCAGGGAAAGCCGGGGATGTATCTCATCACGTAATTCAAGACCAAGCGGTATAAAATCAGGAAAAACAGGAACTGCCATTACGGGGTTTCTGCGTCTTCTTCTTTTACAATACGATCAACGCCGATTACAAAATCAGGTTTTTCGATGCTCAGAATACGAACCCCCTGGGCGGCGCGTCCCATCACCCTTATTTCATTAACTTTCAGTTTTATGGACTTGCCCTGGCTGGTAATGCACATAATGTCCTCGTTTTCCAGCACGCTCACGCAGCCGACAATCTCGCCTGTTTTTTCGCTGACCGTGTAGATTTTCTGGCCGCCAGTGCCCCGCCCGTGCGACGAAAACTCGCTGAAGTCAACGCGCTTGCCAAAGCCGTATTCGGAAAGGATGAGCATTTTCTCGATTTTTTCGGGCGGGCGTGTTTCGCCTTCTGCAGTGGGAAGGCCGGTGTCCACACGCAGCATCCCGGAAAGCTCATCGCCGTTGGAGAGTTTCATGCCGGTAACGCCCCGCGATGAACGTCCCATTGCCCGCACCTGGTCTTCATGGGTGCGCAGGGCCTGT
>Ga0209755_10009778_pt1 | contig 10118 bp, 11 predicted proteins | sample TergutCo191P1_FD_187301 | JGI IMG/M metagenome (GOLD analysis project Ga0209755, IMG submission 187301) | Cornitermes sp. P1 segment gut microbial communities from Petit-Saut dam, French Guiana - Co191P1 (SPAdes) (version 2) | ecosystem: Host-associated > Arthropoda: Insects > Digestive system...
GAAGAAGTCGTGGCCCGCGAGCTCCGCGTGATTCGCTTCGATATTCATGCGGAAATCCTTATCAAGACCGTAGTGGCGTAAAAACCCGATAACTGTTTCTGTGTCAAAATCGTATTGATGTTTTGTCGGCTCCATCGGTTTTGGCTCAATATAGAAAACGCCTTTAAAACCCTGCTTGCGCGCGTAATCACGCGCCATTGTTAAAAAACGGGCAAGGTTGTCTTTTTCTTTTTTTAAATCTGTGTTTAAAAGGCTCATGTATCCTTCGCGTCCGCCCCAGAATGTGTAGCCGGCTCCTCCAAGCTCTATAGTCGCGTCAATCGCGGCTTTCACCTGAGTTGCAGCTAACGCGACGACGCCGAATTCAGGATTAGTCGCCGCTCCGTTCATGAATCGCGGATTGCTGAAAACATTCGCCGTTCCCCAAAGAAGCTTTACGCCGGTTTCACTTTGAAGTTTTTTAGCCTTTGCGGTGAGTGTCATTAAATTTTTCTCGCTTTCCGCGGGGCTTGCGCCTTCGGGCGCGATGTCCCTGTCGTGGAACGCGTAATATTCAGCGCCGATCTTTGTAATAAATTCAAACGCGGCGTCCATTTTTTTATCCGCGGCGTCCATCGGATTTTTTGCGTCAACATTCCACGGGAAAATGTGAGTTCCCGGACCGAAAGGATCTCCGCCGTCACCGCAAAAACTGTGCCAGTATGCAATCGCGAAACGAAGATGATCCTTCATTGATTTTCCGCCGATCATTTTTCCGGCGTCATAATATTTGAACGCCAGAGGATTTTTGCTCTTTGGTCCTTCGTATTTAATTTTTCCGATTCCGGGGAAATATTCTTTTGCCCCTGTGTAATAATCCGCCATAACAGCCTCCGTTAAAATTTTTTTTAATAATTTTTAAAAACTTCAGTTTTTAAAAATTTTCATACACTAAATGAAGAAAATTACCAGTGTAATTTTCTTCTAAATACAAATAAAAAATTAACCAATTTTTTATTTGTATAATGGACTTAAAGCCCCAAGATACTTTGAATAAACCGAATACGCTTCTTTATATTTATCCGCGGTTTTCTTATCCGGTTTTATTGCCGCGCCTAACGCAACATGATTATCGATCAAGTCCTCGATAGATGATTTTTTTCCTTCCTGATTCTCAAGACACCAAAGCGCCTGAATCGCTCCTCCCATCGCGGCGGCTTCCGAGCCTTCCAGTATGCGAAGAGGAAGATTCATTACGTTAGCTGCAATACTCTGCCATATCGGGCTTTTTGAACCGCCTCCTGTTAAGCGAATCTCTTTTGGTTTAAAACCTAGCGAGATAAATCCTTCCAAGCCGATCTTCATTCCGAAAATCGCGGATTCCAAAGCGGCGCGCGCGATATTTTGCCTGTTAAAATTTCCTGCGGTAATGCCGTTAACGCTCGCTCTTCCGCCGGGAAGGTTCGGAGTTCTCTCTCCGTTGAAGAAAGGAAGAACCGCTATACCGTCCGCGCCTGCGAGAGCTTTTTCCGCTTCTGCGTCAAATACTTTAACATCCATTCCAAGAAGGCCGCGGAACTCTTCACTTGCGACTGTACAGTTCATTGTGCACAAAAGAGGCAGCCAGCCCGCCGCGCCGGTACCGGCGGAGGAGGAGCAAAACGCGGCAAGGTTTCCGGTAGGATCGATTACCGGGGTCTTTGAATATCCGAAAAGCGTGCCGCTCGTTCCAAGGCTCATTGTTAAAAAACCGTCGCGGACAGCGCCTGTTCCGATTGCGCTCATCATATTGTCGCCGCCGCCTGAGGAAACGATAACTCCTTCGTTAATACCGTAAAGATCGGCGGCCGCTTTGCTGACTTTGCCCGCGGGTTTTTCGGAAGTTGTAAGCTCTGGAAGATATTTTTCTATGTCCGGTGAAATTAATTTGCAAATTTCTGATGACCATTTTCTGTTACGCACGTCGAAGAGAGCGGTACCGGACGCGTCGCCGTACTCCGCCCAGTACTCGCCGGTTAATAAAAAGTTTATGTAATTATGAGGAAGCAGGATATGCCTTAATTTTGCGAAAGCGGAGGTCTTGTTTTTTTTCAGCCAAAGAACTTTCGGAGCAGTATAACCCGGCCGCATCGGAAGCCCCGCTTTTTCGATAAGTTTTTTTTCTCCGCCCGCCGCCTTTGTCAGTTCTTCGCACTCGGCGGAAGTCGATGTATCGCACCAAAGTTTAATGTTGTAAACAGGCTTTCCCTTTTCGTCCAGAGGAACAAAACCATGCTGCTGCCCGGAAACGCCGATAGCCGCAATCGCCTCTTTTGTCTTTTTATCAAGCTTATCAAAACAATTTTTTAAAGCGGTATCGTACCACTCAGTTTTTTGCTCTCTTGTGCCGTTATTTCCGGTAATTAATTCAAGCGGCTGCGAAACCTGAGCCTTAATTTTCTTTTTTTCGTAATCATAAATAACGATTTTACAACTCTGTGTCCCAAGGTCAATTCCGCATACTGTCCGCATAAATCCTCCGGATGTGTCTTTTTGACGATAAACCTATTTTATTGTATGATCGGCGGATTGTCTATTAGAAAAATACCGGGCGTTATATTCAATGTAATTCGTTCAGCCGGTATCATAGAATATGATATTGTGACTTATAATATAGGTATGTTATTATTTTATTTATTAACTCAGGCGTTCCAAAGGAGGTAAAATGGTAACAAAAGAAGTCAGCGTTATTCTTTTGGATATTAGAAATTTTACTGATAACTACAGTTATTTTAACAGCCAAAACGATAAGCGGTTTCACATATTTATTGAGGAAATCTGTTCCGAAGGTTTAAAATTAGCCCAGAATATTTCCAGAGACGATAATATTTATTTTAACTCGACAGGCGACGGATTTATAATTATTTTTTCGTCGGAACTCCATTACATGGAATGTTATTTATTCGCGCTCTTGTTTAATTATTTTTTTATCGGAAAAAGCCTTAAATTTGAAACTGATACAGGCACAAAAATTTCGTTTGGGATGGGTCTTGAGTCCGGCATTGTAGATCGTTTAAACATCACCGGCAAAACAAGCACAAATTATACATTTCTCGGCGATGTAATAAATCATGTTTCCCGCATCGAATCTTTGACAAAAATTTTCGCTGACACTACATTGATAATAGGAAACAGAATAAACCATCTGCTTGTAAAAAAACTTTATGATTTTGATTATGATAGTATCAGCAATACTCTTACAAACGATTCTGTCTACAATCCCGATAAAATAGATCTCCTTAACAATACAAATAAAGCGATGCTGTTAAAATATAATTCCAAGTTTATCTTAAAAGGAATAAATACCCCGGTTCCCCTTTTTCGCTTATCATCTTATTTATTAAAAAAAAGAGACGATCTTTTTATCAGCTTAATAAACCTGCTCTCAGAAAAATTGAACAAGAAGGATTTTGTAATTGAGTATGTGTCTAATTTTGACAGGCGGGAATCGTTAACTAAAAAGTTTTTCAGCAGTTAGGTGAAGCCGATTTTTTTTGCTTCTTTTGGTTTTTCTAGCAGGTTATTCAGTACTTTGATAATTTTGTTTATGGAATTATCTTGTTCTAAGAATTTGTGATCATTATTTTCTATATGCAGCATAAGTAATTTATAAAGCTCATCAAATTTTATTTCATTAGGTGATTGTTTTAAAGTATATTTTCGTAATTTTTCAAATGTTCTTATAATTTGAATACTCATATTTATTGCTTCCTTTGAATAAAGCACATTTGATAACATCAATATACCATGCTCAGTAAAAGCGTAAGGCAGAAACCGCACTTTTATGATATTTTTATTTGCGGTCGCAAATTGCGACCGCAAAATATCCCATTCAACTTGATTTAATTTAAACATAAAATCCGAAGGAAATCTTTCAAGATTACGTTTTACATTTTCATTTAATCTTTTTACATCAACACAATATAAATCAGCTAAATCACGATCAAGCATTACTTTAAACCCTCGTATTTCGTAAATCATATCTTTTATAGATATTTCCTTTTTTTCATTCATTTTGTTCTCCAATTAATAGTTCTTATCCGAAAATCTAAAAAGTTATTTATATATGGGTAGAAAGTGTCAATTCGCATGACTGAGAAATCCTATTTTATTAAAATTTTATAAAAAGAAGCTTTTCAAAACTTTATTATTTATTTAAAATTCCATTTCCCCCTATTTGACATTTTCGCTAAAAACGTCTTGCACATAATAATCAATTTTCTCTATAATTAGCGTACGTAAGGAAGAAAGAACATGGCAAAAAATGGAAAAATCACAATCGACAGGGATAAATGCAAGGGGTGCCTTTTATGCATCCGTGCGTGTCCTTTGAAAATACTGGAAGCGGACACTGTAATAAACTCAACGGGTTCGTATCCGGTGAAAGTTACAGATGTTGAAAAATGTATCGCCTGCGGAAACTGTTACGAGGTCTGCCCCGATGTCTGCATTGAGGTTTATGAACTGGATGGAAATCATGAGTGAAAAAGTCTTAATGAAAGGAAATGACGCGATTGCCGAAGCGGCGATAAGAGCGGGATGCGGCGCGTATTTTGGTTATCCTATAACTCCTCAGAATGAAATCCCTACCTATATGGCAAGGTATATGCTTGATAAAGGGCGGATTTTTATACAGGCGGAAAGCGAGATTGCGGCGATTATTATGGTTTACGGCGCGTCCTGCGCCGGTGTCAGGGCGATGACAAGCTCGTCAAGCCCGGGGATTAGTCTTAAGCAGGAAGGGCTTTCTTACGCCGCAGGAGCGGATGTTCCGCTTGTGCTTGCCAACATTTGCAGGGGAGGGCCGGGGCTTGGCAACATCGCTCCGGCGCAAAGCGATTATTTCCAGTCTACCCGAGGAGGCGGCCACGGCGATTACCGCTGTATCGTGCTGGCTCCTAAGAGCGTGCAGGAGTGCGCGGATTTTACTTACCTCGCGTTTGATCTTGCGGACAAGTACCGTATGCCTGTGATTATTCATGCCGACGGAATGATCGGGCAGATGATGGAAGCGTGCGTACTGCCGCCAGAAAAAAAAGCGCCTAAGTATGAATGGTCAGCCGGAGGATGCGCGCAAAGAAAAGGAAAGGAAGCAGTACACATAACGTCAATTGAACTTGTGCCTGAACTTCTCGAAACGAAAACCAAAGAACGTTTTAAGCGTTACGAGAAAATAAAAGCCTGTGAAATACGCTACGAAGAAACATTCTGCCAAGGCGCAGATCTTGTGATGGTCGCCTACGGCACTTCCGCAAGGGTATGTCTTGGAGCGCAGAAACTTGCGGAAAAAGAAGGCATTAAACTCGGCATTTTCAGGCCCATAACACTTTGGCCTTTCCCGTATGAGCAGCTTGGTCTTTATACTCCTCATTGTCCTGTCTTAACGGTGGAAATGTCGGAAGGGCAGTTAGTCGAAGATGTAAAACTCGCCGTTTATTATACAGGTAAAAAATCAGACATTCATCTTCTGGCTCATTCAGGCGGCATTATTCCGACCGAAGAAGAAGTATTCGCCAGGGCAAAGGAAATTTTAAAAAAATGAAAAAGACATTAGGACATCCCGATTGTTTAAAAAAAGTTCAGACAAAATACTGCGGCGGCTGCGGGCACGGTGTTATTCACAGAATTATCTGCAGCGTTATTGATGAGATGGGCGTAAGGGATAAAACAATTATTACTCATCCTGTAGGCTGTTCAATTTGGGCGGATTTGTACTTTGATTTTGATTCGGTACAGCCGCCGCACGGACGCACTCCCGCAGCCGCAACGGGTGTTAAGCGCGTTCATCCCGATCACCTTGTTATCTGCTATCAGGGAGACGGCGATATGGCGGCTATTGGAACTGCGGAAATGATCCACGCGGCAAACAGAGCGGAAAAGTTTACGACAATTTTTGTTAACAATGCGATTTACGGAATGACAGGCGGCCAGATGGCTCCGACAACATTGCTCGGTCAAAAAGCGGCGACAGCTCCCTACGGCCGCGACGCGGAAAAAGCCGGAATGGGTTATCCTGTTAAAGTCGCGGAACTTCTTTCAGTGCTTGACGGAACGCGTTATATCGCAAGAGGAGCGGTTAATAATGCACCTAATATCCGCAAAGTAAAATCGTATATAAAAAAAGCGTTTCAGGCGCAGATGGCGGGAATCGGAAATACAATGGTCGAAATTCTTTCTCCCTGTCCGACAAACTGGACAATGGGATGCGTTCAGGCTGTTGAATGGCTTGAAAAAGAAATGATTCCCGTTTATCCGTTAGGTGAAATTAAGAACACGCTGAACAATGATCCTAAATCCCAGACCCAAGATCCCAAATTATCAGGAAGTACAAAATGACGGAAAAATCATTCTTTGCCGGATTCGGCGGACAGGGGATTATCTCTCTGGGTCAGCTTTGGGTTTATTTCGCTATGCAGGAAGGAAAAAACGTCACATTCTTTCCGTTTTACGGCGCTGAAAAAAGAGGCGGTATCGCCCGCGCAGGCGTAATTGTTTCAGATGATGAAATCGCAAGCCCTCTTGTTACAACGCCGGACTCCGCCCTCGTTATGAATACAGACTCTCTCCCGTTATGTGAAAAAATTTTAAAAAATAACGGTTTAATTTTGATAAACTCTACCCTGGTTAAGGAAAACCCTGTCCGCGGCGACTTGAATGTAGTTAAATTAGAAGCGTCCGGCATAGCTGAACAGGTTGGGAACATACTTTTCGCCAATATGGTCGCTCTTGGTGCTATGGCAAAATTAACAAAAGCGCTGAAACTTGCCGATATTGAAAGAATCCTGAAGAAATTTTTTCCGGTGGATAAATATCAGTATATTCCGATGAATATTCAAGCAATAAAAGCAGGTTATGAAGCAGTTTGAGTATTGATTTAAAGCGGAAAAACAATGTTTTGGCGAAAAAATTATTAAGAATATTTCTGCCGGGACGTTAATTCGCGGAATTTACGCTTAAAAAACCGGAAAATTCGGGTTTTTCTTAACTTTTTTTTACAAACTGTTGACATTAGCATTATTAGCCGATAAAATGGCTTAATTAAGGGGGAGGTTTAATGGCTTCCGTACATGAATATAAGCGTCTTGAGAATAAATTAGTTCAAAAAGTAAAAGACGGCGCATGTGCAGTCGGTGTTATTTTAATAAAGTTTTTTAAAGCAGTCGGCAGATTCCTTACTAAGCGATATACGATTGTTTTTGTCCCCCATTCAGAAAAAAAAGTTTATAACCTTCACATGACTATTTTATCAATTTCCTGTGTTGTTTTGATTATATTCGGCATTTTAGGAGCCATTTACTGGTTCGGTTCATCGTACTCAAGCCCGGTTTACTCATCGGCGAATTATGATTCGCGGCTGCGCGACACTCAGGCATCTTTGGATCAAATGCGCGATGAAACGTCTCTCCTGCTTCGCGAGGCGCGTAATTTTCAAAACGCTCTTTCAAGCGTATTCAGGGCGTTAGGCATCAATAACAATAATAATCTCTCTCAAAATACTACCGGCGATTTAAGTACATTAATCGGGATAAATGAAAGGCCGCAGGGGCTTATTCGGGAAGTTGATGAAATCAGGCAGCTTTCCACATATTTTTCGCAGTCTGTCGAACCGATACTCGAAATCGGAAGTTTACTGGATTCGCAGAGCGCGCTTTTAACAGAGATTCCGAGTATCTGGCCTGTCAGAAACGGCGTCGGAAATATTACGATGTTCTTCGGGCAGAATATCCATCCGATTCACGGTCAATGGCACATTCACAGAGGCATTGATATTTCCACTTTCCGCTCAGGCGATCCCATTGTTGCTGCCGCTGACGGGCAGGTTGTAACTGTTGAGTATGTTTACGATTACGGCAATTATGTGTTAATCAGGCATAAGCACGGATATTACACGCGTTACGCGCACATGCTTTCGTCCAATACGGTGCAGGTCGGACAGAGAGTTCAGCAGGGACAGGTTATCGGTTACATAGGAAGCACAGGAATTTCGACAGGCCCTCATCTTCATTATGAAGTGCATATCGGCTCTGATGTTGTCGATCCTTTCAGATACATTACCATTCGTTCGAGTCTTTCAAGACAAGGGCGATAGTGTTATAATCTTTTTATATGGCTCAGGATAAAACCGGCGATTTTTCCATCAATACAATTATAGGTCCCAACACAAGCCTTACAGGCGATATTGAAGCGGGCGGTTTTACACGCATTGACGGTTCGATCCGCGGCAATGTCCGAGCGAAGGGCAGGGTAGTAATCGGCGAGCGCGCAAGAATGAAAGGCAATGTGTCAGGCACCAATGTAACTATCGGCGGAGTTGTGTACGGCAGCGTAATCGCTGACGGTCATCTTGTGATTTTATCAACAGCGATTGTTATCGGCGACATTATCACGCGGCGCATTCAGGCGGATGACGGCTGTTTTATCAACGGTAAAGTCGCGGTATGCCAGCATGACGATAACTGGACAAAAACAATGTCCGAATACCGAGACGCGCAGGGAATCAAATCGGCTTTGCCGGTATTCCAAAAGACTTATGGCTAAAGTAGACGGAGCGGACGCCTCCTTTTATATGAATCCCTCGGCTTATTCACAAGTCAAGGATGAGAAAAAAAACAAAGGCATAAGACGCGCAGACCAAAGTGAATTTTCAAATCTGTTTGACAGTCTCCGAGCTAAAACAGCGGATGAACTCGGACCGCTTGCGGAGCATTCGGCTTCGGATGACGCGGTTAACGAGCTTATGGACGATGTGCGTGATGCCGGCGATATTTTAAAGAGCCGCCCTCTCCCCGAAGAAATAATGCGTTATAAACAGGCTGTCCGCAATTTTGTTAATTATATTATAAAGAACGCGTACTCGCTTGATTATGAAGAAGGACTTTTAAATAAGTATAAACCAAGTTACAAGGGAAAGCGCACCGCTCCGGGCGCGGATAAATTCCAAATGCATACAAAAATTTCCGTTATCGATAAAAAACTGGAAGACTTAGCCGCGATGCTTTTATCGAATCAGAAATATCAAATGGAACTTGTTTCACGCCTTGAGGAAATCAAGGGACTTCTGATAGACTTGATGCAATAGGAAAAAATGTGAGCGGTTATAACGAATATGAAAATATAGAAGAAGATGATATTTCCTCGCTGGAAGACGACCGAAGCGACGCTAAGTTTCAGGCGCATGATATTATTACAGGCGCGGACGCGGGTATTGAATCTATTGCTCCCGACACTCCTATTTACAGGCTGCGTCTTTTATACTCGCAGGAAACTTTTTTAGCCGTTTACCGCGAAGAGAATTTGTCGCCTCAGTCGATGGTAATTGTTCCTACGCGGTACGGGCGCGACCTTGCTCAGGTTATAGGCTCTGTCAGCGGAAAGCTTCCGCATGTTTCTGAAATCGCGTGGATTGTAAGGCCTGCGACCGCCGAAGATTTGGAAAAATCGCGCAGCAACAACAAGCTGGAAGCTGACGCTTTTGATATCTGCAGAACGAAGATCGAAAATTTTAAACTTGAGATGAAGCTTGTTCTTGTTCATTATCTTTTGGAAGAGCCGAAAATTTTGTTTTTCTTTACTGCGGAGAACAGGGTAGACTTCCGTGAGCTTGTTAAAGATTTGGTCAGCGTTTTTAAAATGCGCATAGAGCTGCGCCAAATCGGAGTCCGCGATGAAGCAAGAGTTGTCGGCGGTCTTGGCGTCTGCGGGCGCGGCTATTGCTGTCACTGCGTCTCGGATAAATTAAAACCTGTCTCGATTAAAATGGCGAAGGATCAAAAATTATCGCTTAACTCTGTAAAAATTTCAGGTCCCTGCGGAAGGCTTTTATGCTGCCTCTTTTATGAATACGGCTTTTACAGCGAGCAGCAGCGGAACCTCCCTCAGGAAGGTATGCGCATTAATTACGAAAACGATAACTGGAGAGTATCGGAAGTTAATCCCATCACCTGTCAAATCAAGCTTTCTCATGACGACGGCCGCCAAAAATCTGTCCCTGCCTGCCAATTCGAGAAGGTCGATAATTTCTGGAAAATTAAAGGTTAACATATTTTAGACAGCTTTATTTTATGCCTTAATTTAGTTATAATAATACTAAATAGACTTTA
>Ga0209755_10009779_pt1 | contig 10117 bp, 9 predicted proteins | sample TergutCo191P1_FD_187301 | JGI IMG/M metagenome (GOLD analysis project Ga0209755, IMG submission 187301) | Cornitermes sp. P1 segment gut microbial communities from Petit-Saut dam, French Guiana - Co191P1 (SPAdes) (version 2) | ecosystem: Host-associated > Arthropoda: Insects > Digestive system >...
AGATGTAAACCTGTGCATTTGTATTAAATATATTAAAAACAACACTGCTTACTTTTTCCACATTTCTCTGGGCTGCCCAGTTGGCTCCACTCAGAAACGACTGCCTTGCACACTTCTCCCCACAGTCTCTCTTTCAAACCCTTGTCACTTTAATTCTTTCAGCAAAGTTGTACAGAGCAGGACGTCTTTCAATTTCTGAAACCAATATTTCACAATCATACACCTCTTTGAATGTCACAACAGAAGCAAATTCTTTGTGTTAGATCCCACTACCGCAATGAAATGGCCTTGGACGGTGCTGGTTTCACACAGAGATAAGGAGGCGACAGTTGCCGTTTTGCATGGACCCATTTTTATTTCTTTGTTTCATTTGTACACAAGCAATAGTCAAGTGACAATTGTGTCACCCTGGAAGTGGAACACACTGCAATTTTTCAATCACCACGATTAACCAGAAGCACGTGCGTGCACTTCCATACACAGCCGTGTTTTTCATTTTGGCAGCGCGATAGTTGTAGTGACTAAAATCGCTCATGCTGGGCCAGCCTAAATCAATCCAACTTTTCCTTTGTGCCAGTTGTTGGCATAGGACACATCAATAAAGTATATGGTTTTATGTTTACATGTGTGATAACATATTTGTTTAAAAGTGTATAATTTACATGCTAATAATTTTGCGATTTACTGTCGTGCAGGCTTGATTTTCAGGCACTGAGATTCATGAATGGTAATAATATTTCAAGCCTTAAAATGTGGGTGTTCTTGACTGAGTTTCAAACACACAAATTTTTCATTTAAAGTGTGAGAGTGTTCATGAGGTTTGTAGTGTAAAATTGGTTAACCAGAAGGTAAACTAGCGTTTTAGTGAAAAATTTTATTTTTTTTTTAATTTCTGGTAAAAATGGCCTCAATAAAAGAATTCCCATAATTTTGAATAGCTTTCTTTGTATGAAATTTCATTCCATGAAGAGAACATGGGTTCTTCGTTTTAATATTGTATGTACCATGCATTGTATGAGAATTAATTTGTATAACCAACTTTACGTACACTAAATATGTTTGCAGATGTCAGCAAATTTCCAGAATGTTTCAGCACATTACATGTGACATCCAGCAGTCCTCTCAGTAGTCATCAGAGCACCCTCAAAATGGTCTGTTACATAGTGAGTGAGTAAACACAGCCATATACTTGTGCACACAATGAAATTCAGTTAAAACACATGAATATCCAAAACAAAAATTTTAAACGCTAGGGCACATATATAACACAACCAGAACTCAATCCATATTTGGGCTTTGTTGTGTTTCTGGATGATTACTAACATCTCGTGAGGACTGTAGCGCCTCCACTTACAGTCTGCATGATGCTGGATGGAACATCTCTCTTAATGTATTAAAATTTTTATTTTGAATATAAATGTATTTTAACTGAATTTTAGTGTGTGTTCTATGATGGCTACTGAGAGGACTCCATGATGATAGCACCTGTGATGTGCTGAAACATGTTGGAGATTTGCTAAACATGTGATGAACATGTTTTGTGTGTGTAAGTTCGGTTATACAAATAAATGAGTTCTTCTAGTTACCTTAACATTTTGCATTAAAAAAAACACTTTATGACAATGAAGCTTTTTCTTGCTTCCTTAACACTTTCCATTAAAAAAAAAACTCTTTGTGATAATTAATGGGTCATATTCATCTGTTCAGCCCAACTGTAAGATTATGAGGGTTCTCTAGATCACTTGTCCAGTGTGTTACAAGAGACACTATTACGGTATAGGATCATACGCAGGAACTGCAATAAGAGCAATGTATGAATAAAGGTAGATTGTTGAATACATCATACCACATGGGTAGGCAGGAAAGTGTTTGCAAAATGTCAAATGAAATGCAAGGGAAACTCTAAAGTACAGGATATATCACATATAAAGCAGGAAGGGTTAAACTTTGCACATTTGTCAGCTTTGTAAAGTCATAAAGTTTGCTCTTCTGGTTCAGAAGTTGTCATTGCAAGACATGATGTGATACCTAATTTGTGTTTATCAAAATTTGTGTTTGAACTTGTCTGTAGTGAGGTTGCAGTTTAATGAAATCCCCAGACATTTTTCTTTTCAGAGAATCAGTGAGGAAGACATGGACCCAACATCTGTTGCTCTTGAAGAGGAGCATGAAGCCTTAACAAAAGTAAAATACATAGATCGTGTCCAGATTGGACGATATGAGATTGATACATGGTATTTTAGTCCATATCCAGACGAGTATGGTAAACAGGCTAAGCTGTGGATTTGTGAATACTGTCTCAAGTACATGCGACTTGAGAAGACTTTCAGGTATCACATGAGTGAGTGCATATTTAGACAACCTCCAGGTAAAGAAATCTATCGGAAAAGTTCAATTGCAATATGGGAGGTTGATGGAAAAGATCATAAGATATACTGTCAGAACTTGTGTCTTCTGGCAAAACTGTTCCTTGATCATAAGACACTTTTCTTTGATGTGGAACCATTTCTTTTTTACATACTATGTGAAGTAGATAAGCATGGTTCCCATCTTGTTGGTTATTTCTCAAAGGAGAAAGAATCACCAGATGGTTATAATGTAGCATGTATTTTGACGCTTCCTCCATATCAGCGCCAGGGTTATGGAAAGTTGCTCATTGCATTCAGCTATGAGCTTTCCAAACTAGAAGAGGCTGTTGGAAGTCCTGAAAAGCCACTGTCAGATCTTGGACGCTTGAGTTACCACTCATACTGGTCATGGGTTATTCTTGAGATATTAAGGGACTTCACAGGAATCATCTCAATTAAGAAAATAAGTCAGATGACAAGTATCACGGAGGATGATATTACTGCCACACTGAACTCCATGGGAATGGTTAAGTATTGGAGAGGACAACATGTGATCTGCACCACTCCACAGTTGGTTAGTCTCCTTATCAATTCAAGTCACTTCAAGAAACCAAGGCTTGTTGTAGATACAAGTTCATTGCAATGGTTGCCACCAAAGAAAGCTCAGGTGAAGACAGTAAGAAAATAAAATGAAGTAATTCTTAAAAAATTGGGCAATACCATTGCACAAATATGGTAGTCTTTGTGATAGTAGCCTATAGCAATTGTCCATTGCTTTGTTGTAGAACTATTATCCATGACTGGTAACTAGAGACTTGGAAGGTATGCAATGAACGTGGAGTGGGGTTGGATTTCTGCCTGTTGACACATTGTGTCTATGACTGTCTTCTGCTAATATCCATGCAAAAGCATTAGTCATTTATAATACATTGGCTGTGCAAGTTGCAGGTTCATATCTTCATCTAATATGGAGCTTTAGTGACAGTCATTGTCATTCTCAGTATCATTCTTTTAATGTTCAGTATCACTGTCAGGGTCAATCTGGGGCATGTTTCACAAAGCAAAAAGTTCTGCGATGACAGGTGAAAATACTGGTCAGAATGACAGTAATGTCTGGAGTCTGTTTCACAGAACAGCAAGTGACAAGTGACTAGTAAAGTGCAACAAAGTGGTAGGCAAATTTGAGCTGATTGACAAGTGTTTGTTTCACAAAGACATTTTTCTGTCACAGGCACTTGTCATTATATAGTGTCTTTTGACTGAGGTGGTGAGTAAGGTTACACTAGTCAGGTTTATATGATTGTGTGATGCAGATGGATAGTCAGGGCATTGTGTTTAGGTTAAAAGTATGTCAGTATGTGCTCCAGTGATTAGGAATATGAGAATGAACTTGTGGTGATTCAGGGACAAAGAATTTACAGACACATTGAATTTTAGTGAGACAGAAGGGAGTTACGAACATACTGATGGGTTCCATCTAACTTCATTGAAAGTGGAAGGTCTCAGCATGGTTGGATTCTCTTTGCATCAGGAAACCAACCAAACTCATGCTCCAAGTGAGAAGCAGTTGCTACAAATAGCATGGCATTGGCTAGATACAAGAGTACAAATTCAGTGGGTTACATGCATTGTGTGTCTAAGGCCAGTGTATGTATTCCTGTTTTCATCTCTGACAGTAGATGGTGAGAGCAAATCAGTCAGCAGTACAGATGTAGGTAACTTTGCCTGTTGCTGATCTACAAGTGTCTCCTCAGCCTGAAAACAGTCGCCACCATCCAGACCTCCTACAGAAGGATTATCCATTCCAAGGATGTCTAGGATGAGGAGATCCATTTCACTGTACCTCACCTCCTTACCCCCACCTGTTTCTGTCATTCTTGCATTGTTTCTTTTTGCCTGAACTATAATACTATACCAAGTTTCGCATACACATCTGTGATTATTATATTACACCAGTCTTCTGCATGTACAAGGTTTCATAGTGATGAATAATATTCACTGTGCCAGTTCTAAAACATAATTATGAATTTACTAAGAGAAGTGAAACAGGGGGGAAGAAAGGGATAAGTAAACATTTAGTTAAAGAGAAATTATAAAGTGTGAAGCAACAAGGAAAGGTGATTTATTGATCAGTACAGAATATTTTTATTCTAGAAAAGAAAGGAGGCTGATACAGTCCAACGGCTTGTAACAGTCAGCAGCAAAAACAGACTTAATAAATTACAAAACTGATTGAACTGATGTTGATGGGCACCCGGCTACACCACTGGTTTCCTAAAACCTATGGCCTAAATACTGATTGCACATTTCACACCTACGCATACATTTCTTACTCACCAACATCCCCTTTTGCAAGTTTTCCTACAGTGTGTCTTGAAAGTACTGCTACTGCCAGTCCTAGTGACTCGGCAAGATTGGTTACTTCCTTCCACTTCTCATATTTCTATTGTTTTACATAACATAAACCAACAAATGCACACTTTTCAAATTAAGGTTTTAATTCACTTCTTGGCATTTTCTACATTTTTCAAACATAATGTGTTCATCATTAGGAAGGCCATTTGTACATGCAGTTTTGTATTGGTGGTTGGTACCATTTATTTTGAGTGGTATATAATTTGGCATTGGTTATTTTTGCCTACATGTATTGTTACACCATACTGCTGCATTAGTTTCTTACATTTTCTTTATATACCAATATAAGAACTTAAAAGAGAAATTGTACAAAAGTAATGCAGCAGTATAGTATAACTAAACATGCAGGCCTAAACTACTAATGCCAAATTATATATCAATCAAGATAAATGGTACCAACCACCAATGCACCAATACGATAGAAGCAGCTACATACTACCGTTGAAATCAAGAACTCAACTTTGTATATATCAAAAAACAAAAACTTAACAAATGACTTTATAAAATCCACGTAGAATGTGCTACAACATGGAATAACAAGTGGCAACTAATCCAGTCTTCTGTTGATGCCAAACTACAATGACAAATGAAACACAATATAATAATGCCAAAAGAAAACTGGACCATCTCCAACTTAACAACAGCACATCCCAAATCTTCAAAACAACCAAAAACATCCATGACCACAATTTTACCCTAGAGTACAAAATTAAACAGAAATTAAATTCACAAAAGAAGAAATTACACTCTTAAATCTTGGCTTCCAATATAGCATTGTAAAGCCACTAACAACATATTCCACTAACCTTATAATATAAACCGAAAACGCTATAAAACTCATGGATACCAAGTGGCAGAATGCATACCGCATCTTAGCCACCAAACAATTGAAACAAATCCCTAATTGAAATAACCCCAGCAACATTTTACATAAAAGACAACTCTGTGTCATAAAACAACTAAAACAAAAACTTGTAACAAAAAATGCAATACTTGTCCAAGCCAATAAAGGCAGAACAATTGTAGTTATAAATAATAACTCATATATTGAAAAAGTACGAGCATTTCTAGCAGTCATCCACTTCCTGGCCCTTCCAAAGATCCTACTGAGAAATAAGAAAAACTAATATACAAAACATTGCAACAATGCAATAAAATCATATATAAACAAAAAATAAAATACCAGCCCAAAAGAAACCTTCACCCTCAATACTAAAAGCACAACTAAACTACATAAACCTCATATTCCCATCGGCCCCGTAATCAGCAATATTAATGTTTCCACATACAAAATAGCAAAATACTTAGCTCAAATCCTAAATGAACACCTTACACTCAGTAATCATTATATTGTTTCTAATTCAACAAACCTAGCTAATGACCTAATAAATCGTGGATTAAACAAAAACCACAGACTTACCATGTTTGACATAAAAGACCTCTTCGTTAATATCCCCATTAGAAGCAACCCTATTTATCACAAAATCTCTAATCATGCTAAAATATAATGACTTACAGATAACACATCAAATACTGAACAAAGAAATTAGTTCTCTCACAAAACTTTCACATTTCTAAATAAAAGATGCCAACTGAAAAAAGTTGTAGCCACAGGATCACCAGTCTCAAACACAATTGCTGAAATATTCCTACAATACTTCAAAGATAAACATATAAAATGTCTTCTTGACACCAGAAACATAACATTCTACATATGTTACATGGATGATATTTTGATTATATGTGACTCCAAAAGGATGCACCCTGACCTTATCACCACAAATACGAACCAAATGCACAATGACATAAAATTTAATCCAGCACACAAAAACAATGGACAGATAAACTTCTTAGACCTACTCCTAATTCGAAAACCAACTGAGATTGAAATTGACCACAGATACAACCATCAGTTTCTGCTCAAACCAACCTACAGAACATAAAATAGCCACATTCAGATACTATATCACTAGAATGCATTCACTTACACCCAAAAGACAACAAAATGAATGGACCATATTATAATACATCACAAAAACGAACAACTTTCCATATACACTTATCCAAAAACTAAACTCCCAATTACAATGCAGACACAACAACTACGACCAGAACAATAACACCAACAGAGACATAAGAACCTGGACATAATTCACATATTACAGCCCATTGGTTCACAAGATCACCAATGTATTTCGGCACACAAATGTGGGAATATCTTTCAAGAGCACCAACACTATACATCTTAACAAACCTAAATCAACCAATAACCTACAGGAGCATAAAAGTGTGGAATTTACAAACTCACATGCAATACCTGTACAAGTAAATTATCATATGTTAGACAGACAAGCTGCAATCTCTAACACAGATACCAAGAACACGTCATATACATAAAACAAAAGACCCACAGTCAGAATACATTCTACATATCCTAAATAACAACTATGAATATGGTCCCATTAACACTGCCTTGACCCTCCTAAAACATATCACTATAACCTCACTATTAATTCCATATGAACAGTTTTATATCCAATCACACTATCACCACAAGGAACTCTTACCGGAACAAAACACAAGTGAACACAACCTAATGTACCAACTGATCTTTGACCCCCATATTATCTCGCCACCTAGAGCTTAGTATCGAGCACATCCTTCCACCTGCTAGACTGCTTACATAAATGGTACATACAATATTCTAATCATTTTATGACACATGATATTGCATTTCTTGAAAAACTTTTAATATAATATTTTAGAATTTTATATTTTCATATTTAAAATATTTTATCACATTAAAATCTACCATATTTTGTACTTTTATCAATATACTAAGAACTTAGCATTTTATACTTAGACATATTATATAGCTTTATTATAATTTAATCTTCTGCAGAACAGTGAGTTTGTTTGCAGTTGCCATTTTACCTCTCCTTGCTTCCTTTACCACACTGGTCACACAAATTTTTGTGAAGTTCACTGGTGACAAGTCTATCAAAAAATTTTGTGAAACAGGACTTAGTGCTATTTGTCACTTGTTGCACTTCATGAAGCAGGCCCCTGTATGTCACCTGGAATGACATGTTTTCTTGCCCAGTTTGTTAGCCTGCTTAACCGTCTGATATGGCTGTTTGTCTGATGAGAAGTGTTTTTCATGATTGGTTTTTCCATTTATTTTCATATCACATTGATCTTGCCTCTCTTTCAGTCCTACTTCTGCTTACAATGCCAAGCCCATTCTGTAACCCCTTCACCATACTTCAGGTTTTGTGTTAAGTAGGTTCTTTGTTTTGTCCATACCATCTGAACTGAATTGGATGGCTCCTGGAATTCCTTTCATCTTTATGCACTTCTCTTGTGTCATACCTGTAAACTCAAAAGACCTCTCTCATCCTTAGAGGCCCTGGGCTGTTTTCCACTGCACCAGTAATTGATAGTTTACTGTGATTATTAGTCCAGAAAAACATTTCTTTGCACTCCATTCTGCCATTGTTGGCACTTAATGTAAAACTTGTCATGAAAGGTGCAAATTCTGGCCCTTTGTATCTGTATTATTACACCCATTTTGTCTATCTGCTCTGAATACATGTTTTATATCATATTGCATAATGCTCCCCAGAGACAATGGTATTGCATATAATATTGGAGCCAATTACAACACATGGACCAGGGTGTGAATGTATCAGTGGAACTTCATTACTGGACTGGCCTACTCAGACTTTTTGAGGAAGATAACATTGTTATGACATTCTTTTAAGGGTGGGGAAGGGGGGGTGGGTGGAAGGAGAAGAGTAACTGACACTACTTGATGCCAATTTGGCATGTCTCAGGCAGAGACTTCAGTGAGGCCAGTAATGTTTCTTCAGTAATGGAGGAAAATTCTTTCAAATGCAAATGTGATTTCCACGGCTTCTCCAGTGAATTAGTATATAACAATGACATCAGAGTTGGTGAATATTTTGAAAGGGTTTGGAAATGTTGATGATGAAAATCCTGAAGAACAGGTGCTAAGAGATTAGAGCATTGCCTTGCACCAAAAGTATATGAAACTTAATGAGTAGGGTGACAGTGAGGAAGGTAGTTGATTACATGGTTCACAGTGTGGTACTGCAGTCTATTAATGTTTTCAATACAGTGATGTAATGACAAGGAAAATTTGAACTGCAAAGAGGACAAGTCGGCCACTTACAAGGGAAATAAACATTATGAACTGTGTGTCACAATAAAAGTATCTTGTAGACCTGCTACATAAACAAACGCTATGTGGTGTGTTGTAAGAATGCACAACAAAATATATTGCATTATCTATGATTTTCAGTTATTTGTGCATCTTATCCCAGATAACTGTGGGCACTAGATAAAGATGACTGGTTATCTTTATGTTCCAGTCACTACCTCTTGGGTAACATGTATTTTTACCTACAAGTCAGACTGAGAACTCAAATTTTCTGTTCAGTACCACTGCATTGCACTGGATTTATAACATGGGGTAAAATGTACAAATTAGTACCTCAAGAATACAGGCCATATGAGTTGTGTATGTTTACACAATGATCAGTTATTGCAACAGTGGAAGCAGATAGCAAGCAAAATACCTTTACCAGAAGAAACACATACAGCTGAAGGACTGATGCTGACATGGCAGTATACCTTAGAAATGGAATAATCTTTGATACCCTTGTAGGTTTATATTCAAGACTAGTGTTCCCCAATTTAATTTGGTCACAGGACTCTTTACACCCAAAATTTTTGTGGAACCCTCATAAGATTATATTTAAAGCTAATAACTAGACCACAGATAAGTTAGTAAGATTAAACAAGGATATGCAATCTACATGATATCTAACTGCACATATTTAGGAACAAAAATCACATTTCACATATATAGAAAATGAAACACAAAACTGATATTTCATAATAAAGGAAACTCACTAGCAAAATATGGTCATTGTATTTATTCTAGTATTGCAACAATTCAGAAATATTTGAATGAATAAATGACTGTCAAAAATAGAAATTATTTTAAGTTAAATTTATTATAATAATAATACCTAATGAATGTTTTATTTTAATGGGATTTTCTTGTGGAGCTCTTACTTTCACTTCATGGAAACCTGGGGTTCCACAGGACACCATTTGAGGAACAATGTCCTAAACTAGTAGAAACCAACATTATCAAATTATTCTGTTCTTTAAAACAATGTGAGAGGAGACATCAAGTTGCTACTCCTGTAGTAACACGAACAACAACTTTAATAATAATGTTCATGGTTCTATGTATTATTCTAGACATCGACACAAATTAAATGTGTTAGTAAACGGCAGAGCAATTAATTTCGCAATAAGGA
>Ga0209755_10009780_pt1 | contig 10117 bp, 8 predicted proteins | sample TergutCo191P1_FD_187301 | JGI IMG/M metagenome (GOLD analysis project Ga0209755, IMG submission 187301) | Cornitermes sp. P1 segment gut microbial communities from Petit-Saut dam, French Guiana - Co191P1 (SPAdes) (version 2) | ecosystem: Host-associated > Arthropoda: Insects > Digestive system >...
CCTGGCTAGGACACGTGATGCGGATGGATGGAGGGAGAATGCCTAGAAGAATATTAGAATGGAAGCCAATGGGAAGGAGAATCAGAGGTAGACCAAGGAAAAGATTGATTGAAGATGTTGAGGAAGACATTCAGATGATGGGAATGAGGGTGGAGAAAACTGAGTAAGGAAAGGACGGAATGGAAGAAAATCACTGAGAAGGCTAAAACCCATAGTGAGTTGTAACGCCAACATAAGAAAAAGAAGAAAAAAAAAACCCATGTTGGCAAAGATTATGTTTGAACTTTGTGTAGTGATGAACTTGACCATGTATGACAATTCAAGTAATTTGGCAAAATTATTAATAATAGAACTAGGTCAGCAATGCTAACAGAAACACTGTTGTCTTTAAAAATATAGGCACAATTGGCACTTAGTCCCATAAAAGATAAAGTTGCTCCTGTCTGTGCCATGAAGGCATACATGTGGAGCAGAGGTAGAGCTCAACTCCTTCTTGAGACTAGGTGAAGGTGAGTAAACTTCATGCCATCTGGACTTCGTGGAGAATAGAAAAAATTCTTGCACTTACCAGGATTTGAACCATGGATCATCCAGCCCATAGACTAGTCACTATACTGCCTACATTATCCTGTCTCCCCTCACTTAGTTCCGTATGGTTGTAAAATGCTGCTAAGATAAGTTGGCGATGAAAATATGTTTGAGGAAAGGTACTAAAATATTAGAATTACTTGTAACAAAACCAGGATACTGTAAGCCTGAGAAATTTAGATGGTATTCAGAAACAGCAGCTAAAGAGTCAGAGGACAGAAAATTGGAGGGGAATACTCCTATACTAGAATTATTATAGACTGATTGACTGTTTGACATAAACATATGCTGCTTTGCCAGGTTTACTAAATAAGTACCATGAAACTCAAGCTAAATGCAGGTGAAATTATTGTTCCTCAGTGAAAACATAATTCCAAAATTTCTTGTGGTGCAAGTTTAAGTTATCAGTGAACTGTATTTACTTGAAAGTAATTTGTACTCCAATTGTAACATGGTTAAGAGCCAGAAAACCAAGGGGGATAATTAGACTTGCTGAAGAAATGTCAGAGAATTGCCTGTGTCATAGACTAAAGAATGGCAACATTGATACTGGTGACACCAGCATTGACCAAAGTGTTTGTAACACAAAAGACCAGTCACAAGTTGAGAGAATATTACATAGCAAGGTGTAACCCCCAAGGTGAATTTTCATAGGAATAACATTAATATTTCTTATTAAGGGGGGAAAACTGTGTGGCTAAGGGTTATTAAAAATGGGTTTTAGGCACATTTTAATTTCATGATTTTGTATGGCACATAGAAGTAAACAGAAAAGACTAGTTGTTTACTTTTAGAAACTCAAGGAAGCAAACTGCTGGTCTCTGTTCCCAAGAGTACCATGCATCACACTAAGTGAACTTTATAAAAATCATTATTTTAAAACACTTGTCTGATTAGGACAGAACAACAAACAATAAGACCTTGAATAGAGCTCATACTGAAAATCATTTCCAGCTTCTTCATTAAATATGGGTAGTGAAAAACTAGTATTAATGGCTGTGAATGTAACTGAAACATGTGGACTGCCATTCATGGATATCTGGGTAGTAGTGATCACACACACACATGCATATGCGTGCTCACACAACACAAAGAGACACTGGGCCATTAGTTCCCAAAGTGTGCTCTGTGGATCCCTTGGGATCTGTGACCACTTCCTAGCGGATCCTTGGATAAATTTCTTGAATTGCCACTTGGCAGTTTACTTATTTTTTATAATTAAAAGAATAATGTTTTGTGAAAAAAATCAAGGAATGTCTTTAATTAGTGATATGTTTATTTCATATGACCTTTAGAAAATTTAATTAAGAAATGCCCTGCAACCATGAAGTGAGCAATAATCATTTTAATTAAGATAAAATCATGCAATGCATTTTTATGTATGCTATTGGTAGGTTTCAGTGTCTGTCTAAAGTCAGTTCTTAGATATAAATTTTTAATTTTGGATACCTGTCATCCAGACACGTGAGCAAGGATGTGAGGATCCGTGGTTATATTTTGAAGCCAAAAAGGACCTGTGAGCAAAAACGTTTGGGAAATGCTGCACTGGGCCTTCTAATTTTTGATGCTATGCAAGCCTACACACACTGTGAAGTCTGCCTTGTAGAACTTCTTTCAAACACTTTATGGAACATATGCTGTGTATTAACTAAGACCCAGCTATTGGTCTGATTGTGTACAGCATTTTTACATACATAACACAAAGAAGTTGCCATTTGAATACCTGCTGTAGTACAAAATAAACATTGATGTTTTCAATTAACCCTTAGCCGCCGAACGACATATATATATATGTCATGCATTGAGCCCTTTAAATAGCCGAACAGCCACTAAAGTGGTCGGGGGGATTTAATTCCAGCAATAAAGGTTTAGTTCTGGCAGCTAAGGGTTAAGAGTTTTTAATAGATGTGCAGGACTGTGCACCAAAATATGTGAAGGCACTGAATGTTCACTCCATTTACACTTATGCATGCATACACAGTTATGATGTACATAAACATTTGTTTTTACCAAACTAAAGTGTCATTTCAAGAATCTCCTTCTCTGAACAATGCTCATTCTTTTCTTTTCCTTCATCTGCCACGGTCTGTAGTGGGATTGAATGTTGTGGGGTGGGGTGGGGTGATTAGAAAGTTTCTGAATATCTTTCTTCCCCCATTTACAACAGCATTTACCTGATACTTCATGCTTTCCCCTCCAAGTAGTCCCTTCGTGATATGATACAGCAGTCCCAGCATTTACTACGTTGGGAGCATATTCTGATGTCATCTGTTCAGAATTATGGAAGTGTAGCATCTGACTCTTTTTGAATCATTCTGATGTTACAAAATTCCCTTCCGTTCAGTGCTAACTTGGAGTTTTTAAAGAGGAAAGAGTCAAAGGGTGCTATATCTGGAGACTATGGAGGCTACAGGACAACAGTCATATTATTGGACACACATTCCTGTAAAGACAAAGCACTGTGAGCAGGAGCAATGCTGTGGTGGAGAAACCCATCTCCAGCATGCCGCTTTTTACACTGTTTCCACTGCACACATCACAAAGTATCTGCATAGAAATGTTGGTTTACAGTTTATCCCTGTGGAACAGATTTGTGTTAAACAACCCAAGCATGTTGGGAGTGGGGGACAGGAAACAATCTGACTGCACTTTACACTGGAACAGACTATTCTGGCCTTCTTTGGGTGTAGGGATGATGGCCTCTTCCACTGAGAAGATAGCTCAATCGTTTCTGTAGCATTCTTTCTTAATTTCAAGCAAACTTAATGAACATGCACTGTTCTTTAAAGTCTGACATTTCCTGATGGAGCGGAAATCAGGGAGGTCACAACATACAATCACACTTCATAAGGAGTTACTTCACAATGACCCATGCCAGAACTTTGAAATCAACAGCTAATGACTGTGCAGATTAAACAGATGACTGCAAATTGTACTTCCACCTAGCTATAATAAAATCAGTAGTGAATTCTTGCAGTCAGGCTGGAAGGTTTCTGATCATACCTAGTGTTTATATTTGCAAATTTTGTGTACCTATGTGTGTCTGTGACTTGTTTTCCTTTAAATTGAAACTAATAATAAGATGAAAGATTATTTGTTGTCTGCAGGAGACGATATTTTCCACCACAAGCAAAACTGCTGACTGAAACCGAGTACTGTGAGCAAGGGGTGAAGGAAACTGCAACGGCTTTGGAGGAATTGCGGAAATACTGCTCCAGTCCTGACTGCAATGCTTGGAAGACTGTGCTTAAAATCAATGATCCTCTTAGGTAATATTAACTGAATTGTTAGAGAATTTCAAGATCATAAAATTCAAATATTTTATTGTTGGAAAATAGTTTTTCACTTCTTGTTCTAGTTGCAACCATGTGACCATCACATACAGTAAAGTACATGTGATCAGTATGGGAAAAATAATAATTTGATGATGCATAAGTAACTGAACAAGCTGAATAAAATTATGCAAGCATCCAATGGAAAAATATGTCCACAAGGTCAGTCCAAAGCACAGAACTGAAAAATAATAGTGCAGAACTTGTGAAGCTGGCTAAAATGCTGAATTTGTAGGACAAGAATCAAATAATCCTTGAAGGTACAATACATGCCTATACTAGGTTTGTTCAAAAAGTATCCGGACTGACCACAGTACATGAAGTAGATAAAGCTTACAGTGTTTTAACCCTAATTGTCTTCAACATAGTTCCCTTCCGCAGCTACACACTTCGCCCAACGTTTCTGCCACTGTTGGAAACATTTTGTGAACTCCTCTTTCAGGATGTCTAATAGTGTCTTCGTTGAATTTTGTTTGACGTCCTCTGTTTCCTCAAATCGGTGTCCTTTCAGAACTTTCTTAAGCCTTGGGAATAGGAAAAACTCACACGGTGTGAGATCTGGTGAGTATGGCAGCTGCTGCAACTGAGCGGTGCCGTTTTTTTGGCCAAAAACTTCTGCACAAGATGTGAAGTGTGTGCGAGTGCATTATCATGGTGCAGGATCCAGTCACCATCCTGCCATTTTTCCGGTCGTTTTCAGCGAACTGATTTACGCAAACGTCGCAAGACCTCCACGTAGAATTCCTTGTTAACTGTTTGCCCGTCGGGAGTGTACTCATGGTGTACGATACCCTCAGAATCAAAAAATGCCATTAACATGACCTTTGTTTTGCTTCGCACCTGGCACCCCTTCTTTGGTCGCGGAGATGTGGGACCCTTCCACTGTGACGATTGCTGTTTTGTCTCCGGGTTGTACCCATAGACCGAGGACTCGTCACCTGTCACAATGTTCTTAAGAAACTGCATGTCTTCACATGAAAGCTCAAACAAATCATGGGCGATTGTCTGACGTTGCTCATGTTGGTCATCTGTTAGCAAACACGGCACAAACTTCGCGCACACACATTTCATGTGCAGATCATCGGTTAAAATTGCATCGCATGAGCCCACGGAGATCCCACAGTCATCCACTATCTCTTGTACTGCCAATCTCCTGTTATTGTGAATGACTGTTCTAACTTTAGCAATCATTTCCTCATTTCTCGATGTTGACGGTCGTCCCAAGTGGGGGTTGCTTTCAATGGAAGTTATACCCTCTTTAAATCGACGGAACCAGTCAAACACTTGTGTACGGCCCATTGCATCTTCACCGTATGCTTGCTGCAATAATTGATACATTTCCGTTGCAGTTTTTCCGATTTTAAAACAAAACTTGATGCAAATGCATTGTTCGGTACTTTCACACATCATAAAAATCGCTATGACATAAACGCATGTGTTACTTCCGTGACCTACTACAGCCAACTGAGCAAAAACACAGCCACTTGCAACTTGTGTCGTAAGTTGCTAAGACATGTACGAACATGTCAAGACTGGTTGCAAACACATCCCACCCAGTGAACAACCACTACAATTCCAATCCGGATACTATTTGAACAAACCTCGTATTCACAATAAGACTGAATGTAAAGCACAAACTACTTACAGACTACCAGTTACACTATGCAGCCTGACTTCTTACTTACTCATGTGGTACAGGAACATGCAGAATATGGTTTGACCTTTTTAATGACAAGAAGATTGAAGTCTTGTAGCTTTTATGGTGTCAAGATTTAAGTCCATTGCTCATGAGATGGGTCACTGTACTTTGCAAGTACTTTTGTGAAACATGAAGGTTGATCTCGGGCCTCTTATGTGGAGAAATCAAAGTTGTTTTATAGAGGGCTTTCCTGTTTAAGTACACAGTGGTATGCTGCAGCAGCCCCCTTTTTTTTAAATACAAGACCAAAATTAATATTGAATGCAGAAAATAATGGAAGCTGAAAATGCAGAAAATAATGGAAGCTGAAATAAAGATGTTTTGTTTTAAATAAGTACCCAATTGTTAGTGCATGATGTATCGGACAGATTTTTGTCAAGAAACTTGAAAGTATGCTCCCTCTCCCTCCACCTCCCCCAAATAAATATCTTTTTTTCCTCAAAAAAGTACACACTGTTCCACACATGCCAATTTGATTGCTGCATCAAATACAAGGTCTTAATTTTTATAAGAATATTACTATTGATCTATAGCCTTTATATTTTTAAAGTTTTTATGATGATTTGTAAAAATAAGTGTGTTTTATAAGGCCACATACTGTATACAATATAACTAACCAACCAGCCAAACAACCAACCAACCAAGTGGAGCAGAGTCTTTCTTGAGATGCTAATAGGTCTTCAGCTAGTCAAGAAATTCCTCACATTTTATGGAACCAAAATGTTCATTACCTGCCACTTGTCCCTATCCAGAGACAGATGAATCAAGTCCACACACTCCCATCCCATGTCTTTAAGATCCATTTTAATGGCATTGTCCCATCTCTGCCTAAGCTTACCAAGTAGTCTCTTTCCTCCAGGATTGCCCACCAAAACCATGCATAGATTGATATATACAGTTCTTAAATATAAGCACTCTATAACTCTTAAAAGACATTCCATTGAGTGTTTAGAATTTAAATTTGTGCATTAAAATTACATGTCCACAATAAATGTATGTTTATTTCCCAGGTTTGCCAATTTTATTGATGGGGCATCCCACCTTAGTGATGAAGAGTTACTGGCTTATGAATCAGAAGCAAGACGTAGTTTCAGTGAATACTATACAGATGATTCTGAGTCAGGTTCTGAGTGCTAAGGAAGCAGAGATTTAATAACATACAAACCAGTCTCTAGCAAACCATATATTTGTTAGTGAAGTTCAAGACTCACAAGTTCAACTGTTTCATTATAAACAACATCTCATTTTTTATACTAACTAGTCTTTCATGTTTGTGAACAGTGATTTTATTTGTGACTACACAAGTGACAACATTCAGGTTGTGTTATTTTTTTTGGGGGGGGGGATCTTTTTTAACAAGTAACATGAGTTTAGGTGAACCAAGCCTTTTTTGTATGTGTCCTCTTAGCTTAACATGACTGTATATATAATCCGGTTTCACTGTTTTTATTTATCAGAACTAAAGCAGAAATTGACACTACATGTATCTATGACCTTAAAACATTGTCTTGAATTTCCAAGCCCAGAAGGTTTATACTGGGGTAATTTATACACCTCTTCATTCATGAATTTGTCTGAAAACTGTGGCACATAAAATTTGCACATTCTGTTTTTTACAGTATAATTTTAATGGATATACTGAAGAAGTGACGTCTGGTAAATGGGATGGGTGTTCCATCCTCGTATTTGCTCTTGGGCCAAAAATTATTTCACTAAATAATGCTAAAGGAGGAGTGTTTACCTTTTTATATTACTCCAAAGTGCTTCCACGTAGATGAACTGATATTATAAAAACAAGGCGACTGACAATGCATGAATTAAAAAATTACATGATTAGTTGCTTACACTCATATAGATTCAGTAAGAAAATTATGGCTAAAAATTGGAGGTAAAAGCCGTATTTATTTTTTCTCCAAAATATGTCTAAATTTAGGGGTGCTGAACTATGTAGATTCATAAATTGTGAGTAAATATGGTAAGTGTCCTGCCACTGTGTGCCATAGGGTTAAAGGTCAGTACATATATTTAAAAACAAGAATATAAGTATTAGTTCTTTTTCAATTGTATATGAACATGGAGATTTTTATACCTTGACTGTGTGCTGAGATTCAAAGATCTTGGACTTAACTGGTTATGTCACAGCTGGAGTATGCCATATGATGCCACAACCTTTTGCACCTGTGGGTTACTGGTACAGGGACCTCAGTGGCAGGAAATTCATTGTCTATACCACACAGACAGCTTAGTATTTCACTGCAATGTGCCATGAACACCACTTGGGTTCTGTGTTATAACAAGAGGGCGAATGCCCCTACACACTAGTTCAGCTCTTAACAGGTGATTCCCATTTATTATAATTCACTACAATTCATTCAAGTAAGGAGGAATCACTGATGAAATAATTAGCTCTTATACAGTACATAAGCAGTGGTGGCACAGGCATCACAGATGGCAGCAAAGGCATCATGCTGCTACAAGGACTTCTGTAAGAATATGATCACTCAATAGCTTCTGGTTTCATCTGAATTTGTCATTCAGTTCTGTCTAAATCGGTTACAAATGTAATGAAGAAAAAAATTGAGCTTGGAAGTAAAGTTAATACAGTTTTAATGCCATGGTGTTAATAGGTGTAACGAACAGAAAATGCAACTTGAAAGTAATGTTAATGTTACAATGTTACAGGTGTAAGGAAAAGAAAATAGTGATTGAAAATAAAGTCTATGTCATGATGTCACATTTGTAAACAGAAAATGGAGTTTGGCATTTCTGCCATAACAGACAATGGCCATAGCACCATGGGTTGACAGATTGTCTCATTTATGGTACATTATCATCATACCACAAATTAAATTAGATTTATATTATGGTAGGACAGACTATATTGTGAATTCATGAGAATGTTAGGGAAATGTGATCATGAATGATGCATATGTCAAGGGTTTGGAAGGAGAAACCACAGTAAAGCTCAGTGTGGATAGCATAACCTGGCCAAGACTCAAACCATACTTCCTGAACCAAAATGTAAACCAACACAACTACAATAACCTTTCTGGTAACACTTTATTCCAGCCTCTTTCAATCACCACACCCACAGTGAGAGTCATACAAAAGATTCTAAGAACAAAATGCATACTGCAAACATGTAAGAATTTTGGTACTTGCTTCCTTGTATAATCACCAGCCAATACCACAAATTCTTCCCACTGCTGTGTGACCTTCATACACTGGCTTTTATAAAAGTTCAATGATTTGGAGGTTCACACCAATATTCTGGAGGAACCTGCCTACTCAAATTTCACGTAATTTATATCAGACTGCAAGGCATCGCATCATATTCTGATTTTCTGAAGCCTCCACAATAAATAGAACACTGCTGGAACCAATGTGTTTAGAATTGTGGCTGCAGGTTTGGTGCTTCATTTTAATACATCACAATGCCAACAATCTGTGTTACAAGAAATCGCCAAAGTATTCTTATGATTAAAAAAAACTGATATAACAGCAATACTTTATTTGTTCTGAATGTGAATACAGTGTTCTTGAAATTTTAATGCATCATCGTCTGCCTTTACCCTTTTTCTTCAAAGCTCCAGAGCCTGACTGAGATTGCCCCTGGTCTGAACTTCCTTGTTTTCCTGCCCGGGATTTCAGCTTTGGAATCATCTGCCCAAGATACAGCATTACAGATTCGCCTATGCACAAATTCATTACATGTGTAATTATATTCACCAGACAACAAGTTAAGTAAATGATGCTGTACAAGAAAGAAAAGAATTTACTTTTTGTATCTTAGTACAGTTTGTGAATGAAGATTCACAGTTTTCTCCACAGATGGTGTTAGTGGTGTTAAGAATTTAAATACATGTGTTCCGGACTTTTGTGTCATGTCTGTGGCTCTTTTTATGGCTTTCAATTTGTGGATTGGCCCAGGTTTTATTTTTGAGTCTTGTAGTTGGATCGTGTCGGTTAACTACTGTCATGCTGTGTTTTCTCTTTTGGATTTCTTGACCCACGAAGCTGGGACTGATAGGTTGTCCCAAAACTTTGGTGCAGAATTACCACTCTATGCTGTGTAATATCTCAGAAGAGTGCAGGTCTCACATGATTTGGTGATGCAGGCCTTGGTTTGGCTCTGCAGGGTCTGGTTCACAGTGATCCAGTTTGGCGCAGTTCCCTTTGGTGCATCATACGCAAAATTAAGATGACCCCACATACTTAAGTGCCAAATTTAAGGAAAAAAAACCTCCTCTTACATTGGAGAAAATAATACAGATGGATGAACATGTATATGCCTAGTTCTCAAATAAAGATTCCACAGAAGGAAATTTGTTCCTTTGAAACTCTAAATCTGAGATGTGTAATTCAATTTTTGAAACTATTTACATAAAATAGAACAATCTCATCTACTGCCCAACACACTTTGTGGTACACACTTGTCTACAGTTGTGAAATACATCTTATTCTGAGACAAAGGCATAACTTAAAATATCCAAACCAC